>Ga0163109_10004058_pt1 | contig 11159 bp, 14 predicted proteins | sample CRUFie1St13metaG_FD_108704 | JGI IMG/M metagenome (GOLD analysis project Ga0163109, IMG submission 108704) | Marine microbial communities from the Costa Rica Dome - CRUD Field 142mm St13 metaG | ecosystem: Environmental > Aquatic > Marine > Oceanic > Photic zone | place: Costa Rica: the Eastern... | reverse complement strand
ATCATATATTTGAATAAAAAACTCTATATTTAATAAATATATGCTGAAATCTTAATTATGTTTCTACTTTTTTGATCAAAATTATCGAAATTTTAGTATTATAGATATTAAAATTAATAACTATAATAGGATGTATTATTAATATAAAAATCTAATTATCTAACAATACATCGAATAAATAATTGAATTATTTTTTTTACGATCCATATTTTGTATGAATAATTTATATCCTTTCTTGATATCTTCCATTGTAATTATTTTCTTTAATTTTGGATGCTTTCCAATAACTCTTATACTATGCGCATCTCTACAATTTTGAAGTAGAGCTTGCATATCACCTCCGCAAAATTTAAAACTTTCTCGATTTTTCTTTAAAAAATCAATTAACATATTATCATCAGTATTTAAAATTATACTATCTGATAATTTCCATTTATCATCGATAATCATTTTACTAAAAATTTTACTTAATTCTAAAGGGGTATACTTATCAATATTAAAGATTAATCTAAATCTCCTTTCAAGACCAGGATTAATAAAAAATGATTTTTGTAATTCTTCTTTATAACCTGCAATAATACATAATAGAGATCCTGCTTTTTCAGATAATAATTGATTTAAAGTATTTAAACATGTCTCTGAATAACTTTCTTTTCTATCTCCTGTTGAACCAAGACTATACGCTTCATCAATGAATAATACACCTCCTTCTGCTTCTTTTATTTTTCTCTCTACTTTAGGTGCAGTTTGACCTAAATATTCTCCAATTAAATCTTTTCTTTTTGCAATTATAAATGGAAAATCTATTTCTTCATGAGTTATTGGATGTATGTATTTATCAGATTTTTTATTATCTGATTGTTTTATTATACCTAGTTTGTAAAAAATTTCACTAAGTAAATATCCAAGTGTTGTCTTACCATATCCAGGAGGTGCTTGTATTACAATATTTAACATATCATCAATTTTACCAAGTCCTTGTATATATGTAACAATTTTCTTGAATATTATATCCTTAATATTATTCATTCCTATTATATTTTGAAATTTTTCTAAAGATTTATTAATAAAATTTAATCTTTTCATATTAATTCCATATTGATGTGGTTTTTCTTTATCATACATTTTGCCTAATTTAATTAAATCAGGAAGTGATTTTAATTCAAATGGTAGTTCTTCATATTCTTTTTCTAAATCAAACTTATTTTCTTTAATAATAGGGGCTTCAACAACTTTTTTTGTATCTTCTTTTTTAAACCCAAAAACATCCTGCAACAATCTATCTATAAATTGTGTATTTGTTGAAGTTGATGCACTTTTCATATTTCCAGGATGTATAATATCAAAACCAAATTCAATTGTATTAGTATCTTGATTTTTCTTGTTAACCATATCATCAAATTTAACACTTTTTTTTTCTTTCTTTAATGTATCAAATGCCTTTTTTTTTCTTTTATAATTTGGTGATTTTTTATGATTGTATCTATTCTTATTATAATTATTATCATAATTTTGATATTCAGAATTATTTTTATAATTGTAATTTTTATTATTATAATTATGTTGTTGAGAATATTGCTGTTGATGATACTGCTGTTGATATTGATTATTCTGATAATAATATGGATTATAATATGGATTAGGATAAAAATTTGGTTGCATTAATTGATTAGGATTTACAGATGGTACTGTAATAACTGGTTGAACATTAATACTTATATTAGGATATTTATCATGACCTGTTTGTGATTTTTTATTCATATATTTTTTATATTTCTTTTGATTTTTATTCTTATATTTATTTTTATCAAATTTTTTTTTATTAGAACCTGTCATATATTATATGATATAGAAAATATTAGTTTAAAACTTAAAAATTTATTAAATTAATAAATATATTATGGAAAATGAGAATATATTATACTGTGTTATGAAAAATCAAAAATTAATTACAGTATACAAAAATATTAATTATGCAATGAAGTATTTAATCGATAATAAAAATAGTTTAATTAAACCAGTTTTACTAAATTCTGAATTAAGTTTCGAACCAATAAATTATAACCCACGTAGTAAAAATTTTTATAATTCAAAACAATTTTTCTATTTAGAACATTCATTTATTAATAATGAAGAATTAGTTGTAGAACAAGTAGAAAATAAAGTAAATTTAGATAATCATAAAAGTGATGAATTAAATTTATTCATACCATTTGAAAATAATGAAGATGAATATTATAATATAGAACAAAAAGAAGATGTAAAAAAAAATTCTAAAATAACAAATAATCAAAGATTATTTACAGATATTGAAGAAATAAAGCAAAATAAAGAATTAAGTAAAGAAGAACTATTAGAGAAATTAAGACAAAAAATAAGTAACTTAAAAAATTTAAAAGAAATAGAAGAAAATGATCTTAGTAAAATAAAAACTATGATGGAAAATAAAAAAAGTAATTTTGTAAAAAATAAAAATAAATATAATAAAATTAAGAAAATTCAAAATGATAAGAAGGAAAAGATCGATTGCTTAAAAAGAAAGTTTGAGTCAGATAAGAATACATATTTTAAAATGAAAGATGATATAGATAGTAACTTATTAGATTCAGTTCCAGAATTATTTAAATTAAAATATAAAATTTTAGAAAAAATGGAAGAAGACGATGAGTTAAATAATGCAAATTCTTTAGAAATTTATTTACAAAGAATTCCTTCAATTCAAGAAGTTTACACGATTGAAGATGAACAACTAATTGGTATATTTGGTGAATATTATATGAGAGAAAGTGAATCATCTAATGAAGAAGAAGAAAATGACTCAGATAGTGAGTCATTTGATTTTAATACTGAAGATAATTAAATAGATTTAAATCTATTTTTTCTTTTTTTATTCATATGTACTTTTTCATAATTCTCTTTATTTTGATACAAACAAACATTTCTTAATTCATCATACATATGTCTAACAACATATGCGATTGTATTTATACATTTTGTAATTTCTCGATTACTTTCAAAATTATCATTAATAATAGGTTTTGTTTCAATATATTGTTTTAATGATGATAAATCAGCATATACATAGGTATGTACATAATGATCTGAACAACAAGATTTTTTTTTGTTTCCATAATTATATTCACATTGTGAACTATGTATGCAAAATTTATATGAACTTCTAGAGATATTATGTTTACCTTTTTTATTTTTCGCATGAGTATTAATTTTTTGATTAATCCTTTTAGCAAGAGTTTTAGAAACTTCTAATAACCAAGTTATACAACCATTAACAAAATTAAAGTTTAATTTAGTATTTTGTATAAAATATTTTGACAAATAATTTGTTATAATTTCTTGATTTTTTAATAATTCTAAAGAATTAATTTCTTTATAATTTTTTAATTCAAGTAAAGATTTAATATTTTTTAATATTGTTTCATCATCTGTCGATTCAGATTGTTTTGTTTCTTTTTTTGTATTTTCAAGTATTACTTTTGTCTTACGATTTTTTAGTAAAAAATGATTTACTCTTAAATTTACATTTCTATCAATAATTGCATTCCAAATAATTTTTTTTTCCATTTATAAATATATATATATCTCTTTATGTTATCTCATTTAAAGAAAAAAAAATCACTTGATTCAATTATATCAAAATTTAATAACAAAACCTATAGTGATTCAGATAGTGATTCAGAGTCAGAAACTGAAAGTGAAAAAAGAAAACGATTATTATGTGAAGAAGTGGGCAATAAGGCAACTGTAAATAATTTAAAATATGTTTGTAAATTATTTCAAAAATATAAAGATGAATTAGAAGATTTTGTTTATATATCTCCAACTAATTTAAAAAAATTAAAATTAGGAGGCACATTAAGATATGTAAATATAAATGGTGAAATAAGATATGGTGGTTTATTAACAGGAGTAGAAGGTGATGAATCATTTGAAACATTAAAATTTATAATTCGTAAATTGAGTGGAAAGTTTATGAAGATATCATTTGAAAAAAATTACATATTTTTTAGACAAAGAAGAACAAAGCAATTCTATTTAAATAAAAAATTATTAGAAATATCAGAAAATTTAAATTGATATAAAAATAAATAGAGTATATTATATAAATGGAAGAACAACAAGCAGGAGCTAGAGTTCCACAAACATATAAAAAATCTTATCAAGATACTATGACTGCTAAACAAATTGCACAAAAATTAGAAGGATATGTAGAAGTTACTGATATATCTAAAGTACCAACTAATACCCATTTAAGATATTTTTCATTAAGAACAAATCCTCAAACTAAGAAAGTAGAAAAAAAATTTAGGATAGGTGGTTTTCTTAAAAAAAAAGATCAAGCAGATAAATATGTAATATTAACAAATAATACCTCATCATGGTCTGTAGATACAAAGAAATCTATTTTTTATCGAAAAATGAAAAATACTGAAGTAGCACAAGCATATGAAAAAAAAATAAAAGCACTAAAAAAGGAAAATAAGAAGTTAAAAAAAGATTTTGATAAATTAAAAGAAAAATATGATAAATTGAAAAATAGATCAAAAAATACAAGATAATAAAATAATACTTAAAAAAGATTTATTTTATTTTATAAATGGTTTCAATAATAAAATCTGAAATAGAGAATAAATTAAAAATTGCTGTTGCTGGTAATGTAGATGCAGGTAAATCATCTTTAATTGGAGTTTTAAAAACAGGAAAATTAGATAATGGTAGAGGATCTGCTCGTGTTCATGCTATGAAATATATACACGAAAAAAGATCAGGAAGAACTTCCGCAATCAATTTAACAACATTAAAATTCAATGATGGTAAAAAATTAATAAGTATGGTTGATTTAGCTGGACATGAGAAATATTTAAAAACAACTGTATTTGGTCTAACTGGTTATTTTGTTGATTTTGGAATAGTAATAGTAGATGCAAATCGAGGTATCACTAAAATGACAAAAGAACATATGGGAATTCTATTATACTTAAAAATACCATTTATTGTATTACTTACAAAAATAGATATGACATCAGATGTACAGTTAACAAAAACAAAAAATATCTTAAAAAGATTACTTACTATTCGATTATTTGGTAGTAAACCTTTTTTTATTGAACAAAATGAAAGTAAAGCAAGGGGAGAATTACAAAAAGTAATTGATTTATTAAATAAATCAAAAAAATCAATACCCATATTACAGATATCAAATAAAACAGGTCATAATATAGAAAATTTAAAAAATATTTTATCTAACCTAAATCCTCGTTTTCATTGGGATAAAGAAAAAATAAATGGAAGTATTGTTCATTGTGATTCACATTTTGATGTAAAAGGTATCGGTCTTGTAGTATCAGGTACTGTTAAAGGAAAACCTATTAAAGTTAATGGTAAATATTGGATAGGACCAGTAAATGATAAATTTTATCCATTTAAAGCTAGATCACTTCATAATAATATTCGTGAAAATGTATCTCAAGTAAATGATGGGGAAATTGTGTGTGTTGCTGTTAGATTTACTAGCAAAGAAACATTTGAAAGATCACAAATAAAGAAGGGTTTAATGGTATTTTCTGATACTAAATTTAAACAAAATGTTGTAAGAAAATTTAGAGCTGAAATAAAAATATTAAATCATTCTACTACTTTACGACATAATTATCAACCAGTGATTCATTGTAATTGTATTCGACAAACCGCAGCTTTATTATTAGATTCTAAATCTAAAGTATTACGTTGTGGTGATAGTGCTATTGTAGACTTTGAATTTACAGTTAGAAAAGAATATCTAGAAGTAGGTAACACTTTTTTCTTTCTAGATGGTAAAACAAAAGGGATTGGCAATGTAATTGAATTAGTAAATTAAAATAGTTAAAATCTAATTATTTTATATATGATAAAAAAAATATTAAAAATATATTCTGTCTTATTTCTATTAAAATTAATATTATTAGATAGAATTGATCAAGTTGCTATATTAAATACATTTTATTATACCTCTGTTTCAACTAAAAAATATATGCATAAACTTATTTTTGATAAATTCAAAAAAATGTATTATTTACTTTTTCTACCATTTTATCATAATAATTATATCATTACTCATACTTCTGGAGCTATATATACAAGTTATGTATTTAGATATTACCCTAAACTTGCTATTCAATTGCAAAATAAATATTTTTGGTATAAAATTCTACAAAAATTTAATATTAATCATCCAAAAATAATAGCTTATAATTATAAAAATAAATCAAAAATATTAGAAAAAATTAATAAAAATAAGAAATATATATTAAAACCTATCATAGGCGAACAAGGCTATGATGTTAAATTAATTAAAGGTAGTCAGATTAAAAACTATCTTAAAAAGTATAAAGGTATTTTAATTCAGGAATTATTAAAAGATTGTTTTAAGAAGCAATCAAGGCATTTTAGATATGTATCTTTATATAATGGACAATCTTTATTCTTGAATGAAAGTATTTCAGATAACAATGTTATTATTAGTAATACTGCATTAGGCTCTTATAATTACTGTAGAAGTTTAGATTTTAATTTAGATAAATGTAATTTAAGTGATAGTGAAAACAATGAATTGAATAAAATAATAAAACAATTAAATAATTTACATAAATTAAAATTTTCAAAAGTTTTTGTAATATGTTGGGATCTTATGTTAGATTGTAAAGAAAAAAATAATGTAAAAGCTTATTGTTTAGAAGGTAATAATTTTGGTAGCGCTTGGAAGCATAAAACTGTAGATAAAAAAACTGTTACTATTTATAAAAAGAAAGCTATTGAATTTTATAAATTAGAAAAGCTACTGGTTTAATCTTCCTTTCCTATTGTTATTTCACAAGATCTTTCATTATGTTCATATTTTTTTTTAATATATTCTGTAGGCGCAAAATGAAATGGATCAAAAATCATTAATTTTGGATTATCCCAATATACTAATACTTTAACATCCTTATCCTGAGATTGATTAAAAGCAGAAATAACAATATCTTTAATTTGATCTTCTGTTGGTGGCCATTTGTTAGTTGTAAACGACGATTTGCTCATTATAATAAAATAATAATTCTATTTTTAAGTATAATTATTTATCATAGATTATCAAATAATACTCTAGATTCTTAGTTCAAGTTAGTAGGAACTAATAATGGTATTTGATAATCATTTTCAATTATATCTTCTTTCTTATTAAAAAAATATGATTTTATAAATATTAGTAACCAAATTAATAAAATTATTCCATGTATTTGTAATAACTGAATTATTTGTGGAAATAATTGATTTGATATATAAAACATAGAAAAATCATCTAAATTATAAAAATTTAAACCTTGAACTGTAATTCCTAATAATATACCATGCATATAAAAATTAATTTTTGTTGTCCAGTCTGTAAAAAAATATGATAAGAATATACAAGTTAAAGCATGATGGTAATGATATACTACATTATCAGATACAAATCGAAATAATAAATATAATAAGCAATAAAATGTTATATATCTAATCATGTACTTATAATTAATTTTATAATATACTAAATTTCTAATTATAAATATAAGTAATATTATACTAACTATTGATAATATTATTATCCTTGATACTGTATATTTTGTATTTGAATCAATTGAGAATTGAAACATTTCATTTGTACCTAGTAATATATAAATATATGCAGATATATGAGCTGTGATCCAATATTTATAGTTAATACTGATATTAATTTTATCTTTTAATAAATTTGTTATAATTAATATTGTAATTACTAAATTATAAAAACAACTCTGATATGTAGTTATATTATTTAAATCTTCACATATTTTATAAACATCTCTCATTCTAATATTTACACTTAATAATTTAATACATGAATTGTAATATTTATTTTTTGTATCTTTAATAAAAATTATTTTTAATGTTTCACATAAAAAATAAATACTACTAATCCCACAAATATATAGTAATAAATTATAATTTATCTTGAAATTCCGAAATCGATTTACTAGTCTATTACTAGTTAGAATCATTAAATTATATACGAATAATTGTTTATATTAGAAGTTTCATAAAAAATGAAAATAATTTATTTAATTGTAAAATAATAAATTAAATGTCTAAAACAGTTGCAAATTCAGCAAATAATTACATAGATAAATACAATAAAGAAAAATTAACAGAATGTATGAAAATGATAGAATTTTGTGATACTGAAATTATTAAACTAAGAGAAAAATTGCTAAAATTAGAAGAAGTTAAAAAAGAATGCAAAAAAGAAGTTTATTCATTATGTAATCACACATGGGTTATTGATAGGTCATTTCAAGATGAACACACTACTTATTTTTGTTCGACTTGTAATTCTTATATGTAATTATATTTTTTGTAATAAATAACATATTAGCCCTTTTAATACAATACCATAGTGTAATATTTTAAATTTTTTGGAAGTAACAATATTAATTAAAGAACTTTCCATTAATTCATTACTCAGTGTTTTTTTATCAGTAAAAAATAAAAATTTTAAAGGTTCCATAATTAATAAATATCCTTCTTGATTTATTAAATTATAAAATTTATCTAATATATATTCTTTATTTTTTATAAATAAAAAGCTATTCATACATATAACCATATCATATTTTAATGATTCTTCTAATGTTTCAGCTGATAATTTATTTACTGTAACATTTTCTATTTTATCTTCAATTACTTTATTTTTTAATAAGTTATATAATTCTTCATTTGGTTCAGTAGCATTAATTTGTTTAAATATTTTGCTAAGTAAAATTGTATTGATTCCATGACCAGCACCGATTTCTAATACATTCATCTCATTAGCATTAATATTATTGTATTCAAAATATTTGTTTAATATATTTTTTTTATAAGTAATTGCATCTTCAGGATAATATGTTTTCTCTTTATAGTTACTCCAATCCTTGTTCATATATAATTATCTTATATTTAATATAATGAATTATGTTAAATTTAAAGTAAATTATTTAAATCAATTTCAAATTGGTGGTTCAGGTAATAGAAGATCTAGATCTATTTGTAGTAAAATACTTATGTACCTTGTAATTATTTATATAAGCATTAGTATAATGAATTATATTAAATATAGAGTCAAAAACATTACTAAATTAAATACAAGACAATTAGGTGGTGGTATTGAAAAATTTAGTTCTACAGCAGATATAAATTATAATAATGAACTATTTATTTATAAAAATTTCTTTACAACTGAACAATTTAATAATATAAAAAAAATTGTTAAGAATATAAAATTTAAAGATGATAAAAGGGTAAGTGCAAGGAAGACGTTATGCCTTGATCCAAGAAAATATAAAGAGTTATACGATCTAATTTACAGAAGCGATAAAATGAAATCAGTGATAAAACAAATTAATTCAACTGAATATAATATACCGCCTAGATTTCCAGTAGAATATAGAATATATCCAAAAGGCTCAAAAGGAATGACTTGGCATCAAGATACAAGTTTATTTAGTCCAAATGCATTAGAAGGAGTTATAACTATTCAGAATGAATCACCAAGTAAATTTTTATGGATGGAAAATGGAACTGAAAAAGGTTTATCACCAAAACCGAATACATTAGCCTTAGTTAAGCCAGCTTCTGTATTACATAAAGTAACAGGAACAGAAGAAGGTTTTAGAACAATTATAAAATTTGTTATAGATTTCAAGGGTAGTAAAACTACATCAAAACACACAACTGAATTATCTAAATGTCCATATTAAAAAATTTATTTAATAATATATATATGAAGTGTAAAATTGAATGTTTTATTGCATTTGCATTTATGATGGGATCATTTTATACAATGACAGTTGATAAATCAATATTTCGCAAATTTTATAAAAATTTAAATGATAATCAAAGAAAAGTTTATAAAAGTATTAGAAAAGATAGAATGAATATATTTTTAAAAGCATCATTTTTTGGTATAGGTTTATCACTAGCTTTTAGAACATTTTATAAAGATAATAGTAAAAATGCAATGTCAGCATGTACTCATTCTTTAATTTATTCTGTTGTTCAGTATTTGTATTATAGTTTACATCCTAAAAAAGATTGGATGTTAAATCACTTGAAAGATCCAAAATTGATAAAAATGTGGCTAGAAAAATATAAATTAATGAAGAAAAGATGGCATTGTGGATTATTTATGGGAATAATTGGTTATGGAATTATGTGTTATGTAATTGAAAATAACTTTATTTCAATAAAAATGTAATTAATTTTAAAGAAACTAATTACATAATTGTTTTATAAGTTCCTGCAATGTAAAATACTTTCTTAAATCCGTAACTTTTTAATCTTTCTGCAGCAACTCTTGCTCTTTGTCCTGTATTGCAATAAACCAAAATTCCAAAATTTTTATATTTTTTTGATATACTATTCTTATTTAATTCACTAATTGGAATATGTAATGCATTTGGATAATTACCAAGATTCCATTCTAATTTAGTTCTAATATCAATTACAAGTTTAATTTCTCCATTTAAAATTTTAGATTTAGCAATTTTTGGATCAATTAATTGTGCACCACTCATTGTGTAATAATTTGCAAATGCATAAATTGAATATCCTAAAGATAAAATACCTGTATATAAATACCAAGTAGAATTTGTAGACATTATATTAAATAAATTAATATTTTATTTTTGAATAAAATTAAAGACTTTATTATAATATTATTATTATATGAATGAAATACATACATATTTAATTAAGAATAATTTGACAATATCGACTATTGAAAGTTGCACATCTGGCTTATTAGCAAATAAATTAACTTCTTTTAGTGAATCTTCAAAATTTTTTAAAGGATCTATAATTGTATATAATGATAAATTAAAAGAGCAGTTACTAAAAATAGATAAAAAATTAATAAAAGAATATACATCTGTATCTAAAGAGGTTGCTATTGAAATGGCAATATCAGGTAAAAATATTTTTAACACAGATATTTGTATTAGTGTTACAGGCTATCATGAACCTAATAAGAAAGCCTATTCATTTGTTTCTATATTTTATAAAGAGCATAATGTATTAAAAGTAGATTTAAATAAATTTTGTAGAGAACAAAATAGACTACAATTAGT
>Ga0163109_10004057_pt1 | contig 11162 bp, 10 predicted proteins | sample CRUFie1St13metaG_FD_108704 | JGI IMG/M metagenome (GOLD analysis project Ga0163109, IMG submission 108704) | Marine microbial communities from the Costa Rica Dome - CRUD Field 142mm St13 metaG | ecosystem: Environmental > Aquatic > Marine > Oceanic > Photic zone | place: Costa Rica: the Eastern... | reverse complement strand
CGAGGGTCACCCAGTCCCATCTGGGGCTGTCGGGGGAACTTTTTGGATCGAAATAGTTCGATTCAGGATCAAATTGTGTCGGGTCGGGCTCAGCCTCTTTAACGATTTTGGCAACGCCAGCAGCCCCAGGAGGGGTTGCGTTTGAGTGATAGAAGATGACAAGGTCACCTTTCTTCATTTCGCGCATGAAGTTCCGTGCTTGATAATTTCGCACGCCATCCCATCCTTCGCGCTTCACCTTTGTGAGGTCGTCGTAAGAAAATACGTAGGGTTCAGATTTCATCAACCAATGGGCCATGTGACCGACGCTAGTTCTCAGCGGTTACCGTCGTCGCCGTTATGTCGATCAAACTCGAACAGGTTCGAATTCCGGAGGAGTTGCCGATTGCGCATTATGCCGACGAACTTGTCGATGCCATTCGAGACCATCAAGTCGTTGTTGTCGCCGGAGAAACTGGATCAGGAAAGAGTACGCAACTCCCAAAACTCTGTCTACGGGCTGGCCGTGGTACGGCCGGCCTCATTGGCCATACCCAGCCTCGTCGGGTAGCTGCGCGGTCGGTTGCTGATCGAATCGCCACCGAACTAGGGGTGGCGCTGGGTTCAGAGGTTGGGTTCTCGGTGCGGTTTACCGATCAGGTCAACGCGGACACACAGATTCGGGTGATGACCGATGGTATTTTGCTTGCCGAACTCTCTCGAGATCCTGATCTCAGCCGCTACGACACCATCATTGTCGACGAGGCGCATGAGCGCAGTCTCAACATCGATTTCATCTTGGGGTATCTGCGGCAGTTGTTATACCGACGTCCTGAACTCCATCTCATAGTGACGTCAGCAACAATCGATACCGACCGCTTCGCCGAGCATTTTGCTGACCACAACGGCAACGCAGCCCCGGTGTTCACCGTTGAGGGGCGGGTCTACCCCGTTGAACTTCGGTACCGGCCGGTTGCTGATGGCACCGATCAGGTTGAGGCCATCATCGATGGTGTCACTGAGTTGACCAAAGACGTCGACGGAGACATCCTCGTTTTTCTCTCAGGGGAACGAGAAATTCACGACATAGCAGACGCACTTCGACAACTTGAGTTGCCTCAAACAGAGATTTTGCCGTTGTACGCCAGGCTGTCGGCGGCAGAGCAACAGCGGGTGTTCGCTTCTCATTCGGGTCGACGAATCGTGTTGGCGACAAATGTCGCGGAAACATCGATCACCGTGCCTGGGGTGCGGGCTGTCATTGACACCGGCACTGCGCGGATTAGTCGATATTCGCGTCGCTTAAAGGTGCAACGACTTCCAATTGAGGACATCTCGCAAGCATCGGCAGCGCAGCGTGCGGGTCGGTGTGGCCGGGTTGCGCCAGGGGTCTGTATCCGTTTATGGGATGGAGGTGATCATGCGGAACGCCCCGAATTTACCGAGCCTGAAATTCTTCGTACCAATCTCGCATCGGTGATCTTGCAGATGACCGATCTCAGGTTGGGTGACGTGACTGATTTTCCGTTCATTGAGCCCCCTGAATCGTCGATGGTTCGTGACGGATACCGGCTGCTGAACGAACTTGGTGCTCTCACCGAAGGAGACGATGGGGAGTATCGACTAACTCCGATCGGCAAAAAACTGGCGCGGTTGCCGATTGATCCGCGCAGTGCTCGCATGATTCTTGCTGCAGAGCGGCATGGCTGTGTGCGTGAGGTCTTGGTGATCGCAGCTGCCTTGTCGATTCAAGATGTTCGGGAGCGTCCTCGAGAACAGCGAGAACGCAGCGACGAATTACATCGCCGCTTTATCGTTCCTGGGTCTGATCTCATGAGCATTGTTGCGCTCTGGGATTACGTGAAAGAGCAGCAGAAAACACTGTCGGGCAACGCGTTCCGGCGGATGTGTCGTGATGAGTATCTCAATTGGCTGCGAGTGCGCGAATGGCGCGATCTTTACAGTCAACTCCGGCAAGTCGCCGGACAGATCGGTATTCGACCTGGCACTGATGCGGGCCACCCCGATCGGGTGCATCAGGCTGTGCTTTCTGGTTTGTTGTCGAACATCGGTCGTCGAGACGACCGCCGGCCGCAACGCGATCGGCGGACACGAGTCGAATATCAAGGTGCTCGGGGAGCTCGATTTGAGGTTGTTCCCGGGTCTGCGATCGGTCGGGCGGGGAGCGAATGGGTAGTCGCCGCTGAAGTCGTTGAAACCGATCGCCTTCGGGCTCGGCGAGTCTCGGCGATTCAGCCTGAATGGATTGAGCCGATTGCGGGCGACTTGGTCACTCGCTCATATGGGGAACCCGAGTGGAGCGCAACATCTGGTCGAGCGGTGATTCCAGAGCGCGTCTCGCTCTATGGGCTTGCAATCGTTGAGGGGCGTCGCATCGCACTGTCGGCAGTCGACAAGGTCGCTGCTCGCCAAATGTTTATCGAGAATGCGCTCATTGCTGGTGACGTCGATCAGCGATGGCGTCGCCGCCAACGATTTATCTCTCGCAACCGTGCGCGTCTTGAGGAATGGGAGCAGTTGGGGGAGCGCAGTAGGCGAGGCCCTCCCGGAGATGTAGGTGATTTGCATCGTCTGTATGACGATGTGCTTCCCCCGAACATCACATCGACGAGGCATTTTGACCGATGGTGGCGCGACCAGCGGTCGACAACACCGTACCTGTTAGATCTCCCTGAATCTGAAGTAGCGACACTCCTTGACGCTGGCTCACCCGAAGTGTGGGCAGATCGCGATGGCGCCGAGTACGTGCTGACCTACCGGCACGACGTGGAGAGCCCCTTTGACGGCGTGACATTACATCTTCCCCTGATCTCGGTAAATCAGTTCAGTGGAGTGAACCTCGACTGGCACGTGCCGAGTCGTCGGCGCGACCTCGCTGAGGCGTTGTTCCGTTCACTCCCGAAAGACGTTCGCCGGCGCCTTATTCCGGCCGCCGACACGCTGTCAGCGGCAATAAATGTCATTGGTGAACCCGACGGTCGGCCATTTGCTGAAGCGTTAGCGGCTGCGCTCACCGAGGTCTCGGGAGTCACCGTTGCCGATCACCATTTTGACCTTGGTCGACTATCACCTGACCTCATCATTCACATCGTGGTGAGTGATGCCGACGGTGAGGTGTACGCATTTGGTGACGACTTGGGAACAATTCGAGACATCGTGCGTCCCCAAGCCCGCCAGATGCTGGCGTCATCGGCCCCGATCGATGAGCGGAGTGGAATTACCGAGTGGGATCTCGGCACTTTGCCTGACGTCTTGGAGTGGACTGACGGCAACGAGACACTGCGGGCGTATCCGACTTTGCTCGACCGGGGTGACAGCGTTTCGCTTCGCGTCGTCACCGACCACGTGCTTGCCGAGCGGCTGTTGCATGAGGGAGTTCGTCGGTTGTTGTTGCTCGCAGCGAGTCCGGCGCGAGGCCCAGTTCGAAGAATGATCGATAATGACCGCCAACTCGGTCTTTCCTTGGTCGGGCTTGGGGTTGAAGCATTTCTCGATGATGCGATCACCGCAATCGCTGATCGCGTCATCCAACAACATGGCATCAGTAGGTCGACATCCGAATTCGAAGTGTTGTGTCAGGCGATGCGCACGAAGTCGCCGGTGGAGCTCATCGACCTTGTGAATCAAGGTCTTGCGATCGTTGACATTGCTCGCCAGGTGGTCGAGATGCTCGAACGCTTGCGAGCTCCCGGAGCAGTGAGCATTCGAACTGATGTCCATGATCATCTCGATCGTCTCGTTGGCCCAGGGATGTTGGCAAAGGTCGGCATGGATCGCATCGACGACCTCGAGCGCTGGGTGAATGGAGTTCGCTACCGGCTTCAACATCTCGCCGGCCGGGTAGAACGCGATATTGCCGGCATGCGAGAGGTAGCGCTGGTTGAACGTCGCTTCGCTGAGCGGCTAGCGGAGTACCCGAATGGCTCGGAGCCAGACACTCTTCAAGAACTCGGGTTCATGATCGAAGAGTTACGGGTTGCAGTGTTCGCCCAAGAACTTGGAGTTGCGCAGCAGGTCAGCGCGGTTCGCCTTCTTCGCCAACTGGGGTGAAATGCCACCATGGAGAGATGAATCTCTCAACCATGTCGTACCGCGTCGCTGACGGCGTCGCTCATCTTCGTCTCGACCGCCCTCAGGGCGCAAATGCAATGAACGTTGATTTCTCGAAAGATATTCGGGAAGTGATGATTGCGATCGAACATGATCCAACTGTCAAGTCGGTAGCGGTGACAGCCGAAGGCAAGGTGTTCTCCGCAGGTGGCGACCTGAAAGAGTTCGCTTCGCTCGGTGACGAGCTTCCCGCAATCGCCTCTGGGCTTGTCACCGACTACCACGCTGCGACCTATCGCATGAATCGAGTTCCGAAACCGTTCATCGCCGGAGTTCGTGGTGCCGCAGGTGGTGCAGGTCTGTCGTTCATGTGTGCATTTGATCTCGTGGTTGCTGGCGAGTCTGCAAAGTTCACGGTGGGGTACACCAAGGCAGCAATGACACCCGACGGAACCTCAACGTATTTCCTTGCACGCCATATCGGGTTGCGTCGAGCGATGGAACTGACCTTGACCAACCGGGTGTTGAGTGCTCAAGAAGCTCTCGATTGGGGGCTTGTCAACATGGTGGTTCCTGATGAAGATGTCGATGCGACTGCGACCTCGCTAGCGGAAAATCTTGCTGCCGGTGCCTCACGATCAATTGGTGTGGCGAAGCGCCTTATCTACGAAGGTTATGAATCATCGCTCGAAGAGGCGGGTGAACGCGAAGCACAAGAGATCGTCAAGTCGATGGCAACCGTTGATGGCCGTGAGGGGATCAACGCATTTGCGTCCCGTCGAGAACCGCAATACCGAGGTGAATGATTCCTCAGGAGAGGCGAGCAACGGTTGCTGTGAATTCGTTGATGGCCGACGCAATGATGTCGCTCACCGAGCGAATGTCGTCGATACGGCCAGCAACTTGACCTGAGAGGGCGATAGCGGCCTCCATGTCGCCCCCGAAGTAAAGATCTTTCGCGTTCCCAAACTCACCGAAGACGTTGTGGTCGGCCTGTGAAAGTCGCTCAGAGCGACCGGTTCGCAATGCTCGCAGTGCCGGGGAGAATTGTTCGTTAAGGAAAATGGTGTCGGTTTCCGCTGCGCTGACGATCGCTTGTTTCCAATTGTCGTGCACCGGCGATTCTTTTGCAGCGACCATCTGTGTTCCCATCTGGACACCTTCGGCGCCCAAAGCGAATGCCGCGGCCATCGTCATGCCGTCGCAGATGCCACCGGCAGCAATGATCGGCACATCCACCTGAGACCGAATGAGCGGCAGTAGCACCATGGTGGATACCGGCGTCGGGCTCTTAAATCCTCCACCTTCACCGCCTTCGACGACGAGACCGTCAACTCCGGCATCGACGGCTTTCAGGGCAGCCTGCAACGTGGGAACGACATGGTAAACGGTCAGACCGGCGGCCTTCAATGTTGCCGTGTACTTCGTCGGTGACCCGGCAGAAGTGGTAACGAATCTGACTCCCTGCTCGATAACAAACTCGGCGATCGCAGGGTCTTTGACAAACGCCTGAGCGATATTGACACCGAATGGTTGATCGGTGAGATCTCTCATTCGCTTGATCTCCTCTTTCACGGCGTCGAGTTCCCCAGACGAAGTCTCGATGATGCCGCATGCACCGGCTGCAGAAACCGCCGATGCGAGTTGGCTTCGCGCGATCCATCCCATTGGTGCTTGCACGATCGGTATCGAAACTCCGAGGTCTTTGGTGACTCGGTTTCTCTCTGGGTCGAATGCTGGATGCATGGGTCAGCCTTTCACGGAACCGGTGGGCAGTTCGCGGGACGAAGCGCTTCGGAAGGAATAGTAGGGGTAGTCGGTCAACTGGGTGGTACCGACAGACTTCAACCGTCGAACCGCTGTGGGGGTCTCGTTGACCGGTCAAGCCAATTACCAGACGGAATCGGCGTGAGATTAAGCCCTGTTCCGTAGGCGTAGGCCCAACATCTCGAGCCGTTCTGCGTTGTCACCTCGACTCGGGTGTAGAGGCCGTCAACGGTGTCTTCTTCAATATCGAGTTCTCGAAGCGCCTCATCGATTGCATCGATTCGAAGGGAGTAGCGACGACCGAGAATGAGCGTTGTTGCAGATTCGTCAAATATTGCTGCTGGGTAACCTAGACCGGTGTCATACAGCAGCCCAGCGACAGTGTCAGACGTCCCCTCTCCGGTCACGTAACGCTCGAGAAGAGGCCACCTTACGTCTCCCGGAAGCAATGTTCCGTACACAAAGAGATCCTTAACCACGTGCGCCACCTAGCGTTCCTGTGCCTGTCTGTGCGCCGCCCTTACGAGACTGATCAGCGCTGCAGTAGTCGAGGCGATAGCGAATATTGCGTTGGCGATTCTCTCGCCACTCAAGAGATCGATGGGTACGTGGGCGACATCGGGTAGTTGTATAGCCGTGTCGACGACAGATTCGCTCATGAAAGCCATCACGGCGAAGTATTGCAGTATCGGCCGGTGAAACCTCCGACTGGTACCGTCGTTTCTTGTGACTTCATCTCTACATGTGCAGGCTATTGAGACCGACGGGAGCCGCTATGCAAATCACGTCACGATGGGTTCCCATTCGTTGATTAGTGACGAACCAGAGGGTCTCGGCGGGGAAAATCTCGGACCCAATCCGTTCGACTTGCTCGGCGCTGCTCTCGCAGCGTGCACCTCAATGACGATTCGAATGTACGCCGAACGCAAAGGCTGGGATGTACAGAACCTCGAGGTCACTGTAGATCATTCACGAGAGCGCGGTCACGAGACCTTTACTCGAACGATTTCGTTCAACGGTGCTCATACGGAAGAGGAACGTGAGCGGCTCATCGATGTTTCTCACCGCTGCCCAGTCCACAAGGTGATGGAAGGATCGGCGACCATTATTACTGAGACGATCACACCACCGACACAATGACATCACTGAGCGAGTCGATATCAGTGCTATCGGGATGCGGCTTCTGGCACACACCTGCGGCCGCTGGCATCCGGAAATTCGAACGAGCGACAGCCCTGCCGGGGTCACAGGCACGTCATCGAACTTGGGCGCTCAGCTGGTGACGTTGTTGAGATCGGGCGTTTCACCATTTGATGATGCTTGTATTCGAACACGAACTGCATTGACCTCGGCTGCGAACAAGGTGATCGCGGCATGAAATGAAATCCACGCGGTAAGCGCGAGAACAGACGCAAATGTTCCGTAGACGCCCTGCGCTCCCGAGAGCAACCGGGCGACGATCGAAGTGCCCGCAAATTGCAAGAGTGTGAAACCAAATCCTGCCAGGGTGGCGCCCGCACGAACCATTTTCCATGTTGCGGAGGCAGCGGTGAGATACCGGAACATCGTGCCGATGATTGCAGTGTTCACCGCAACGGTGCCGAAGGCGATAAGCGATTGGCTGATGAAGCTGATTTCGGCGTAAGCAGCGATGCTCGTCAGAACAACAGTTCCAACTTGCCCAGCTGCGATGACGAGAAGCCCGACGAGTCCGTGAACTCGCCGAATTACGAGGTTGTGTCGCTCATCGAGGGGAACTTCCCATATGTCGTCAAGGGCGTTCTGTAGCGCAACGAATGCTCGCGTTGAGCCCCAAAGAGCACCGACAACGCCGATGGCGATTGCGATTGAACTGCCGGTAAGTCCGCCAGTTTCTACAAGAACATCGCTACCAATCACGGGAATTTGAGCGACCGCAGTATCAACAATGTCTTCTCGAAGCGACGGACTGTTGTCGAGCACGAAGCCGAGCACTGTCGTTGCGAGGAGAAGCGCAGGAAACAAGGTGAGGAACCCGTAGTAGGCGATGAGGGCTGCTGCGTTTGCTGATCGATGTTGCTGGTAGCCGTGGGCGCTGCTGACAAAAAGGTCACCGAGCGGATGTCGACGGAGACGGCGAATCGTGCGTAGTTCGGTCCAGTGCGGAAGCCCCAGCATCACAGTGTCCAATCGATCGGTTGGAGACCTGCTTGGCTGAGAGCCTCGTTCGATCGAGAAAATGGTCGAGAACCGAAAAATCCGTTGTGCGCAGAAAGGGGTGAAGGGTGTGCTGACTCAATCACGGTGTGCCTATCGGTGTCGATCATGTTGCGCTTCTTTCGAGCCGATGCCCCCCAGAGTATGAACACCACGGGAGACGGTTTGTTTGCAACGACTTCAATAACACGGTCGGTGAATCGTTCCCAGCCTTTTCCTTGATGCGACGCGGCTTGTCGCGCTCGAACTGTCAAGGTGGTGTTTAGCAGCAAGACGCCGTTCGATGCCCATCGCTCGAGCGAGCCGTGACTGGGAATGTCCACGTCGACATCGTCGGAGAGTTCTTGGTGGATGTTTCGAAGCGAAGGAGGTTTGGGCACCCCGTGTCGTACAGAGAAACACAGACCATGGGCTTGTCGTGGCCCGTGGTAGGGGTCTTGACCGAGAATGACGACGCGGGTATCCGCAAACGAGGTGAGATGCAGAGCGGCGAACACTTCAGGCTGCGGAGGATAGACCTCATGCTGTGAACGCTCATGTTGGACGAACGTCATCAGGTCTGACCAATAGGGCTCATCGAATTGGTTTCGGAGCAACGGATTCCAGTCGGTTGTCATGTCTTATGTACATCGTACGGCGACGTCGTAGCATGCGGGAATGGGCGAAATCGGAGACGCAGGCAATCTCTTTCAAGGCGTTGCCCGTGCTTCGCTTGTTTCAGGAGTCACCCCTTTAGAACGTGGGCCCGTTCTTGGCTCTGGCGCCCAGCTGTGGGTCAAGCGTGACGACCTCACGGGTCTGGGAGTGGGAGGTAACAAAGTTCGGAAACTCGAGTTTCTCTGTGGCGCCGCCCGAGCGGAGAACGCACTCTCTCTCGTCACTGTTGGTGCTGGGCAATCGAATCACTGCCGTATGGCGGCCGCCGCTGGGGCGTTGCTAGGACTCGATGTTCACCTCGTGCTGTCAGGTGAGCGACCTGAACGTTTGGAAGGAAATCAGTTGCTCGACGCGTTGTTCGGAGCGCAACTGCATTTCACGGGTGAGCCTGACCATCACTGGGGAGCATTGGAGATCGTTCGAGAGTCGGTCACCGATGCTCTCGTCGCTGATGGGATGCGGCCGTATTCAATTCCGATCGGCGGATCGACCGCTGTCGGTGCTCTTGGCTACATCGCTGGATATGTGGAGCTGTCCCAACAACTCTTGGCCGAGGGGATTGACGTTTCTGCCGTGGTGCACACCTCGTCGAGCGGTGGCACCCACGCAGGGCTTGTTGCCGGGCAGGCAGTGTGCAGGGAGGTCGGCATGCCGGCGCCGTCGGTTATCGCAATTGGGGTGGCCAAAGGTGTGGTGATTGGATCGCCAGACGTGACCACATTGGCAAATGAGGCCTTGTCACTCCTTCCGAATTGTCCGCCCGGGGCAGAGGTTGAGGAGTCAGACGTTGTTGTCGACGGCGACTGGCTAGGTGATGACTATGCAGTTCCAACACCTGCTGCCGACGATGCTATTCGGTGGGCTGCTCGACGTGGTGGGTGGGTGCTCGATCGGGTCTACTCAGGTAAGGGTCTTTCGGGTGTTCTTGGGCGTGATGCTGTCGGAGTGTGGGCCGCAGGAGATGATGTCGTGTTTATCCATACGGGGGGCGTCCCTAGTGTGTTTGCTGCAGATGGAGTTCCCGAACTCTGATGGATGCAACCTTTACCTCCGATGCCGCAGATGCCTCAGCTGAGTCGTCACTTATTTGTGCCGTTGACATCGGCGGGTCAAAATTTGAGGCCGGGCTCGTCACTCTGAAGGGTGAGCTCGTCGATCGCGTCCGAGTAGAGGTCGATCCTGACGTCGGGCCGCAGTCACATTTCGCCGCTCTCGCAGGAATTGTCACCGAGCAGATGGACCGTGCATCCAGCCACCATGGCAAAATTGTTCGCGCCATCGGCATTGGATGTGCGGGCCCAATTGAACGCAACTGTGAATCGGTGTCACCAGTGAATATTGCGTCATGGAATGAATTTCCGTTGCGTCAATTTCTCGTAGATCTCACTCGACTGCCGGTCTACGGTGATCTGGACGCAAAGGCACTTGCGCTGGCGGAAGGGTGGCTTGGGGCAGCACAAGGGGTGCGAAATTTCTGCGCGATGACGGTGTCAACCGGCATCGGCGGTGGCATTTTTGTTGATGGTGATCTGCTTGACGGCGACAGTGGAAACGCAGGTCATGTCGGTCATCTCATCGTTGAACCTGGCGGTCGGCGATGTGGATGTGGTGCACGCGGGTGTCTCGAGGCAGAGGCCTCAGGGCTTGCAATTGAGGCAATAACCGGCAGACCTCCGTCGGAGCCGACCTATGACATCATGCAACGAACGGGACGGTATGTCGGTCGTGGAGCAGCGATGATCTGCAACGCGCTCGATCTTGATCTTGTCCTGGTAGGCGGTGCTGTTGCTCTCGGTTTCGGTGCGACATTCTTTAATGCGGCACAGCTCGAGCTCGACGATTACGTGCATCGCCCTCATGGCCATATGCCGAGAATTACGTCTACCCGTCTCGCTGATCGCGGTCCACTAATTGGTGCGGGTGCCGTTGCGATTCGGTCGGCTCGTCGCGCCGCAATGCGCTGATTTCGCGCGGCCAGACGGTTTAAACCCAGATCACTTCATCAACGATCGTCTGCGTGAGAGGTCGCTGCAGGTCAATGGTGTCACCGATGGCTGGTGGAGCGGTGTGTTGAGGGAGAAACAGCATGGTGGTGTGCATATGCGGGGGTTCAAACATGTCGACGCGCTGACGATTCAAGTGGAACGGACTTCTCCCGTCAGTAAGCGGGTGCACCCCGTGGGCACTTCCTGCTCCCACCATCACGAGATGACCGTCCTCGGTAACGTCAGTTTGTCGGTATCCGGCGTGTTCGCCGGCTCGGACAGGTCGAAGATCAATAACATCTGTCGATAAGTGCAGTGCTTCGCGGTCACCGTGCCACAAGGTGGTGCCAGCCCGGAGAAGGTATGTCCGAGAATCAGGAAGACGTGCGATAAGCGATGGATCGATGTGGCTGAGCCATGCAGGTATCGAGGTCGGGATGGGTCCTAAGAGTGCAGTGACTTCGACAACCCGTTCATCGTCTGTCGCGATGAGTGGAAGGTGAATTG
>Ga0163109_10004056_pt1 | contig 11162 bp, 11 predicted proteins | sample CRUFie1St13metaG_FD_108704 | JGI IMG/M metagenome (GOLD analysis project Ga0163109, IMG submission 108704) | Marine microbial communities from the Costa Rica Dome - CRUD Field 142mm St13 metaG | ecosystem: Environmental > Aquatic > Marine > Oceanic > Photic zone | place: Costa Rica: the Eastern... | reverse complement strand
TGGCAGGGTGCGGCGCAGTCGCCCGACCCCTGCCTTTAGGATCGCTGAGCTGATACACCCGTAGCCATGGCCGCCGGCTCAACCGGGGAACGCCCGTTTTTCGAAATCATCACCAGTATTCGTTACTGGGTGATTCACGCAATCACACTCCCTTCCATCTTTCTTGCTGGATTCCTGTTCGTGTCGACGGGCCTTGCCTACGACGCCTTCGGAACACCTCGCCCTGATGCTTACTTCCAGGCCAGCGAAAGCAAGGCTCCTGTGGTGAGCCAGCGTTACGAGGGCAAGTCTGATCTCGACCTGCGCCTGAAATAAACCACTGTCATGACTCAGTCACCCACCACCTCCAAACCACGCGTCTATCCGATCTTCACGGTCCGCTGGCTTGCCCTTCACACCCTTGGAGTTCCGACGGTGTTTTTCCTGGGGGCTCTTGCCGCCATGCAGTTCATCCGCCGCTAATTCCTCAACAGATCTGACAAATCATGGAGCGCAACAAAAACCCCAATACTCTGCCGGTTGAACTCAACCGAACCAGCCTCTACCTGGGTCTGTTGTTCGTGTTTGTCACTGGCATCTTGTTCTCCAGCTATTTCTTCAACTGAGGGACTGAATCATGAGCGGTAAGAAATCAGGTCTCCCAGACGGTCGTATCCCAGACCGTCTTCCCGACGGCCGACCAGCAGTTGCGTGGCGTTCCCGCTGGACCGAAGGTACCTTGCCTCTGTGGCTTGTCGCCACGGCAGGCGGCATGGCAGTGATTTTTGTTGTAGGTCTGTTCTTCTACGGCTCTTATACAGGAGTCGGCTCTGCCTAAAAAGCAGCATCGAATTTATTTCACAACCGGCCAACAAGCCGGTTTTTTATTAACTACATGACTCTTTCAATGTATTAAAGCAGTAGAGGTCAAACCTTATAAAACTCACGATACCAGCGTGCAAAATGAATTAGACCAGTTTCAATAGGCGTGCTTGGGCGAAAACCAATCCACGCCTCTAAGGCTTGAGTATCGGCAGCTGTCGCAACAACATCTCCAGGCTGCATTGGCTGAAAGTCTTTAATCGACTCTCGCCCTAGGGCACGTTCCATCACTTCAATGAAGTGCATGAGTTCTGTCGGCTGACTGTTGCCGATATTGAACACGCGATGCGGTGCAGCTGCTGTGGCGGGATCTGGCTTTAGGGAATCAAAATGTTGATCAATCGTGGCAGGCTTATCACAGCATCGAATCACACCTTCAACGATGTCGTCTATGTAAGTGAAATCACGTTGCATTTTGCCGTTGTTGAAGACCTTGATTGGCTCACCCGCCAGGATCGCTTTAGCAAACAACATCGGCGCCATGTCGGGTCGCCCCCAGGGGCCATACACAGTGAAGAAGCGCAGACCCGTGGCGGGCACTCCATACAGATGGCTGTAGGTGTGAGCCATCAGCTCATTAGCCTTCTTGCTCGCGGCGTACAAGCTCACCGGGTGATTCACCGGTTGTCGTTCATGGAAAGGAAGGTTGCGGTTGCCTCCATAAACCGAACTGCTTGAGGCATAGACCAAATGTTCGACATCATGACGGCGACACCCCTCGAGAATGTGACCAAAACCAACCAGATTGCTCTGGATGTAAGCCGCCGGATTCTCGAGGGAGTAGCGAACCCCAGCCTGTGCAGCCAGATTCACAACCACCCTGGGCTGCTCTTCAGCGAACAACGCCATAAGTGCCGGCTCATCTTCCAAAGCCAGCGACTCGAAACGCCAAGCCCCATCGGATGCAATCCCTTCAATACGGGCAAGACGGGCACGTTTGAGCGCGGGGTCGTAATAAGCGTTGAGGTTGTCGATACCAACAACCCGCTCCCCACGTTCGAGCAGACGCAAAGCCAAAGCTGAACCAATGAATCCGGCAGCTCCCGTGATCAGCAAAGGTCGGTGCAATGACGTTTTGTCAGCACTCATGGCTGCCCCTCACCCACACGCCAAAGCTGCAATCCTGCATCCACAACCTCGGCAGGCTTGACCACTGAGCGGGCATCGAACACCCAAGCCGGCTGTCGCATCAGAGTCGCCAGCTGTGGCCAATTGAGTTCACGGTATTGCTTCCATTCTGTGAGAATCAACACCGCATCAGCACCTCTGACTGCAGAAGCGACGTCAACACTCGGCCACCAAGTGCCTTCTCCACTCAAGGCTGCTCGTGTCGGACCAGACTCTGCATCTGGAGCAGTGCTGGCAGAAAGCTTGAGGTCACGAGCAATCTGTTCAGCCTCAACTTTGGGGTCATGAATGGCCAGCTGGGCACCTTCTTCCAGCAGGTCTCTGACGATACGGATGGCCGGAGCTTCGCGCGTGTCGTTGGTATCGGCTTTGAAGGCGAAGCCGAGAATCGCAAGCCGTTTGCCAGTCACCGTGCCGAACAGCTTTTGAACCACCTTGCGAGCGATGCGGTGCTGCTGCCAGGTGTTCACAGTCACCACGGATTGCCAGTAATCCGCAACATCCGGCAGACCGAAGTGACGGCAAAGGTAAACAAGGTTGAGGATGTCTTTCTGAAAACAACTGCCGCCGAATCCAGGTCCAGCCTGAAGGAATTTGGGGCCGATGCGGCTGTCAGTCCCGATCGCCCTGGCCACTTCACGCACATCCGCACCGGTGGCTTCACACAGGGCACCCACGCTGTTGATCGAGCTGATCCTCTGTGCCAAAAAGGCATTGGCCGTGAGCTTGGAGAGCTCACTGCTCCAGAGATTGGTACGCAAAATGCGTTCTTGTGGCACCCACTGGCCATAAACCGCAGCCAGTGCATCGATGGCCTCGGGATGCTCCCCACCAATTAACACACGGTCCGGAGATTCCAGATCAGCAATCGCAGTGCCTTCCGCAAGGAATTCGGGATTGGAGAGCACCGCAAAGCTGCGCTGAGAGCCCTTGATGCCCTGCTCAGCGGCAGCAAGAATGGACTTCACCGCCTCGGCAGTGCGCACCGGCAAGGTGCTCTTCTCAACCACGATGGTATGACCAGTGGCCGACTTGGCCACCTGGCGTGCACAGGCTTCGACCCAGCGCAAATCACTGGCCTGCCCCGCGCCCAAACCCTTGATCTTGGTGGGGGTATTCACAGAGATGAACACCATGTCGGCAGAAGCGATGGCGTCATCCACAGACGTGGAGAAATGAAGGTTGCGGCCTCTGGCCCGTCCCACCACAGCATCCAAGCCAGGTTCATACACAGGAAGCTTGCTGAGATCGCTGGCGTTCCAGGCGTCAATACGGGTTTGGTTGATATCAACCACTGTCACCTGCACATCCGGACAACGGTCAGCGATCACTGCCATGGTTGGTCCACCCACGTAACCAGCACCGATGCAGCAGATGGAGCGGATGGGGGCAGCAGACATCAAGCTGGTTTTGCAAAGCCGACAGATCGGGGAAGGTTATCGCTGATCCTGGTCGCCGCAACGGATCTCATGGCCGGACTGCAGGATGGCAACAAGCTCATCTGGCGCAGCCAAAGACAACGTCTGCTCTTCACCCTCGCCCAACAGTGACTTCAAACGCAGCGATCTGGCTTCCGCTTCCTCATCACCGATCACGACCGCCCAGGCCGCCCCACTTCGATCGGCACGTTTGAACTGCTTGCCAAAGGCCGCACCAGAACCATCCAGTTCCACAGAAATGCCCGCCACTCGAAGTTGACGTGCCAGAACAAGTGCACAGGCTTCAGCCTGTGCACCTCTGTTCACGAGGTAGAGGTCTGGAGGGTTGTCCGCCGTCAAACGTGCTGCACGCCCATCGGGATCAGCAACAGCGGCAGCCCCTATCACTAAGAGCAAACGTTCCATACCCAAGGCCCACCCGACAGCAGGAGTTGCTGGTCCACCCAGCTGCTGAACGAGCCCGTCGTAACGACCACCACCACAGACTGTGGCCTGAGCTCCCAGCTGATCGCTGGTGATTTCAAAGGCGGTGTGACCGTAGTAGTCGAGTCCACGCACGAGGCGAGTGTTCACTCTGAAAGGAATTCCCAAGGCAGAGAGGAAGGACTTCACAGCCTCAAAACGCTCAGCACTCTCAGCGCAAAGCGCATCAAGCAGGGTCGGAGCACTAGCCAGAAGCTCCTGAGTCTTTGAATTCTTGCTGTCGAGAATGCGCAAGGGGTTGGAGGTCAGTCGCTGTTGCGAGTCAGCGTCCAACTGATCGAATCGGGTTTGAAGCCATGACACGAACTGTTCCCGATAGCGCTGGCGGTCGTCCATTGTTCCGAGACTGTTGATTTGCAGTTCAAGACCGCAAACACCGAGAGCATCGAGCAAGTCCCAAGCCAAAGCGATCACCTCGGCATCACTGCGGGCGGAGCTGACGCCCAGCCATTCCACGCCGATCTGGTGAAACTGACGCTGCCGGCCGGCCTGAGGGCGTTCGTAGCGGAACATCGGCCCGCCATACCAAAGCTTTTGAGCACCTTGACTGAGCAGGCCATGCTGAATCGTGGCCCGAACCACCGACGCGGTTCCTTCAGGGCGAAGCGTGCAAGACCGATCACCACGATCCTGGAAGCTGTACATCTCCTTCCCGACGACATCGGTAGCCTCACCGATCCCTCTGGAGAACAGTTCGGTGACCTCGAGCAACGGTGTGCGGATCTCTTCGAACCCGGAGCGGCCGAAGTGTGCCCTGGCCACCGCTTCCACCGCCTGCCAGCAATGTGTCTGGACGGGCAACAGATCTACCATTCCACGCAGGCTCTGCAGCTGACTCACGCAATCCTCGAGACCGCTGTCCAGTCTGCCCCTCAGCCGACGGTCAACAGAAGATCCTTGCCATAGGGTCGAGCCATGACACAGCTACTGATTACAGGAGGGGCAGGATTCATCGGCAGCCACACCTGTGTGGTGCTGCTTGAAGCGGGTCATGACCTGATCGTGCTGGACGACTTCAGCAATAGTTCCGCCCATGCCCTCGAACGGGTCGCGGAACTCACCAACCTGCCGTCTGGCAGCAGCACACCACAGCGCTTACGCACGGTTGCCGGTGATGTCAACGATCGGCTCTGTTTGGAGAGAATTTTTCAGGAGGCGATCGACGCAGGCAAGCCCGTCGAAGCCGTGGTGCACTTTGCAGGGCTGAAAGCCGTCGGTGAATCGGTCCAAGACCCTCTCCGCTACTGGAACGTGAATGTTGGGGGGTCAATCGCCCTGATGCGAGTGATGCAATCCTTCGCTTGCCACACCTTGGTGTTCAGCAGCAGCGCGACGCTTTACGGCTATCCCGAACGAGTGCCGATCCCGGAAACAGCTCCGGTTCAACCCATCAACCCCTATGGCCAGAGCAAGGCAGCGGTGGAACGTCTGCTCTGTGACCTCATCGACAGTGCTCCAGACCTGTGGCGCATCGCCTGTCTGCGCTATTTCAATCCTGTCGGAGCCCATCCCAGCGGCTGGATTGGTGAAGACCCCATGGGCATCCCCAACAACCTTTTCCCCTTCGTGAGCCAGGTAGCCGTGGGACGACGCGAGCGTGTTCAGATCTTCGGTGGAGACTGGTCAACCCCCGATGGCACCTGTGTGCGGGATTACATCCATGTGATGGATCTGGCAGAGGGACACCGCGCTGCATTGAACTGCCTGCTCGCAGAACCAGCTCAGCTGCTCACCCTCAATCTGGGTAGCGGCAGGGGGACATCAGTGCTGGAGGTGGTGCGTGGCGTTGAACATGCCAGCGGACGCAAGGTGCCGTATCAGTTGGTGGCTCGCCGCCCCGGTGATGTAGCCATCACCATTGCCGATCCCGCTATGGCTCTTCAAAGACTCGGCTGGAAAACACAACGCTGCCTCGATGACATCTGCCGCGATGGCTGGGCCTGGCAGTCGGCCAACCCAACTGGCTACAAAGACCAAGCATGAGCGGTCTTGTACTGGCCGGTGGCGGGCATAGCCACGCTCTCGTTCTGCGGCGTTGGGCCATGCAACCAAGCAAGCGTCCAAAAGGACGCATCAGCCTTGTCGACCAATGCAGTTGCACCCTCTACTCGGGCATGGTTCCAGGAGTTTTAAGTGGGATCTACAACGAAACTGAAGCTTCGATTGATTTACGTCACCTAGCGACTCAAGCGGGTGTTGAGTTCATTCAAGCCAAAATCGAAAACCTCGATTGCAAAAAAAATACTCTTTACCTGAATCAACATCGATCACTTCGCTACGAGGTTCTCAGTCTCAATCTCGGCTGTCAAAGCCCCCATCCTGTTGAATTAATCAATCAAAAACGCTGCGTACCGGTTAAACCTCTCGGGCCTGCTTTAAACCTCATCAAAGAGGAGGCTGCAATAGAAGCAAATTTATCTACAAAACCCTTCAGTGTTGTAGGCAGTGGTCTGGCAGCCATTGAAATCTGTCTTGGCTTACGCAAACGCTGGCCAACACGATGTATCCAACTGGTGATTCACAATGTCAAAAAAACTCGTTGTTTCCATAAAGCCCTCCAAAAAGCCAATATCCAAATCATTAATCAAGAGAAGCTACCCGCGGAAGGGCCTGTGCTGCTCTGCACTGGAAGCATGGCACCCTCTTTTCTGCGAGCGTCCGGGCTGCTTTGCAACAGCGCAGGCAGAGTGCGCACCGAACCCACACTTCAGGTGCTGGGGCATCGCAACATTTTTGCCAGTGGCGACTGCGCTGTCATTGATAAGCATCCGCGCCCACCCTCTGGAGTCTGGGCCGTGCGTGCTGCCCCTGTGCTTGCTCGCAACCTCGAGGCCGAATGCTGCGAGAGACCACTTCGAGCCTGGAATCCACAGCCACGAGCTCTGCAATTAGTTAGTCATCCAAGCAGCGAAAAACAAGCCAGCGCTTGGGCTCTTTGGGGCAATCTCTGCATGGGTCCTTATCCCTGGATCTGGCAATGGAAGCAGCGACTCGATCGACATTTCATTGCAATGTTCAAAACGAACATCAAAATGTCCAGAGGTCATGAGCCCACCATGGCCTGCCGAGGTTGCGCAGCCAAGCTTCCAGCTTCAACTCTTCTTAACGGCCTCAGGGAGGCAGGGCTAGCGACTCTTGGCAATGATCCCAACGATGCAGTCCTGATCAATGACTCTGTTGTTCAGAGCGTGGATGGTTTCCCTGCTCTGGTCAGTGACCCCTGGCTCAACGCTTACCTCACTACTCTCCACGCCTGCTCTGACCTTTGGGCAAGCGGTGCTGAGGTCGACAACGCCCAAGCTCTAATCACGCTCCCTGCAGTTGATGCAAGGCTTCAGCAGGATCTCCTGAAAGAGACATTATCAGGAATTCAGGCAGCACTTACGCAGCAAGATGCTTGCCTCCTAGGAGGTCACACTCTCGAATCACGTGATCCCTCCAACGTTCCGATAAGCCTTGGCATCCAAGTCAGTCTGGTAGTGAATGGGCAACGACCTCCTGCTCAACAACCCTGGAGCAAAGGTGGCCTACAAGCAGGTGATGTACTGCTGCTCAGTCGGGCGATAGGCAGCGGCGTTCTGTTTGCAGCGGCCATGACAGGCCAAGCCAACTCCCGCGACGTAGAGCAGGCACTTGTTTCCATGCAGACAAGCCAGCACAGACTCGTGCAACACCTACTTCACCTCGAAACCATGCTTCCAAATGCCATTCATGCCTGTACTGATATCACTGGCTTTGGATTAATCGGCCACCTTGGAGAAATGATCGACGCCAGTGAGCCAGGCCTAAGACTCAGTTTGGATGTAGATGCAATTCCCTTCTACAAGGGAACATTGGCTTTGGTCAAACGAGGCATCTGCAGCACACTTGCTCCCTCGAACCGCATGGCGTGGTCGCGATTCGATCCCAGGGCTGATGCTCCGGCATGCATCGAGCTCACCAGTCAGCGCATCAACAATCATGACCAGACGTCATGGCAAGCCATTAGAGAGATTCTCGTGGATCCACAAACCTGCGGCCCTCTGGCGTTGGCCTGCTCAGCAGAGCTTGGAGAGCAACTATGTAGCGCTGGACCATGGACACGCATTGGCATAGTCAGCCAGTGAAAACAGATCAACTCGATAACTCAAGCAACGATAAATCAAAAGGCAAATGTCTAAAAATGCTCAATTTTTAAATTCGCAATAAACAAGGTATAACAGCAAAATGCCACAACCAGATTCATTAATTTCCAACTAAATTCAGGAGGAGAGAAGAGGACTTCAGGCCATCAAAAGTACATATTTTTAAGAAAAGGAAAATTTTTATATTTCAATCCAGCAATTATTTCGTATTTTGACATATCAAAAGCCGCGTAAATGAAGGCATTCCCGGCATGGCTTGACATCGATAATCATTGGACTCTGCCAAAGCATTTAATGGAATCAATCGATGGCGCATGACAGATTCTGGACCACTCGCAGCAATCCAGATTGAATCTGGGAAAGGCCTTTGCTTGAGCAACTCCTCCAAATCATCCTCATCCCCCCAAGAGCCGCCCATTCTTGGCAAACGGCTTGCTGCCTGCTCCATCCGGTCGCTGAGATTAAACAAACGCGGACGTGGCGCAAACCGAAAAGGCTCTCCCGCCGTGGCCTGACTGACGGCACGGAAATTATCGGCCTCTCGGCTGGCATCCATCCCTCGAGCCTGAAGAGGTTCGAACCCCTGCCACCAAAACAAACCAAAAGCCAGCAGCAAAGCGATCAGGCTGAACCGCCTACCCCACTGGTTGAGAGGAAGCTGCGCACCCTGAACCGCCAACCAAGGTAAAAATGCCGGCACTAAAACAACGAAGTAGCGACTGAAGGCCAGCGGCTTCACAAATGAAACCACCACGACCCCGATCACCATTAGAGCCGAAGGAATCACTCCACTCCAGTCGAGCAAGGACTTCCTTGAGGGGAACTCCTCATCTCGACATGGACACTGACAGCCCCAGCGCCTCAGCGCCCATAGGATGATGAGGGCAACTCCCAGCTTGGGGAAGGGCCAGGGGCCCAGTGCCCGCGCCAGAGTGTCTTCCAGCAAAGCAAAATCAGGCCGGCCTATCCAGGCGGCTGCAGAAGAGCCAAACAAATATTTCCAGGCGTAAGCAATCCAACCAAGCGACGGCAACAAAGCCAATAGGGCTGCTGCAGAAAGAGAGATGCGGTGACGCGCGGCATCCCAGAACGCCGTCGCCGCAAACAAAAACAGACCATAGAAATGTGTCAGGCTGGCGAGTAGTACTGCAAGTCCATAAAGCACAGGCTGGCGGCGTTGCCGCCACCACCAAGCGAGGGCCACCAGAGCAGTCAGCAACGCGTAGCTCTTTCCCTCGATGGAGAAGCGGAGCGGGTAAGGACTGCAAAAAGCCATCAGCGCCGCTAGCAACAGTGCCGAACGCTGCTTGGGAGGGGGAGCCAAGTCCCATGCCTGTCGGGTCATCAACAACCCGCCGACCACATAGGCCATCCAAGACAACAACCTCAGGCACAGCCCACTCTGGCCAGCGACAAAGCCCCATAGCCAGAGAAGGCTGTAATAGAAGGGCGGATGAGTGTCCTGACGCAGCTGGGCCAAAAGATCTGAATAGCTGGACTGAAAGCTCTTACCCACGCTGTAAAGCTCATCACTCCAAAGACTGGTGTCGTCGATCAAGCCCAAACTGCGCAACGCAAAAGCCGCACAGACCAGCACAACCGCCATATCGATCAAGCGTCTATTCATCGGCTCTGCTCCAGCACCTGACGTCGTCGGCGTTTCAGTTCAGTTCCTAATTGCGGTCCAGGAGGCCAGCCCTCAGCGATCAGCGTTCTAGCCGACTTCGGTGAGGTCAAATGACGCCAACGTCCCCACCATCTGAGCAACGGTCGCCAGTGCCGCTCAGATCCCGCGACCGCCAGAGCAACCGCCTCCGCACTCCAACCCTGAAGCTCAAGCGACTCAGTCCATTCCACTGGAGTCCAGGACAGTTCTGGAGCCTGCATCACATCAGTTTCCAACCAAATGAAAATCTCCTGAACTTGTTCAAGCCAGCGAATCTGCTGCAAGGGAAGTTGAAGCCGCTCCGCAACCTGAAGGGGCGCGCCGGCACCGAGCAGGAGAGCAGGCATCAAAGGCAAACCAAGACGTGCTGCCCGACGCAAGCGCAGCATGCGTCGGGGATCGTTTTGCAACTGCGGATCAAGTAGCGGAAAAGCACCCCAGTCTTCAAGGAACTGAAGGGCCTGGGACCATGGTTCCTCTTCGAAGAGCAGCTCAAGCTCCATGCGAAAGCGGGTACTAAGAGCAGGCGGTGCCGCATCGGCAGGATCCCCAGAGCGCCAATTCCAGGGCCAATCCTTCACACTGCTGGCGACCTGAGCCCGTCCATCTGAATCAAGGGTGAAGCCAAGACGGGCCGCATAGCGAGCAGCACGGACCACTCTGGTGGGGTCATCTGCAACGCTTCCAGGGTGCAGAAAGGCCAGCTCCCGGAACTCCAGATCTTTGCTGCCTTTGTGGAAATCGATCAGGCCAGCTTCCATTGAAGCCTCACCGAGAACCATCGCCATTGCATTGACGCTGAAATCACGCCGGTCGAGATCCGATTCGAGATCTCCAAGCGTGACCAGGGGATTCGCACCCGCTACTGGGTAAGACTCCTGACGCGCACTGGCGAGATCAAGAAGCAGCCCATCTATCTCAAGCTCAGCGGTGCCATAAGCAGGATGGGTCTGGAGTCGTGGCATTCGTTCTGAACCGACTCTCAGCAGTAAGGCTTCAGCCAAGGCCACAGCATCGCCCTCAACCACAAAATCAAGATCACGACAACCTCTCCAGGGATCGCCATAGACGTGGTGAAGCAGACCATCGCGCACAGCACCACCCACCAGCGCCACCTTTGCAATGTCCAAAGCAGCCGCTTGCTCAGCAAGCAATGAAAGAAGTGATGGACTGATGCCGGGTAGATCCATCGCCAACACCGGCTGCACCGGAGGTTCCATCGGTGGCGGCGTGCAGGAGAATTCAATCAATTATCTCCATCAGCCGTTTGTCTGCACTCACTCGCTGCCTGCAGGAAGAGGCTGGAGCCATCGCCACCGCAGCGGATCGACTGCGCAGCGATCAGGTGGAACATGCCCTTCAACTCCTTGAACGCTGCGCTGATCGCAAAGCCAAGCTGGTCATCACCGGGGTCGGCAAGAGCGGCATTGTGGCCCGCAAAATCGCAGCCACATTTTCTTC
>Ga0163109_10004055_pt1 | contig 11162 bp, 8 predicted proteins | sample CRUFie1St13metaG_FD_108704 | JGI IMG/M metagenome (GOLD analysis project Ga0163109, IMG submission 108704) | Marine microbial communities from the Costa Rica Dome - CRUD Field 142mm St13 metaG | ecosystem: Environmental > Aquatic > Marine > Oceanic > Photic zone | place: Costa Rica: the Eastern... | reverse complement strand
GAGCTACGACCAAGGCGAATCCTGGAGTACACCTGTGATCATTACCGACAGAGCCGGGGATTGCATCGATGATGATGGCACCGCAGAGGGCGCTGTTCCTGCCTATGGCATCAAAAACGCCATTTATGTGGGATGGGCCCTGCGCGACTCCCTCTATGTGAGCAGAAGTCTCGACGGCAAGCACTGGCAAGATGTCCTCGTTAGTACCCAATTTGCCGGGTGGTCCCAAAGCTACGAAGGCTTCTCGCGATGTAACGGCATGCCCATTACTATCGTAGACCACTTCCCTTCAAGTCCTTATTACGGACGTATTTACCTCTGCTGGGGCGATCAAGATTACTCCATGGGCGGCGAGGTGTATTTCTCGTTTAGCGACGATGCTGGGGCCAATTGGTCCCCAAAACAATCCATCAGCCCCGGAGGAGGTCAAAGCGACCAATTCCTTCCGTGGCTCACCGTCGACCCCACCACCGGCTATCTTTATGCCGTGTATTACGACCGCCGAGGCCTCGAAGATGCCGCTACCAACACTTACCTCGCCGTATCCCACGATGGGGGAGCAACTTGGACCGAGCAACAAATCAACGACGCCCCGTTCACCCCAAATGATGCGGTCTTCATGGGCGACTACAACCACATCTCTGCTTACGACGGCGTGGTTCGCCCTATTTGGACCGAGCTGAACCAAGGCAAGAAAAGCGTGTGGACCTACCTATTCAACGAACTGAAATAACTATGAATCTACTAATCGTCAGCACTTCCACTGTATACGGAAAACCCTATCTGAGCTACCTCGAAACGGAGTGCAAAGATTTCTTTTCTTCCGCCAAGAAAATCCTATTCATCCCCTTTGCACGACCCGGCGGCATGACCCACGATGCCTATACCACACGTGCCAGAGAGGTCTTTGAAGCCTGGGGTTTTAAGATGCGCGGAGCACACGAATTTGAGACGGCGGAGGAAGGAACGAATTGGGCCGATGGTTTTTTCACCGGCGGCGGAAACACCTTTGTGCTCTGTGAAACCATTCGCAACACCGGCTATTTCGAGACCATCGATGCCGCAGTACGCGCCGGCAAACCCTATATGGGTACCTCCGCTGGGTGCAACCTGACCGGCATCAGCATTTGCACCACCAACGACATGCCAATCATTTACCCGCCGTGCTTCGAGGCATTCGGCTGGGTCCCCTTCAACATCAACCCGCATTACCTCGACCCCGTAGAAGGCAGCACACACATGGGAGAAACCCGAGAGACGCGCATTAAAGAGTTCCATCACTTCAATGACCAACCCGTCATTGGCTTGCGCGAAGGGTCTTGGATCCGAGTTCACGGCGAGCATATGGAACTCAAGGGCGAGCATACGGCGCGTATATTCCGCAAGGGAGAGGGGGCGGTGGAAGTGGATAATTTTCTATATCTTCCCTCGACCAATTAATCCTGGACTATAATCATGCGAAATTTTATCGTATTCGTTGTTTCCACCATTCTCTTTACGCCGAATTTATCGGCCCAGTTAAAATGGTCGTTCGAAACCAGTGTCGAAGAATCTTTTATCATCGGCGATCAACTCCCTTCTTTTAATCCAATCTCTATCAATGACTTGGCAAACAATAGCGGGGCTCGAGTAGGGGCAAAAGTTGATTTTAAAGACAAATATTTTGGACGTGTCAGCTTAGGTGTTATTGAAGCAGGTAGAATAGGATATTATCAAACCAAGCTGGTTCCTGTTGAATTATCAGGCGGAATTCATTTCTACTCGATGAATACTAGTGATAAGTATCCAATGCAATGGAATGCAGATATATCTGTAGGTTCAAGTTTTGTTCGAGCTCAAAGTGAATCCTATAATCGTGCAGGCAATAACTCATTATCCGAAAATATTGGACTTGGTATCAGCCTCGATGTACTCCAAACACAACAATCCTTAATTTCAATAGGCTATCGGCATTATTTCTTTTGGGGAGATAACCTTGACGCGCTTCAAGAAAAAGGCGGCATGGATCAATTAAGTAGATTTTACCTAAATTCTAGTTTTGATATATCGAGCCCTAACCCCGGAATTATAGGTAATTCCAGAATAGGCAGGTTATTTGAGAGTATATCTTGGTATACTTCAGTGGAGGAGTCTTTCGTTTTGGGCGATCAATTCTCTTCATTCAATCTCTTAAACTTATCTAATGCTGCAAATAATAGTGGTATACGTACTGGGCTATCAGCAAGCGTAAATGAAAAGTTTGGAATACAAGCTACGTTCGGAGTGGTCGGCTCAGCTCGATTGAATGGCTTCTCAACCAATCTTATTCCTGTGGAATTGTTAGGGCGATATAGCTTCTATTCAATGGGGCAAAGCGAAAGATTTCCATTGACTTGGTCCGGTGAAATAGGTCCAGGTATATCCCTGGTAAGATCACAAACGTCAACGAACAATATCAAAGGGGTAAACTCTGTATCTAATAATTTAACATTGGGGCTTTCGTTGGATGTACTAAAAATTGATGGAAATGACATTTCCATTGGGTATCGTCATACCCTTTATGGAGATGATAATATCGACGGGAAAATCGCGGATGGAGTAATCGATCAACTGAGTCGTTGGCAATTGAGCTACAGAATAAATCTACTCACCAAAAATAGCAAGAATGATCCCATAATAGATCCTGCTGGACCTACATTGGACGAAGAATCTACAGAACCTTCAAAGCGCGAGAAGCAAGGAAAGAAGACTTTTAAGGAAAAAATCGCCGCTATTAGAGAATTAAATAAGACGAATCTAAACTCAACGATTGTTGAGATTAAGTCTTTAGAAGATAATACTAGCGATGATAGATTCAGCCATATGGACAGCGTTCCAGAAGTTGTTAATCATGATGAGATTGAAAGTGTTGACGTTAATGATGACAATGTTGCTACTTCAGAAAAATCATCTTTTTCTACCAATACTAAGAAGCAACAAACGAATAATAAAGCACTAGTTTCTGATTCTAGCGTTGAACAGCGTATAGAGTCCATGTCAAGTGAAATTGAAGAATTAAAGGGTCTCATTAAATCACTGTTATCTGATAGAGATAACGAAGTGGTGGCAGATAAGAAAGAAAAACAGGAAACAATTGAAAAACTCAAAACTCTCTCAAAGGAAATTGAAACAATTCTCAAATCCTTGGAGGGTGATAATGCCACTGTCTCCGCTACTAAATTAAGATCGCCAGATCCTACTGAACCTATAGCAGTAACTAAAGCTGAAGCATCACAGCCAGAGCCCAAACGAGACTTCAAAGAAATCAATGTTTCTAAAAACAATCAATTATCTCGTAAAGATGGTTATGCAATCATCTTGAAAACATTTGATTCAGCTGAGGAAGCACAAGAGTATGCTAGTAAAATTTCTAGGTCACTAGGTAAGCCCTTTGTTTGGGAATTAATTCCATTGAAGAAATATCGCGTTGTACTCGGTGTATATACCGATAATTATGAAATGCTCTACAAGGTAGAAGAATTGAAATATTATGGTTATTCACCTTGGGTGACTCGATGGCATTAATTCTTATTAACCCGCCCATTTGGGCGGGTTTTTTTTGCATTAATAAACCTTAAATTTGTGGCCACAACACACGCTATGAAGAAGACTGCACTGATAGTACTCGATGGATGGGGACGCGCCGATAACCCTGAGGTCAGCGCCATCGACAAGGCCCATACTCCTTTTGTGGATAGCCTATATAAAAACTATCCACATACCTGGATTAAAACCAGTGGTCTGGATGTAGGACTACCCGAAGGACAAATGGGTAATTCCGAAGTAGGTCATATGAACCTAGGTGCGGGTCGCGTAGTGTACCAAGATTTGGTAAAAATCAATTTGGCCGCTGAGAATGGAGATTTCGCAGAAGATGCGACTCTTCAGGCAGCGCTTGCCTTCGCCAGAGTCAATAATAGTAAGATACACTTGCTTGGTCTGGTCAGTGACGGCGGTGTTCATGCCCACCTAAACCACGCCAAGGCCTTGTGTAGCTGGTTGTTTGCTGAGGCTTTCGAGAACGTTTATGTCCATGCTTTCACTGATGGGCGCGATTGCGACCCACAAAGCGGCTTGGGATTCTTGACGGATTTGACCGACCATATGGCCCAGACTACTGGGACCTTGGCCACTTTTGTTGGACGCTATTACGCGATGGACCGCGACCAACGCTGGGAGCGCGTCGCAAAGGCCTACCATTGTATGGTCAACAGCGAAGGCGCTACGACATTGGATCCACTGGCAGCCATTCAAGCCAGTTACGACGCCGGCATTACGGACGAATTCATGGAACCGCACGTATGTGTGAAACACCTAGGACAGCCTGTGGCAAAGATTGAGGCCAATGATGTGGTCATCATGTTCAATTTCCGCACAGACCGTGGCCGTGAAATCACCCAAGCCTTGAGCCAACAGAATTTCCACCAGCAGAACATGCACGCCCTACCACTGCACTATGTGACAATGACCAGTTATGACGAGACTTTTAAAAATGTGAACGTCGTCTTCCGTAAAGATAATTTAGTCAATACCATTGGTGAAGTTCTTGAGGCTACAAGAAAGACCCAGATTCGAATTGCGGAAACTGAGAAATACCCGCATGTCACGTTCTTCTTCTCGGGCGGACGTGAAAAACCATTTGAAGGCGAAAGCAGATTGCTTTGCCCCTCTCCTAAAGTGGCTACTTACGACCTACAACCTGAAATGAGCGCAGGAGATATCCGCGACGCCATTGTACCAGAATTACAAGAAGGTACGACAGACTTCATCTGTTTGAACTTCGCAAACCCTGATATGGTAGGTCACACGGGAGTGATGGAGGCTGCAATCAAGGCTTGTGAAACTGTGGATTCCTGCCTTCAATCTGTGGTTCAAGCTGGTTTAGGGTCCGATTATCAATTCATCATCTTGGCCGACCACGGGAACGCCGATTGTATGGTCAACGAAGACGGCACGCCAAATACTGCTCACACAACTACTGTAGTCCCTTGCTTCTTGGTCGGCAGCAGTGCCGAAGAATTCACCTTGAATGGAGGACGTTTAGGCGATATTGCACCTACGTTATTGGCCTTGATGGGCGTTGCCCAGCCTGAGGAAATGACTGGTTTGAACTTATTGAATCCAAAAGGATGATTAAATACAAAAGTGCGGAAGAAATTGAATTGATGCGTGAAAGCGCACAATTGGTTAGTAAGACCTTAGGGATGCTTGCTCCCTTATTAGTCCCAGGAGCCATTCCTTTAGAGCTAGATAAAAAGGCGGAGGAATTTATTCGTGATCACGGAGGTATCCCCGGTTTCTTGGGCTTGTACGACTTCCCAAATACCCTTTGTATGTCTCCAAATGACCAAGTCGTTCACGGCGTCCCCGGAAAGATACCATTGCAGGCAGGGGATATCATGTCCGTAGACTGCGGGGTATTAATGAACGGATTTTATGGAGATCACGCCTATACCTTCCCTATTGGTGAAGTTGATGCGGATACAGCTCGCTTACTTGAAGACACTAAGGCTTCACTATATACCGGTATTTGCGAGGTTCAAGCTGGTAATCGCGTCGGTGATATCGGTGCAGCCATTCAAGAATATACCGAGAGTAGAGGTTATGGAGTTGTTCGAGAACTGGTAGGCCACGGCCTTGGAAAGCAAATGCACGAAGAACCACAGGTACCCAATTACGGAAAACGCGGTCGCGGTAAGAAAATTCAAGAAGGATTAGTCATTGCCATCGAACCCATGATTAACCTTGGCACACAACGCATCAAGCAACTCCCAGACGGCTGGACCATCCTTACCGCAGACGGTAAAAATAGTGCACACTTTGAACACGATGTCGCTGTGGTAAATGGCCAACCCGAAATCCTAAGTACATTCCAATACATTTATGACGCCCTAGGCATGGAACCGGCAGAATACGAAAACCTATGATCTCACATATAATGAAATGGGCCTTAGCTAAGGTCCCTCGTCCACTGCTTATTAGACTGAGCTATTTGGTCCAATGGGTGGCACCGGTCATATTTAAAGGCAACAAATTCGTAGATCCCATTGATGGTCGTGGTTACAGCCGATTCTTCCCCTATGGTTACGGCAACAACCAGCGTGAGAACGCACTTTGCCCGGGCACCAATAGCCTCGAGCGTCACCGCCTGCTTTGGCTATATCTCAAAGACTACACGGACTTTTTAACCCGCCCACAAAAACTCTTGCACATTGCCCCTGAACAATGTTTCTATGGCCGATTCCGCAAAATGAAGCACCTAGACTACACTACTGCCGATCTCTTCTCACCCTTGGCAGATCTCCGTTTTGACGTGCAAAACATCCCTATCGAAGAAAACACCTATGATACCATTTTTTGTAACCATGTTCTTGAGCACGTTGATAGCGACCACCAAGCGATGGTAGAATTACACCGCATCCTCAAACCAGGGGGCTTAGCCATCATGCAAGTGCCACTAGATCCTGATTATGAAAAAACGGATGAGGACATTACCATTAAGGATCCAGAGGAACGGGAGCGCAGGTTCCGTCAATACGATCACGTACGTCTCTATGGACAAGATTACCCGAATCGACTAAAAGCTGCTGGATTCGAGGTCACAGTCTTTAATGCACAAAAGGAATTGCCAAGCGGCTTTTTCGAGAAGTACGCACTACCAAAACGTGAGATGCTCTACGTTTGTACGAAGTAGAGGATGTTCTTCGCTTTAAGCTTCGATGCCTGTCATGCAATATTTTGAGAACGAATCCTGATTTTAGACTATAAAAAAACCCGCGCTCATGCGCGGGTTTTTCTTTACTGTATTACCAGGAGATTATTTCAACCAATGGGCAATCATATCTTGCATTTTCTCCTCTTCTTCTTGAGCCAATACTGGATCCACTAGGATACGTCCACTGTGCTCATCAATCATGATTTTCTTGCGTTGTGCAAGCTCCATCTGACGCTGTGGAGGAATAACAAAGAATGAACCAGCAGAGGCACCACGCTCTACACTCACTACTGCCAACTTGTTTTTAGTTGCACTGCGAATACGGTCATAGGCCTTAACCAATCTATCTTCAATGGTAGCTTTTGTCTCGTCGCTCTTTCCCAATAACAGATCTTCTTCCTTCTGCGTTTCGGCCATGATGCTATCCAACTCTGCCACTTTATGCTTCAAGTGATCTTTGCGCTCAGTTAATTTCTCTTCGCTGGCACCGTTCACTTCTTTCTTATTTTCAATTTTCGCGCTGTATTCCTTAATGCGCTTATCGGCCAATTCGATTTCCAATTCTTGGTACTCGATTTCCTTGGTAATCGCCTCAAACTCACGGTTATTGCGCACCTGCTCTTGGTCTTTCGTGTATTTGGCAATCTTTTCAGCACATTCGGCCTTCAAGTTTTGCTTCTCGTTGATATCGTTCTCAAGATCAGCAATCTCATTATTCACTTTTTCAATGCGAGTTTCCAAACCAGTGACCTCGTTTTCCAAATCTTCTACTTCCAATGGAAGTTCACCGCGCAATGCACGAATCTCGTCGATACGACGATCGATAATTTGTAAATCGTAAAGAGCTCTTAGTTTGTCTTCTACGCTTAATTCTTTTGCCTTCTTAGCCATACTAATAGTACTGTATAGGGTTTGTGTTGACCTTAGTTTTGAGAACCGCAAATTTAGGGAAATTTTTCTCAATGAAGTCAGCGATTAGGTCGATTGTAAATTGCTCACTTTCAAAATGTCCAACATCTAAGATGCTGATTTTCCCATCGGCATCGAAGAACTGGTGGTATTTATAGTCTGCAGTAATGAAAACATCAGCTTCAGCGGCCATCGCAGCACTAAGCAGAAAGCTTCCGGAACCACCACAGACCGCTACTTTCTTCACTACATTGCCTGCGGATGCAGTATATCGAATGGTTGTACCGAAAATAGACTTAACCCGCTTCAAAAAACCTTCAAAGCCCAATTCCCCTGGCAAATTGCCCACAGCACCGGCGCCAAAATGAGTCGAAGTATTGCCGACTGAAAGCCACTGATAGGCCATTTCCTCGTAAGGATGGGCCGCTCTAGCCGCGCGCTCCACAGCAGAAGCCGCATAGGCAGGAACAATAAATTCCAACTTCGCCTCCTGAACAAATTCACGCTTATCTACTTCCCCAATGGCTGGCTGAGTACCGGATGTTCCTTTGAATGAACCTGTGCCATCCGAACGGAAACTACATTCCTCGTACGCACTAACTTTTCCTCCGCCGGCTTTAAAAATGGCCTGCTCTAATACCGCGACATGTTCTGTCGGCACATAAACCTCAAACTTCTTCAAAGCGTCATTCATAGGACTCAGAATCTCATAATCACTGATTCCTAACACCTCCATCACCTTGGCATTCACACCCCAAAGAACATTATCCAAATTTGTGTGGATGGCATAAATAGCCACATCATGTTTAATCGCCTTCATCACCACTCGCTCGATATAGGAGCGACCATTGAAACGCTTCAAACCGGAAAACACAATGGGATGATGGGCTACAATCAGGTTGATATTCTTCGCTATGGCTTCATCCACCACGCTTTCCAAACAGTCCAAGGCCACTAAAACACCGGATGATTCCCAGTTTGTGTTCCCGACGATGAGACCGCTATTATCGTAAGATTCTTGAAGTTCGGGCGGTGCCCACTGCTCCAGTACTTCAATTATTTGACCAATTCTCATATCTCGAATTTACACCATTCAAGCGAGCCGCGCACAGCGGGCAAAAAAATCCCCGGGCCTTCGGCCCGGGGATTCAATATTTAATGGAAAACTACTACTTGTTCTCGTTGTCCATTTGCTCTTTCAAAGCAGCAAGGGCATCTAAGTCCCCCATTGTCGAACGCTCAGAAGAAGTACTTGCGCTAACCATTTTACCGCTACTCTTCTTGGAAGAAGCGGAACGACCTTTCTTCAGCTCAACCTCTTTGTAGGTACCTACGTGAGATACCACGATACGACGATTGTCCTTATTGAACTCAATCACTTTAAATTCAGCAGTTTCACCTTTCTCAAGCTTACCACCGTCTTCTTTTGTGATGTGACGAGCAGGACAGTATGCTTCTACACCTTCGTGGCTAGCAAAGCTAACATCACCACCTTTATCACCAGAGTTAATCATGGTACCGGTGTGTGTAGAACCTACTTCGAACGCTTTCGCATAATCGTCCCAAGGGTTGTTTTCCAATTGCTTGTGACCCAAGCTCAAACGACGGTTTTCAGCGTCGATGTCCAAAACAACTACTTCCAAGGTTGCACCGATAGAAGTAAATTCAGATGGGTGCTTCACTTTCTTCGTCCAACTCAAGTCTGAAATGTGAATCAATCCATCAATTCCTTCTTCAAGCTCTAGGAAGATACCGAAGTTCGTAAAGTTGCGAACGGTTCCTTTGTGTTGTGAACCCTGTGGGTACTTAGTAGTAATATCAGTCCAAGGATCTGTAGTCATTTGCTTGATACCCAAGCTCATCTTACGCTCCTCGCGATCCAAAGTCAATACTTGTGCATCTACTTCGTCACCAACCTTCATGAAATCGCCAGCACTTCGCAAGTGTGCAGACCAGCTCATTTCGCTCACGTGAATCAAACCTTCAACACCTGGCAATACTTCAACGAATGCACCGTAGTCGGCCAAAACAACGACTTTACCTTTAACAGTATCGCCTACCGCCAAATTAGCATCCAAAGCATCCCATGGGTGCTTTTCTAGTTGCTTAAGACCCAGTTGGATACGAGTCTTACCTTCATCAAAGTCAAGAATCACAACGTTGATTTTCTGATCCAATTCAACTACCTCAGACGGGTGGTTGATGCGGCTCCAGCTCAAATCAGTGATGTGTACCAAACCATCTACACCGCCCAAGTCGATGAATACCCCGTAAGAGGTGATGTTCTTAACCACACCTTCAAGAACTTGACCTTTCTCCAATTTAGAGATGATTTCCTTCTTCTGTTCTTCAAGATCAGCTTCGATAAGCGCCTTGTGAGAAACGACAACATTTTTAAATTCTTGATTAATCTTAACCACTTTAAACTCCATTGTCTTATCTACGTACTGGTCGTAATCGCGAATTGGCTTCACATCAATTTGTGAACCTGGCAAGAATGCTTCCAGACCAAATACATCTACGATCATACCGCCCTTAGTACGTGCTTTAACGTAACCCTTGACAATCTCGTCGTTGTCGTGCGCTTCATTAACACGGTCCCAAGCCTTTATAGAACGTGCTTTTCTGTGTGAAAGAACTAGCTGACCATTCTTATCTTCTTGACGATCAACTAATACCTCAACGGCATCGCCCACAGCAAGATCCGGGTTATAACGGAACTCATTCAAGCTGACGACACCTTCACTCTTAGAATTTATATCGATAATAACTTCGCGGTCGGTTTTAGCAGTTACTTTACCTTCCACTACTTGGTGCTCAATTGAAGACCCTAGGGTTTCTTCGTACAATGCAGTCAACGCCTCATGATCTTTATTCACAGTAGTTGCGCCAACCTCTAAATCATCCCAACTAAACGGCGTATCCTCGACAATCTCTTCAGTTGTCTCGTCCACAGTTTCGTTTACAGTTTCTTCAATAGCAACGGCCTCCTGAACGGGCGCCTCTTGTTGTACCTCTTCTTGTGGTACTTGATTCTCTTCTGACATGAGAGAAAAATTCTTGTATTCCGGAGCCTCGCGTACACTTCCCATTGGTCCGAAAGTGGGTTGTTTTTATTTCATTTTCTCCTCGGCAGTACGCTTCACGTCCGAAAAGGGCTGCAAATATAAGGTAATCCCAAACATAAAACCACTGAAAATCAAACAAAAAGCCCTGCAACATCAAAATGCTGCAGGGCCTATAGCTCTCTAAATTAGAATCTTACCCTAATTTCGCTTTCAACAGTTCTGTCGTCGTACTTCCTGGACGCTCAATCGGCATAGCCATTGCACGATCCCAAATCAAGTTAGACAAGGTTCCTAAAGAACGGGCAACACCAAATAGCACAGTGTAGAATTCATATTCTACCAAGCCGTAGTGCGTCAGCAATTGACCACTATGTGCATCCACATTCGGCCATGGATTCTTAACTTTACCCGTAGAGCTCAAGATATCTGGTACCACTTCGTAGATCATGCTG
>Ga0163109_10004054_pt1 | contig 11164 bp, 7 predicted proteins | sample CRUFie1St13metaG_FD_108704 | JGI IMG/M metagenome (GOLD analysis project Ga0163109, IMG submission 108704) | Marine microbial communities from the Costa Rica Dome - CRUD Field 142mm St13 metaG | ecosystem: Environmental > Aquatic > Marine > Oceanic > Photic zone | place: Costa Rica: the Eastern... | reverse complement strand
TCCACGAAAATGGAAGTATCTGGTTCTGGTCCTCCAACCTTGGATGGCTCTGGACGGACTTGTCCGTTTGGGGTCAATCACAATGCTGGTCCGAATCTCTCCAATCCTGGTTGTATTTTCAACCTGATCACAGTCAGGGTCCGAGCTTCATCAGTTACCAATCCGGAGAATTGATCCACCTTCAATAGGATGCGGATCAATCCGCCCAACTGCCGTAAAGTGGTTTCTTGTGTACTTTTTGCATACCTTTAGGTACCTTTAACTTCCTGCCGGTCGGCCCCTTTCATCGACACTGCCCATGCACAAATTACTAGGATCTCTCACAGGTTTTCTGATGATATGGGTTTTCCTTTTCTCTCCGTCCGTTTTGTTCGGTCTTGGTTCCTATTGGTCCTTTCAATCGAACCAAGCCGGAGATTCCTATTTTCAATCGGTCAGTCTATCCGATTTCCCGGACGGTTCTCCCACCTTTTCCGCTTCCGGCAGTCGCTTGTCGAATTTGGGCAATTACGGAGCCGCCTACACAGCCTACGACGGTTCGGTTTGGCAACCGGGTAAAGCCATTGCCTGGAACACCCAGAACGGTTGCTCGGGTAACTCTTTTCAAATCAGCTTCAATGCCACAAACCTGAGAGATTTCTCGATCCGCTTCAAATTCAGAAACAACAAAACCCGTAGTAACGGCGAACTGGTCGATGCATTCTCTTCCTTCCAATACGATATTGGAAATGGATTCGCCAACGTTCCCGGCGCTAACCTTTCTCTCACCAACAGCGACACTTGGAATAACGAATGGTCCATGAACCTTTCAGCCCTTTCAGCCATTGAAGGTCAAACTTCGGTTACCTTGAGGTGGAACCTGCCCGACTTCGAGCCCACGGGATCAACCGTTTCCCAGCTCAGAATAGATGATTTGCAAATCTCCGCCTCCCCAATCCCCGCCTTAACCAATTCAACGGTGATCGGCATAACCAAAACTTCGAACGCGCAACCCGGCGGATACACTTATCCGGTTGCCATAGAAGTACCCGCCGGCCTTTCGCCTCCAATTCCCGTGGCGATCCTTCTTCATGGAAGAGGAGGAAACGGAAACGGTTCCATCAACCAGTTCAGGAACACCTTGGACAACCATATTCTGGTGGCACCGACCGGATACCAAAACTCCTGGAACATCACCGACGAACCCTCCGACCTGCCGGACATCGAATTCATCGGCGAATTGATCACTCAAATCAAATCCTTCTCCAACGTTGATTCGACGAAAATTCGAATGGTCGGAACCTCCAACGGTTCGGGTATGACCAACCGGGCTTTCGTAGAAATCGACGATCCCGGAATCGATATTTTCTGCCCAATCGTCTCGCAAATGCACCAGGGGAATTATCGCAATGGACTCTTTTACTATCCAAGCGACGAACAGAACACTGGAGGTGCTTTTGGCCAAAACAAAGGCTACGATACGGCAAAGCTTCCCCTGACCGGCCGCAGAATTCTCGCCATCACCAACACCAATGACAATTCAATTCCTTACACGGGCGGGCCAAAGTTCGGGTCCAATTTCATCCACTCTCAACTTTCCGCTTACGCAATGGCCGTTAGCCAAGGATACGCGGGTTCCCAGCTTTCCGAAGATTCCGGAGTTACTCTTCATGAAGGCATTCGAAAATTTTCCTATCTCAACGACCAAGTGGTGCATATCCAAGGAAGCGCCGGCCACGGATTGGACAACAATCTCAAAACCATAATAAGGGAATTCTTCGATCGTCCTCCTCCTCCGACTGCGCCGAGCTCGTTGGTTGCTTCCTCAAGGAGCACCGAACAGGTCAATTTGCAATGGAACGACAATTCGGATAACGAATCGGGCTTCCTGATTCAGAAAAGTCCCAACGGCAGTTCCCTTTGGACTTCTCTGGTGACCCTTGCCCCCAACACCGTGATTGCCTCGGACTTGGCCGTGGACAAAGGGGAAACTTGGCACTACCGAATCCGGGCCACACACCCCGATGGCCCATCCCAGTGGTCCGACACGAGCAGCGCCACGGTCCAGAGAAGCAGGAAGTTGGCGCTTTCGAACTATAACGTTCTTTTCATTAACGTCGATGACCTGAAACCGATGATCGGATCTTTCGGAAACACCACCATCAAAACGCCCAAGATGGATCTGCTTAGCGAAAGCTCACTCAACTTCACGAATGCCCATTGCCAGCAGGCCATCTGTACGGCATCCCGGGCATCCTACCTTACCGGGCTTCGTCCCGACAGCACCCGCGTTTGGGATTTAAGAACTCATTTGAGGGACGTAATACCCGATGTCGTAACCATTCCCCAACACTTTAAGGAGCATGGCTATAACAGTCATGGCATTGGTAAGATCTTCCACGGTACGACTCTTGCCATGCAAGATGGAGACAAGTCCTTCGATTCATGGGAAAGAGGAAATTCCACACACAAATACCATCAAGCCATCCATGCGGCAATGGAAGACAACCAAAGCTCCCCTCTCCCCGCCACCGATCAGGGAGAATTTCTCAGGGACGGCGTCACACCTGTTGGAGACTCGGACTATTCGGCAGGAGTCATTGCCGAATTGGCCAAGTCCAAGCTCGCTCAGTTCAAAGCGGATTACGAAAACAATTCGAAGCCATTCTTCCTTGGAGTCGGGTTTTACAAACCCCACCTTCCTTTTACCGCCCCCAAACCATACTGGGATTTGTACGACCCGATCACCGACATTGATCTTAACGGCTATGATGGCGCCAAACGCATGCCCACGGGCGTCAACTTGTTTACCGCTCCCTATGGGGGCGAACAAAGTGGCTACAGTGACATTGATGACCCTCCCACCGCAGCCCAAGCAAGAAGATTGACCCACGCCTACATGGCGTGCGTGTCGTATGTGGATGAACAGGTCGGAAAGATCATTGAGGAACTCGACAGGCTTGGACTGTCTGACAGCACGATTGTCGTATTGTTCGGTGATCACGGTTTTCATTTGGCGGACCACGGAGCTTTCTGGGCCAAACATTCGAATTTCGAAAATGCAACCCGGACTCCCCTGATTATCCGAGTTCCGGGAATGGCTCACACGGGAAACTTTGATACGCCCGTGGGTTTGATTGACGTTTTCCCAACCTTGGCGGATCTCTGTTCTCTACCCTACCCCAAACAACCTAATGGACTCCATCTTGAGGGAACAAGTTTGCTCCCCCTGATCCAAGACCCGACTCAGCCCTGGAAAAAGGGGGTTTTCAGCCAATACCAAAGACGCATCTGGAAAAATAACTCAGCGGGTGACACCGTGACCATTGAAAATCCTGGCAATGGAATCGGTTATTCCATCCGGACGCGTCGATACCGCTATACCGAATGGTGGAGAACCAAGACCTCCGATCAGGATTCCAAGGGCAACTACACCGACCGCGATCAAAAGCTTTTCGACTCCCCCGAAATGATTGAATTGTACGACTACCAAACGGATCCGAACGAGACCGTCAATTTGGCTCAGGATCCGGCTCATTCCTCCATTGTCACCGAGCTTGCGGAGCAACTCGCAGGCGGATCGGGTTGGGCCACTCAAGCGGCTGCCCCCATCGCAAAGCCATCTTATGCTCTGGAAGTCAATGGTGGAACCGGTGGAACCGTCTCCGGGTCGGGTACTTTCGAACATGGTGCGCAAAAGGCGATTTCCGCAACCCCCGAACAGGGATACCGCTTCAGGACCTGGAGCGGAGAAGGCGTAAGCGAACCTTCCTCGCCCAGCACGACCGTGCTGATGGATCAAAACCGCACCGTAACCGCGACCTTCTCTCCAATTACCCATACCCTCACAGTGTCCGACGTAGTCGGTGGTTCGGCATCGGGATCAGGAATCTTTTCTCATGGATTTCTGGCTCCGATCGAGGCCCTCCCCGAAGAGGGATACCTCTTCACCGGCTGGTCAGGGTCAGGCGTCACCAACTCGAACGCTCCGCTCACCACCGTGCTGATGGATCAAAACCGTTCCGTGTCTCCCTCCTTTTCGGAAAACGCATATTCCCTTCAGGTTTTTGCCGGCTTCGGAGGTTTCGCAAACGGAGACGGAAACTTTTCCCATGGGGCGCTCGCAAACATATCAGCGACTCCGGACATAGGCTATTCCTTCAGTGGATGGAGCGGTTCGGGGATTGACGACAACAAGTCGGCTGTGACCACGGTCCTCATGGATCAAGCCAAGACCGTCAGCGCAACCTTTTCCCTCAATTCCTACTCCTTGTCGGTGCAAACGGGAGTCGGTGGAAGCGTATCCGGAGATGGAAACTTTTCCCATGGGGCGCTCGCAAACATATCAGCGACTCCGGACATAGGCTATTCCTTCAGCGGATGGAGCGGTTCGGGAATTGACGACAACACATCGGCTGCGACCACGGTCCTCATGGATCAAACCAAAACCGTCGGCGCAACCTTTTCCCTGAATTCATATCCCTTGTCGGTGCTGGCGGGAGTGGGTGGAACCGTATCCGGGGATGGAAACTTTTCCCACGGTTCTCTTCCAATCATACGGGCCACCCCCGACGTTGGATACCTTTTCTACGGCTGGTCGGGAGATGGCGTCACCAACCCGCTCGTTTCATCCACCACCGTACTTATGGAACAAGCTCGCTCAGTTTCCGCAACCTTCTTTCAAAAATCATATGCCCTGTCCGTGTTTGCGGGTTCGGGCGGAAGCGCGTCCGGGGATGGAAACTTCAGTCATGGTTCCTTTGCATCCATCGAAGCGGTTGCCGATGAAGGGCATACTTTCACTGGTTGGACGGGTAGCGGAGTGACCGACGGCAATGCCCTCTCCACCACCGTACTGATGGACCAAAACCAATCCGTGACCGCCACCTTTTCCCGCAATGCCTACACTTTAAGGGTTTATCCCGGGCTCGGTGGCAACGCCACCGGAGACGGAAACTTCAGTCACGGTTCTTTCGCATCCATCGAGGCAACACCCGATGAGGGCTATCGGTTCAACGGTTGGAGCGGAATGGGAGTCAGCGAACCCACTGCAGTTGCCACATCCGTCCTCATGAATCAGGATCGCTTGGTCTCAGCGACTTTCGCGCCCTTGCGCCACCTGCTCACTTTGTCCGCTGAGTCAGGCGGTTCCGTTTCCGGAGATGGAAACTTTTCTCATGCATCACTTGCCGCAATCGAAGCGATTCCCCATACCGGTTACGTTTTTTCCAAGTGGGAAGGGAGTGGGATTTCAGACCCTCAATCACCCTCCACCTACGTCCTTATGGACCAAAACAGAAGCTTGGTTGCATCCTTTGAGCTTAAGCCCATAGGTACGAATTTGTTGATTTCTCACTCGTCGCCGATCCGGGGAGGAACAACCACGGGAGGAGGCAGTTATCCGGAAGACCAAACCGCGAGCATTACCGCAAGCCCAGCCCTTGGCTACAGGTTCACGGGATGGACGGGCGAAGGCATAGTCGACCCCAACTTAGCCAACACCAGCGTTACTATGTCCGAGGATCGGAACCTTACCGCAAACTTCAGCCTTAACTCTTACGATCTCAACCTGTCAGCCACAAACGGAGGTTCGGTTTCCGGAGCAGGAAGGTTCGAGCACGGAACCTCTCAGGCAGTAATCGCCACCCCTCTTCCAGGCTATTCCTTCTCCGGATGGAGCGGTCAGGGCTTGCTGGCCCCATCCGCCTCATCGACCACCGTAAGTATGACGGAAGAACGTAACGTCACGGCAAATTTCACCGTTAATTTCTATGATCTGAACCTTTTTGCCACATCCGGAGGATCCGTTTCAGGAACCGGAAGGTTCGAGCACGGAACCTCTCGGACCGTCAGTGCGACCGCCCTGCCAGGCTATTCGTTCACAGGTTGGAGCGGTGAGGGAATCACGAATGGTTTCTCAACGGCTACCACGGTAATGATGACACAGGACCGAAACCTTACCGCAAGTTTTTCCCTCCAATCCTACGCGCTTGCAATCTCCGAATCGGAGGGCGGCGCGGTGACCGATCAAGCGGGCAGGTATTATCACGGATCTCGCATCAACCTTTTTGCGCGACCCGCCGCAGGCTACGTTTTCGTTCGGTGGCTTGGAGATGGAATCGTCAACCCCACCACCCTTTCCACAGCCGTTGAAATGACACGGGACCGGAACGTTTCCGCTCAGTTTGCCAGCAAAAGTCATAAACTTGAGGTCTTGAGCGAAGAAGGAGGAACGGTTTCCGGAAACGGGTTCTATGATTACGGCACTCATGCTCCCATTTTGGCCATCCCCCAATCGGGCTACTCCTTTGCAGGATGGAGCGGTTCTGGAATTCTTGATTCCACCGATTCGAATTCCACCGTTCGCATGATTGAGGATAGGCAGGTAACCGCAAAGTTCGAGCTCAAGACACTCGATCTAATCGTCGAACAATCCAATGGAGGAACCGCTTCGGGCTCAGGTCGATTTCCATTTGGAACCGCAGCGGGGATCCGGGCTGACCCGGAACGGGGTTATGCCTTTTCCCATTGGACCGGTGGGGGAATCGAAGACCCTGCCTCCTCCTCGACCACCGTCATAATGAGTGCGTTTCGTCAGGTGCAGGCTCACTTCTCGATTACTAAAATCTCCTCCGCGAAGGATTCCGTTTCCCTTGGAGACGATTGGTATTCCCACTGGCTGGGCTCGCTCTTCGAAAGCGATAAGGGTTGGTGCTACCATTTGGGTTTCGGTTGGATCTTCCCGGTTTTCGAAAACGACCAAGAGAGCGCTTGGATTTGGTTGCCCGGGCATGAATGGATTTGGACGGACAAAACAGCGGTAACCGATTCATTCTTTTGGTCTTCCTTGGATCAGGCTTGGCGCTACTACGATTTCAGTATGCCCAACCGGAAGCGATTCTTTCGCTACCTTGAAGAATCTTGGGTGGAAGAATAAATTTCCTACCTCATGGTCTGCCGACCTTCCATTGCGCTTCTTAGCGTCGTCTCGTCGGCATAGGTCAGACCACCCCCACTGGGCAGACCAAAACCGATTCTACTGACCCGAAGAGAACGACCTTCGAGAATTTCCTGCATAATGTAGTAACAGGTCGCCTCACCCTCCATGTCATTGCCAAGAGCCAGGATCACTTCCTCCACCGACCCCTCATCGATTCTACTTCGTAAGGTTTGCAAGTTCAATTGTTCCGGTCCGATTCCACGAATCGGAGACAACTTGCCGTGAAGAACGTGGTACTTACCGCGAAAAACACCAGCCTGTTCCATCGCATGCAGGTCCGTAACTCCTTCGACTACGCAAAGACTTTCGTCGTTCCTTTCGTTGGAAAGGCAAATCTTGCACTGCTTCTCTTCGGTTAGGTTTCCACAAGTTGAACAGGCTCCCAACTTTTCGGAAGCACTCGTCAACAAGTCCACTAGGCTTGCGGTTTTTTGAGGTTTTTCGACTAAGATATGGAGGGCAATCTTTTCAGCGGAACGATACCCTAGCCCAGGTAGCGCCTTAAGTGCCTGAACGAGTTGCTCGAAAACCGGGGTCAAGGGAGATTGGAATCAAAAAAGACCTGGCATTTGCATGCCACCCGTCAGTCCGCTCATGGCCTCGTCATTCTTCTTCTTGGCCTGTTCCGATGCATCAACGACCGCCTGCAGGATAGCCTCTGCAACGAAGTCAGAGTCTTCCTTGAGAAACTCAGGGTCAAGCTTCAACTCCTTGAATTCGCCTTGACCGGTAATCTTTATGGATACCGCTCCGCCACCACCGGAAACGTCAATGATTTCATTGGAGAGTTCGGCTTGCGCCTCCTCCATCTTTTGCTGCATCTTCTGCGCTTGCTTGAGAAGTTTGCCTACGCCTACCATGATTTGCCGAGGATAAGGAACCGATTCGTTCAGGTCAAAAGGTCCGCATACCCCTCGATGAATGAGGAATAGGTCGGAGACCATTCTAGTTCTTCCATAATCCGATTGGTGGACACCTTTCGATTAGGAGTGTTTTCCTCGTCATCATTGGCAAAAGCGGGAGACTCAAGCGAAAGTTTTCCGGCCAACCACTCCACGATTTGCCCACGGGGAGAATGATTCCCGTCAGTCACGTTGTAGATGCGCCCCAAATTGGAATCACCGGACAAGAGGCATGCAAGAATCGCACCTACCCCATCATCCCGATGAATCAAGTTGAGAATGCGGTCCGCGTTACCGTCAAAGGACTGACCATTCCTTACCTTCTCGAGCATCAAATGCCTGCCCGGTCCGTAAATCCCCCCCAAGCGTAAAATAAAGCTTCTTTGTATGGAAGGAGGCGGAGGAAAGCTGATTTGCTCTGCGGCAAGCAAAAGTCCGCCCCGCTCGGAAACGCCGGCGCAGGAAGAGTTCTCATCCACCAACTTACGACCGGTCTGCGGATAAACCGAACAACTGCTCGTAAAGACGTAGGAACCCACTCGACCTTCCTTCAACCAATTCATAGCCGAATTCTGCCCTTCTACGTAGGAAGTCACGTATCCTTCCACTTCGGGAGTGGAAGAGCCTACGCAATTGACCACAAAGTCCTGTTCGGGAGAAAGAGATTGATGCCATGAATCGTCCTCGATGTTCGCCTCAACGACCTGCGTAACTCCCAAATCCCTCAACTTGGAGGCAGTGACGGAATTTCTCGTTAGCGCAGAAACCGTCCATCCCTCGGCCAAGGCACGAGAGGCTAAGGCGGAACCTAAGTATCCGCATCCGAGTATGGTTAAAGAAGCGCTCATTGGGTGCGATTTATCAAGATTCTACGCAAAAAGTCAAGAGTAGGCGCAGACCAATTATTTCATGATTGAGAAAATCGCATATCCTTGTCATGTCCATTTTCATGCACGTCATATTCGTTTGTTGGGGAAACATCTGCAGATCACCCGCCGCAGAAGCGACTTTTCGGAAGTTAGTCAATGAATCCGACATGGCCGAAAATCTGACTTGCGACTCGGTCGGCACCATCAATTCCCATGCCGGGAATCCTCCGGATCCGCGAATGCAACGGGCGGCCAGGGCGCGTGGAATCGAAACCGGGGGTCGTTCCCGAATGGTAACAAAAAGGGATTTCGAAGAGGCGGACTGGCTGTTGACTATGGATGAGTTCAACTTTTCCGAACTGAACCAGTTGTGCCCGGATGATCGATTCCGTTCCAAGATCCGTCCTTTTTGCGATTTTGTATCAAGTTCGGCAAAAGAAGTTCCCGATCCTTACTATGGAGGAGCATCCGGATTTGAGGTTGTGCTGGATCTTTTGGAGGACGGATGCATCGGTCTCCTCAGCGAACTGAGCGGAAACCCTTAGCCTTCCTTGGAAAGTGAATTGACTTGTCTGCTCTCAAAACCTTTTCATCGGTCGCTGAAGCGATTACCCTTTCAACTGAGCAACCCTTCGAACCGAGCGAACAATCCGCGCTTTCAGGAGGGTGCATCAGTCAGGCTCAGGTTCTGACGGCGAAGGATGGACGGAGATTCTTCGTCAAATCCAATAATCTCGGATTCGGTAAATTCTTTGAGGCTGAAGCCGAGGCACTTCGGGAAATTCAAAAATCTTCGACCGTCCAAGTTCCGCAAGTCATTGTTTTGGGATTCTTGAAGGATTCTTCCTTCCTGGTTCTTTCCTACATTGAGGAAGGACGATCAACACAGCAGGGTCAACGGGAATTGGGTCGGCAATTGGCGATGCTTCACAAAAGCAAACAACCTTATTTCGGTTGGTCCATGGACAATTGCATCGGGGCAACCCCCCAACCGAATCCAAGAAGCGAATGCTGGGTTGATTTCTACCGCCACCAGCGCCTTGCCCATCAAATTGACTTAGCCGCATCCAAAGGGGCAACCTTTCGAGGCAGCGAAGACTTGTTGAAACATCTCGAGGCATTCTTCTTCGGATACTCCCCGCAACCCTCTCTCCTGCATGGAGATTTATGGGGCGGAAACGCATCCTACGATTCGGAGGGAAAACCCTTTTTGTTCGATCCCGCAAGCTACTACGGAGACCGCGAAACAGACCTTGCCTTCACCTCTATGTTCGGCGGATTCTCCTCCGCTTTTTACGAAGCATATGAGCGCACTTACCCCATGCACTCCGGATTTAAGACTCGCAAGACGCTCTACAATCTTTATCACGAGCTGAATCATTTCAATTTATTCGGCGGTGGTTATGCAAGCTCCGCCCAATCCAGCATTCTTCAACTAACCTCGCAATTGCCTTGAAAAACGATCTTAAGGAAATTCTTCTCGACGAAGCCGTAATCCGCTCGAGAATTCAAGAATTGGGAAAGGAAATCGACGACTTCTTTCAGGAGAAGGAAATTCTTCTCATCACCTTGCTGGACGGTGCGATCGTTTTCACAGCCGATCTAATCCGAAACCTCTCCATCCCCCTTCGACTGGATTGCCTTAGGGTGTCCAGTTATGGGGACTCCACCGATCCCGAAACCGCCCCCCGGATTCTGAGTTCCCTCAAATCCGACGTCAGGGACAGGGAGATTCTGTTGGTTGACGACATTCTGGATACCGGAAACACCATGCAAAAAGTCCACGATGAGGTCATGGCCCGACAACCCGCTTCGGTTCACTCCTGCGTGTTTCTCGACAAACCGGATCGTCGCGAAAATGACTTCAAGGCCGATTGGGTCGGGTTTTCGATTCCCGACGAATTCGTCGTGGGCTATGGTTTGGACTATGCGGGACGCTACCGCCAACTTCCCTACGTCGGCACTCTCAAACCCGTAATTTACGAAGATTCCTAAGAATTGTTCATGCCCAGTTCCACCAACCCTCTCCGCCGCACTTATGACTGGATGCTCTCCTTGGCCAAGAGGAAATCAGCCACCACTTGGCTCGCCCTACTTTCTTTCGCAGAAGCCAGCTTTTTCCCGATCCCTCCGGACGTATTGCTGATTCCCCTTTGCCTTGGAGCCTTAAAGCGGGCACTCAAGTTCGCTTTGGTTTGTTCCGTCGCTTCGGTCATGGGCGGAATCGCCGGCTATGCAATCGGGGCATTCGGTTGGGAATCCCTGCAAGCCACTTTCTTCCAATACGTACCCGGTTTCACCGAGGAAAAATTCCAACGCCTCACCCAATGGTACGCTGAGTGGGGTTGGCCCCTTGTCTTTCTTGCCGGCTTTTCGCCCATACCGTACAAGATCTTCACCATCGCGAGCGGGGT
>Ga0163109_10004051_pt1 | contig 11165 bp, 11 predicted proteins | sample CRUFie1St13metaG_FD_108704 | JGI IMG/M metagenome (GOLD analysis project Ga0163109, IMG submission 108704) | Marine microbial communities from the Costa Rica Dome - CRUD Field 142mm St13 metaG | ecosystem: Environmental > Aquatic > Marine > Oceanic > Photic zone | place: Costa Rica: the Eastern... | reverse complement strand
GTAAGCGTTGATGATGGTGTTGATGCAGCCCGTGATAGAATTAATATTGGTTCTACGGACGCTAATAATCTAAGCAAGATGGGTTTCTACGGAAACTCAAACGAATCTAGCAATCAGCCGTTTGACAACAACGCAGGAACGATTGTTCACATGCGCGGTCGGGATAGCAACTATAAAAGCCAGTTGTTTTCTTATAGCTCCTCTGGAGAGTTATGGATTCGAGGTAAGCACGGTGGCTCGGCGAGTTGGTCGTCATGGTCAAAGGTGTTTCATGATGGCTACCACCCTAACGCAGACAAGTGGACAACTGCCAGGACGATCAGCCTTACAGGTCATGTAACCGGCTCTGTAAGCGTAGACGGCTCTGCTAATGCCAGCATTTCCACATCGATTGCCGCACCTGCTGACGTGGGCAGTAACTGGCGCGATGTTGTCGCATGGAGCGGTTCGGCGCTTGTAAAAGATTCGGCAGTAGAGATACATGGATCAGGTTACTTACGCGCCGCATACTTGAACATGACGCATGGCGTTAGTACGCGAAACTCTGACACTGTTTTCTTTAGTTCTAATGACACATACATCCGCAAGAACAACGCAGGAGGTTTCCGCACGTCGCTAGATGTCTACAGTAAGTCAGAGACGGATGCGCTTATACCAGACACCTCCAGTTTTCTTACATCCTCAAGCGGCCTAAACGGATCAAACGTAACAAGCGGCACGGTGGCCTCAGCGCGAATTGCAAATCTAGCGGCAAGCAAAATAACCAGTGGTACGTTTGCGGCGGATCGCATTCCTACAACGCTGAACGCAACTACGTTCTCCGGTGATGTTACTGTGGGGTCAAGCAGTGCCGATCATCAGGTAAAAATTTATAAGGCTGATAATAACGTATCAGATCACCTTCAGTTTTACGTAGGCAACACCCGCATCGGTGAGATTGGCTCGCAAGATACGACGTGGCTCCGTATCAACCAAGTAACCAATAAGAACATTTATACCCCACGATATATCCGTGCCGATAATGGCTTTCGGGTAGATGGTACTGCGATAGGCATAACAGGTAACGGGACGTTCCGTGCTGCAAACGGAACAGTGACGGCTCCGGGCTTTTCGTTCGCAAACGACGTTAACACAGGCATGTTTAGAGCCGCCGCAGATACACTAGGATTTTCAACTGCTGGTGCTGAAGAAATGCGTCTTACATCGGGTGGTGATCTTCATGTAGATGGTAATGTTGTTGCGTACTCGACCACTATTTCGGATCGCCGCCTTAAGTCTAACATTACCAACATTTCTGATGCGCTCGACAAGGTAGGCCAGATTAACGGTGTAACCTTTGTGCGAGACCATAATGGTGAAAAAGCGGCTGGTGTTGTAGCACAAGAAATCATGGAGGTGTTGCCAGAAGCAGTTAAGTCTCAGGCACTACCACTGCAAACAGGCGATGACGAATCTGAATACTATGTAGTTGAGTACGATGCAGTAACAGGTTTGTTGGTAGAAGCTGTTAAAGAACTAAAAGCTCGTGTTGAAGCATTGGAGTCTCAATAATGGCTTTGCAATCTTCAGGACAGATTAGCCTTAATGAAATACATATTGAGGCTGGTGGATCTTCTGGCACAGAAGTAACTATAAATGACTCTGATGTTCGTGCATTAATAAGTGCGTCGTCAGAATCAGAAATAGAAATTGCAGACTTTTATGGAGCTAGTAGTAGTTGGGTAGTTACATTGGTAAGTGGTTCTACTACTTATCGAGGAATACTACAAACTATAGCGCCTACAACAGGATGGACATCGCAATCATATTTAAATAGCGGAACAATTACAGACGATACATTTGATCCTATTGCGTCTCAAGGCATATCCTCAACTTCAACAGTATCAACACCTGGCATTATTAGAGATATGTTTACTAACAATGCTTTAACACAAACATTTTTTAGAATTTGGGCTGTAACTGAACCTAGTGACTCTGGATGGAGTACGATTCGATGCCAAGGCACAGGTGGTGATTCTACTGATAACACGTTAAATAGAACAGATGGCAATGCGTTCTATAACTCAAGTCAAGGGTATAGGCAGTATCGTTGGGGAACTTCATCTTCACCTGTAGTTTTTATACCAGCTTTTTCTACAACTTATACAATAACGGCAGTGTAATGGCGATTACTTGGAAAATTTTACACATGGATAGATTGGCGACATCAGATGGCCGAAGCGATGTTGTGAAAAACGTATTTTGGTATTGTTCTGATTCAGATGCTAATGGTAACTATGGATATTCTTACGGAAATACACAGCTATCTGTTTCTGGAATATCAGATGATAACTTTACATTATATTCTTCTTTGACAGAGGCGGATGTTATTCAATGGGTTAAAGATGATTTAGCAGCTAGCACAGCAGAAGTTGGCGGCTCTAATGACTTAACTATTGTAGAAAATTGCGTTACAGATGCTATAGCAAACCAACAATACACACTTAGACATCAGGGAGTACCTTGGTAATGGCTACAACGATTAAACTTAAAAATGGTTCAGGCGCACCAACAACTTTGTCTAAGAGTGAGCCAGCCTTTGACTTAACTAATAACCGCTTATATACAGCATCAGACACTAGCAACACGATTGTAGAAATAGGCACTAATCCTAGCACCTTATCTATTGGTGGTACTGCAATTACCTCTACAGCTTCAGAATTAAATCTTGTTGATGGGTCATCAGCAGGGACTGTTGTAAACAGTAAAGCTGTTATATACAGCTCCGCAGGTCAAGTAAAAGGCACAACGCTAGCCCTTGGCAGTTGGGTTATAGAACAAGTCTCTAATAACCTTATTTTCAAATACAACGGAGCCGCTGTTTTTAAGGTAACAACTACAGGGGCGCTTGTTGCGGAAGGTGACATTACAGCGTTTGGTACTGCGTAATGACGTTGCAAGCTAGTGGAACAATTACATTAGGCCAGATTCATGGAGAAGCTCAAAATCTTGCGGGTTCATCTTTAACATCATTAGTGTCAATTTCAGACGCAGACGTAAGAGTGTTAATTAGTAAAAGTCTTAACGCTCAAGTTAGTTTTTCGGAATTTTATAATGCAAGCTATCCATCAGGCGGTGGTGGAGGCCAAGAACCGTAAATATAATTGTCTGCCATATGTGAGGTTGCATAATGATTGATCCGGTAACTGCAATCGCTGGAGCAACTAAAGCCTTCACAATGGTTAAGGCAATGGTAGAAGCCGGCAAATCTGCTGAAGACACAATGATGCAGATAGGTAAGTGGTACGGTCACGCTTCGGATGTGATGTACGCTGAAAAAAAAGTTAGAAACGTAAATCCTTTTAAGCGGGTTGTTTTTAGCGGAAGTGTACAGCAAGAAGCAATGCAGGCATTTGCCGCAAAGAAAAAGATGGAGGCTCAACAAAAAGAATTACTTTCCATAATAGGAATGGTCTACGGAAAAGAGGGATTGCAAGAGTTTCGTGAAATGAGAAAGCAGATTGCAAAAGAGCGAGCAGATACAATCTATCGTCAGCAAGAAGCAAAAGAGCAAATGCTTGCAGGACTGTTAGTTTTGTTAGCAATTGCAATAGTAGTAGGTACAGCAATATTTATAGCGAGTGGTTAAATGGCAACTAAAACAACGACACCAAAAGTAAGCGACTTATTAGCAAGACTTGAAAAGCATGAAGCAGAGTGCGCTGTTCGATACGAACTAATCAACAAGCAACTAGATCAAGGCTCTAAACGTTTTGATCGACTAGAAGCTATGATTATTTCTATGTACCCGTTTATCTTAGCAACCGTAGCAATAGCTGAGTATCTTAGATGATTGAATCTTTAATCGGTCCTGTAGCAGGAATTTTAGACAAGTTTATTGAGGATAAAGACCAGAAGGCCAAGCTTGCTCATGAAATAAGCACAATGGCTGAGCGTCATGCTCAAGAACTTGCTAAAGCACAACTAGAAGTAAACAAAGTAGAAGCAGCACATAATTCGTTGTTTGTTTCTGGATGGCGTCCTGCTGTAGGCTGGTGTTGTGTTTTGGGTATGACTGGTAATTTTATGGTTATACCCTTTACTAATTTTGTCCTGGCATTGTTGTCTATTCAAGTCACAATACCGCTGATTGACTTAGAAACTATGATGCCTGTATTGATGGGTATGTTGGGTCTAGGTGCTATGCGCTCTTATGAAAAAACTAAAGGCGTATCAAGGGAAAAGTAAATGGCAGTACGGATTGGAACAGGAATGCTTACGGAAAAGAGGAAACCCTCTTCTAAGCCTGCGCCTAACAAAAACACAAAGACGGATCGAGCGCCGCCTAAACCCCTGCCCGATACAAAAGAATCTGTAAATTCTCAAGAAACCGAAACGTCATTAACGTTTACATTTTTTACTGGCTCAGAATTGGGCAATGCAAATCCAGATGCGTTATACAACAGAGGTGAAGCTACTCAAGTAACTGAATCAGAATTGCGAGAGTATTTTGATGCTAAAGGCTCTGGAATGTTACGGGAAGCTTTTGGTGACTTTGATAACTATCTTGCTTATATGACTGAGCGAGAGCAGTTAATTCAAGATGGTGACTACGATGTAGGTAATTGGAATGAAGCTACTGGAGGATTGACCGAAGATCAGTTAATGATCCTTGAGGGCGAGGATCTTACTCAATACTCCGATACTGATCAGGATGCCTATACAGAAGCATATAGCCAACGAACACAAGAACAGTCAGCCGCATACGATAACTGGGTTAACTCCGAAGCCAACCAAGCACTCTTAGCTAAGTATGGTGTGAACTCTACTATCTACAACAATGATGGTGATAAGTATGAGTGGAACGGCTCTGCCTATGTAAAAACTGTCAAAGAAGAACAAAGCGTTGGCGACATTATAAAAACAGCAGGAATAATTGCTGTAGGTGCTTTAGCTGGTGGTGCGGGTATAGGCCAAGCTGTTGCTGGAGCTTTAAATTTAGGAACAACAGCAACTGCCGCAATTGCAGGAGCAGTTAATGGCGCTGTATCGCAAGCTGTAACAGGAATAGTAAGCGGAGAAGGCGTTGATTTAAGCCTAGAAGGAATTATTACATCTGCTGTTACTGCAGGAATATTAGATACCGAAGTTGCTCAAGAGGCATTACAGGTCATAGCAACAGGCAATGAGCTTGCAGATGCTGTTATTCAAGCTGGTGTTATTGGTGGTGCAACACAGCTAGTTACTACAGGTGAAATTGATGCAGATTCATTAGCTTTGGCCATGCTTCAGGCAGGGTTAGAAAGTGAATTTTCTGAGTATTTAGATCAACTTGAGCAGTGGGGAGAAACAAAGCTTAGTGAGCTAGGAAACATCTTTAATACTGCAGATGAGTCTGCATTAAACAACGTTGTCGATTTTTTACAAAATACTAGAGATTCAATAAAACAAAACTTAGACACTAAACTTACAGAACAATTCCAAGAAACTGCTGATGAAATAGCTGACGCTACCGAAGAAGCTTTTGATGAATTAACAGAGGAAATAGAAGAAGAGGGGGAAGTTCCTTTAGAAGAACTGCTTGGCACCGCATCGTATTTAGAAGGTGAAGGGTTTATAGAGCCGGGAACTAAACGTTACTACATAGACCAAGACGGCAATCCTGTAATTTTAGATTCAAGTGATATTGTTTTTACCGCAGATGGCACATACAAAGATAGCGATGGCAATGTATACACATTAGGCGGCACTGCTCAAGTTAATGATGACGGTAGCATTAATTACTATGATGGTAGAGTAGATAACATATATACCGATGCTGATGGCAACAATATTAGCGAGGTTGAACTTGAGTTATATGATGACAGTGGCAATCAAATTTTATTCCCTCAGGATGATGGGTCAATTGCTGATGCTGATGGCAATATTGTGTACGGCCCACCAAGACAGGGCGTTGTAAATCTTGAAACTGGCGAAATAGATTTTGACATGGACCCAGATTCAACGGGTCGGGTTCAGCTAGGGCAGGATGGAATTTATACAGAAGATGGCGATTTGTATGCATACCAAGAAGAAGGAGTTTGGTATGACGCAGATGGAAATGTAATTGATGATCCTGAAATTGTAGATCAATTAGTTGGTATTGCAGAAGGTGAAGTTCCTTACGAAGAATCCGAAATTGACTATGGTACAGGCGATCAAACGCCATACGATGCCGCAATAGAAGCCGCCGCTCAGTCTGATGATATTGGAGCATTTATAGACCACCTTACCGAAACTGGCGTTGGTGTTGATGAATATGGTCGGTTTAGCGTTTTCAATAGTGATGTAGAAACTTTGATGCAAATGTATCAAGTAGATACACCTATAGAGTTAGCGCAAGCATTAGCTGCAGACGGTTACTTCGTTCATACAGATGGCGAAAGAATTGTTATTGATTTTAACGAAGGGCGAAATGTAGAAGATGGTGGTGGTGTTAGAGAGTGGGATGACACTTTAGATACCCCTTATTTAGAAAATACAGATGATGACCTTGGAGTAACATATATAGATCCACCAGAAACTAGAGATGAAACAGATCCTGTTGATCCAGTAGAAGAGCAACCTATTACAAGAGATGAAGGCGATGCAGAGCAGGGTGAAACAGGGCCATCTCCTGATGGTGATGAAACGCCAAATACACCACAACCTGTAACACCAACAGATGATCCATTAGTGGTTCCGCCGGTAGTGCCACCTCCACCTCCGCCACCCCCACCTCCTCCACCGCCTGTAGAGGAGCCTGAACAGCCGCCTGAGACTCCACCTGTGGAAGATCCACCACCTGAGCAAGAGGGAGATCCAGATGAAGATCCGATACAGGATGCGTTGGATGCAGTAACGGGTGATCCACAGCCAGTGCCAGAACCAGAGCCAGATCCTGCTCCTGCACCGGAGCCTACTCCTGAGCCAAGCCCAGTGCCTGCGCCTGAGCCACAACCAGACCCAAGTCCAGAACCGAGTCCAGAACCTGCGCCTGAGCCAGATCCAGACGCGGCACCTGCACCGTCTCCAGAAACAGAAGCATCGCCGCCTGAGTCCGATACGCCAGTTACTGATAGTTTGTTTGAAGATTACATTGATGACACAACAACAGATTTGACTGAGGACCAAGCGGCAACAGCAGAAGAAGTGCGTGCCATAGTTGCTGACGAACTTGCAAATTTACCGCCGGGTACTACAGCAGAAGAAATAGAACAGATTGTTGAAGATGCAATTGCTGAAATACCAACGGCAGATGTGCTGACTACTGAACAAGTAGGCGAAATTGTTGATAACGCAGTTACTGCAATTAATGAAGAAATGTCTGACATACAAGATGCACAAGACACTGCATCAACTGAAAGGTCAGAAATACAAGATTCTGTAGATTTATTAGAAGAAGCATTAACTGGATTAGATCAATCAACTACAGAGCAACTCGAAGAATTAGGCTTTAGTGTTGAAGGATTGGTTGATTCTCTTGAATCAGTCCAGGGTGATATTAGTCAGCTAGACGAATCAACTACAGAGGCGCTTGAGGCTTTAGGTGTTGATATTGAAGCATTACAGGAAAGTCAAACAAGCCAAGCAGAAGCACAACAAGTATTTGAAGAAAATGTAGGCCAACAATTTACTGATATCTCAGGAGAGATTGGTGGCGTTAAATCTGATATAGAAGGTTTAGGCCAAGAAGTATCTGGCTTGGGCCAAGGGCTTTCTGATCTTGGTATAGGAATTGGTGCTGGATTACTTGGTTTGGCAGGACAACAAGAGCAACTGCCTCAACAAATTGCGGCAATGATGCCTAGAGAAAAGCCAGAGTTTAAGGAGTTTATGAAAAAACTTGGGCCAAGAAAAACAATTAACCCCTTAACAATGCAACCGTTAAAGCAAAAGGATGCTGTAGGTGAGTTAAATAAGTTTATTGGTAGAGCAAGTGGTACCGCCGCCAACAGAAGAGGAATGTTTGAAATATGACGTATCTAAATTTAGTAAACAATGTTCTTCGTCGTTTGCGAGAAACAGAGGTCAACTCTGTGCAGAATACTGCTTATAGTAAACTAATAGGTGATTTGGTTAACGACGCTAAAAATACGGTCGAAAACGCATGGGATTGGTCTGCATTACGTACGACGCTTACAGTAACCACTCAGGCAAACATATTTAACTATTCACTTACAGGCAGTCAAAACAGCATCAAAGAACTTAACGTGTTAAATGACACGTCTAACTTTGTTATGGAGTATCAGTCTGCCGATTGGTTTGACTCTCAATTTTTATTGTCTGCACCAGAAACAGGCTCACCAAAATACTTTACATATAATGGTGTAGATAGTGATGGTGACACAAAGATTGATTTGTACCCTAAACCTGATGGTGTGTACTCAATACGATTTAACTGTGTATTGCGAAACGTTGAGTTGAGTGCAGACAGTGACAAGTTAGAAATACCGTCTGCTCCTGTCATACATTTAGCTATCGCATTAGCCGCACGTGAGCGTGGCGAAACTGGTGGCACATCAACGACTGAGTATTTTCAAATGGCTAATACTCACTTGTCTGACGCAATAGCACAAGATGCAGGTAGACACCCAGAAGAAGTAATTTTTTATACGCCTTGAGGTTGCTATGTCACAGGAACTAAAAAGCATAAATCTTGTAGCTCCAGCATTTAAGGGAATCAATACAGAAGATTCTCCGCTAGCTCAAGATCCGTCTTTTGCTGAAATAGCTGACAATGCAGTTATTGATAAGCGGGGTCGTATTGCCGCCCGTAAAGGTTTGTCTGTAACTACAACAAACAAGACGGCGTTAGGTTCTGCAACAATACAAGCAATTAAAGAGTTTAAAGGTGACGGCGAAACAACTACTATATTTTCTGTAGGCAATAATAAGATTTTAAGTGGCACTACAACTCTTACAGATAAAACGCCCGGCAGTTATACCATCAGTGCAAACAATTGGAAGATGGTTAACTTTAACGACAAAATTTATTTTTTTCAGCGAGCGCATGAACCATTAGTTTTTCCTGATAGCGGAAATGTAATTAAACTTAGTAGCGTTTCTGGTGCCGCTGGAGTTACGTCTGCTAAATACGGCAATGAAGTTTTAGCTGCATTTGGTCGTCTTTGGACGGCTGACTTTAGTACAGATAAGTCTACTATCTACTGGTCTGATTTATTGATTGGACATGATTGGTCTGGGGGAACAAGCGGCTCAATCGACATTTCGAAAGTGTGGCCCGATGGTTACGATGAGATTGTTGCATTAGCCGCTCATAACAACGCACTTATTATATTTGGCAAGCACAGTATTGTTGTGTATTCAGGCGCAGAAACTCCAGCGTCAATGACATTAGCAGATACAGTTGCAGGCATTGGTTGTGTTGATAGAGATACAGTGCAGTACACGGGCACTGACGTATTGTTTTTATCACAAACTGGCTTGCGTAGTTTTGGTAGAACAATACAAGAAAAATCTATGCCAATAAGCAGTCTGTCTCAAAACATATCTAAAGACATTATTAGTTTGCTATCAGAGGCTAACGAAACTTTTACTTCTGTTTACCATCCAGAAGAAAATTTCTACTTACTAACTTTTAGAAACCAAGACATTACGCTTTGCTTTGACGTTCGAGGCACGTTAGAAAACGGTTCGTATCGAGTTACTCGATGGCCCGGCACAAGCTTTACTGCTTTTGAGCGACAAGATGATGGTGTTCTTTTGATTGGCGGCAGTCATGGTATTGGTAAGTACTCTGGCAATAGAGACAATACTAGCTCCTACCGTTTTAAATATTTTAGCCCCGAGCTAACGTTTGGCGACCCATCAAGACTTAAGTTTCTTAAAAAACTACGGCCAACAATAGTTGGTGGTAGTGGTGCAAGCTTGTTTATTAAGTGGGCATATGATTTTGGAACTATATACAACACAGCATTTTTGTCGTTAAGCACTCAAGGATTAGCTGAATACAATGTTGCAGAGTTTAATGTAGGAGAATTTGCTATTGGCGAACAAACATCGCGAACTGCAATAAATGCTAATGGTAGTGGTGGAACCTTAACAATTGGTGTTGAATCTGACATTGATGGGTTTGAATTATCTTTACAAGAAATAAATGTACTAGCACTGACAGGTAGAACATTATGAGTAATTACACAAAGACTACTGACTTTGCCGCAAAAGATAGTCTGCCGTCAGGTGACTCAGGCAAAATCATTAAAGGTACTGAGTTTGAAACAGAGTTTGATGACATTGCAACAGCCATTGCAACCAAATCTGATCTGGCTTCACCTACATTTACAGGCACAGTTACAATTCCTGCGTTGACCTTTAGTGGAACTCTGTCAACAGGAACGATTGATGGAGGTACATACTAATGGGACCCGGACCACAAGGAATCGAAGGATTACAAGGTAATAATGATGCTGGAATTTTAGGCTCGTTGTTAGATTTTTTTAGTAGCACTGGTGGAAGCTCACTGTTAAGTGGCGCGGCTGGCGGCTTGCTTACTAATCAAGCATACAATCGACTTAGCAATATTGGTAAAGAGGCTCAACGGGAAGCAAATATAATTGCTGATCGCGCTCAGCGAGAGTCGGAGTTTAAACCATTTACTGTAACGACTCCTACAGGCGCTATGTTTACTTCTCGTATGGGCGGCCAACCTAGAAACACAAATGCATTTACTGGCGAAGGCCCAGTAGATTCACCCTCTATGATGTTACCTCCACAACAAACGTTTTCGCGTGGACTGGAAGGTTATACTGATACGCCTCCAGCAGGGAGAATGTATACAGCAATACCGCCCAGCCCCGGTAATAAGTTTATGTACGGCCCAGATGGTGACAGAGTAGAAGTGCCTTTACAAAATAATGTTCGTAAAGGCTACATTGAACCCGGTCGTCCTGATATGCGAATGGGATTACCAACCCCTCCTTTAGTGGAGAAACTTTCTATGGAAGGCACAGATGAGCCTTCTCTTGCTAACTTCACAAAAATAATTAAAAGATTGCGTCCAGAAGTAATGGACGGTGATGGTACATTTGGCTCTAATCTTTTAAGAAGCGAAGTGCCACAGTCGGGGCCACAAGATACTAATGGCGTTAATGTAGAAATGGCATTATCGCCTGCGGAGCAAGCTTTGTATAAAGGTTTGTTTGGTG
>Ga0163109_10004050_pt1 | contig 11168 bp, 9 predicted proteins | sample CRUFie1St13metaG_FD_108704 | JGI IMG/M metagenome (GOLD analysis project Ga0163109, IMG submission 108704) | Marine microbial communities from the Costa Rica Dome - CRUD Field 142mm St13 metaG | ecosystem: Environmental > Aquatic > Marine > Oceanic > Photic zone | place: Costa Rica: the Eastern... | reverse complement strand
TTTAGATCTTAAAATAATATTCTCATGAATTTTTTTTCTTCTTAAATCTAAAAATCTATATTTTAATCTAATTTCTTCAGAATACTCTTGGTCACTAAAAACTGGTAAGGGCAATTCTTTACATGTTCCAAGAGTTTCAAATCTTATTATTAACACCTCAACTTCACCAGTAAGGATATCTTTATTAATAGTATCTTTTGATCTATCAACAACTTTTCCTTCTATTTTAACGACTGTTTCTAATTGAATTTTTTCTAACTCTTTAAAATTAGAATTATCTTTATCTATAATACATTGTGTAACACCAAAATTATCTCTTAAATCTATAAATAATAAATTTCCATGATCTCTTTTTTTATTTATCCATCCTGATAAGAAGACATTACTATTAACATCTTTTTTTCGGAGCTCACCACAATTATGACTTCTATATTTGTTCAATTATTCTCCCAAGACTTCTTTCACTATTTTTAAATCTATCGATTTTTTCTTTTTCAAACTTAACTCGTCAATTTTATATATGAAATCAAATATTTTACCATACGATCTATCTATTCTTTTAATTATATAATCAATCAATTTTTTATCTATTGATATTTGTCTATCTGAGAAATTTTTAATAAATAATACAAACATTAATTCATCATCTGGTTGATAAATCTCTTGTAAAAGAAAATTTTTACATCTTGAATTTAAATCGTTTAAATCAAATTTTAAATCCACTATGGATTTTAGTGATGTGATTATCAAATACTTATTTTCCTGATCAATAATATTGAAAAGACTATAAATTAAATTTTCATCTATATTTTCATTTAAATCCTCTAAAACTATATTTTGATGAAATTTAATAAGTTCTAGCTTTGAACCATCAAAAGATTTTGCCTCAAAACATATACCTTTAAATTTTTTTAAGAAAATTTCTATTAAATGGGATTTTCCAGAATTTTTTTCACCACTTATATTGAGAAAATTTTTTTCCCATTTTGGCCATGCTTGAAGTAATTTGTAGATATGTTGGTTGCTTTTTGAAAGATAAAAATCTTCAAGTTTAAAATTTTTATCATAACCAAATTTTAGAATTTTTTGATTAATTTCGTTCATTCAAGCAACCAGATTTTATTTTGAGTATTTAAGTTAAAATTATTTTCATTCATTGATTTTATAAAAAGATTTGGAGTTCCATTAAAAATAATATTATAATAACTAAAATCTTTATCAAATTTTGAAATGTAAAAATCATAAATTAAATCCTCATTAATCAAAATTTCTTCAAATTTCGAAATTTTATTATTATCAATATTTTGTACTTTAATCTTTAATGGATATTTCAATGATGTATTTATTTGATTGGTTAGTTTCCAATAATCTTCATATTCGTTTTTAAGAGTTTTAATAATCGATTTTATATCCTCTTCATTCCTCATATTTATATTACTTAGAGTAAGATTTTTCAAAGTAATGTTTTCTTGCAGTGTTATTCTTGATAGAATTCTTAATTGGTTTTTATTTTTAAAAATTAAAGTAATTATTGAGTCGTTTAGATTATATTTATCAATAATTTCTTTAAAATCATATTTTTCAATAGACTCGAATTTACTTTTAATAATATTTAAATCCTCTAAATCTTCAGTTGGTAATATATAATCTATTAAGTGAAAATTTTTTGGTGAATTATTCCAATTTTCAAAAACTTTATTATCTGAAAAAATTAATAAATCTTTAGTGCTTTCATCTATAATAATTGGGATAAATAAAAATACTTTTTTAATAGGTATTGACGGAAAAATATTTCTTTTTTCAAAAAAATTAAAAATTTTTTTTTTATTAAATGATACTCCTAAATTCATGTAATAGATTTCATTTACAAACTTTTCTTCTTTTATTGAGAAAGATTCGATCATTCCTTTTATTTCATTTAAGTTTGTCTGATTAATTTTTTTTCTATCAGATGAATTAGCTAACATTGATATCAATTTTGAAAATGCCTTTTTGAATCCTTCGTCAATTACATCATTTTTATCAAAATTAATTAAAAAAGGTCTAGATATATCAATATCCTCAATTTGAAAAGCTTTTGCCTCAGAATTATTTGTGGAAAAAAAAAATAAATTTAGAGATAGAAATAAGAAAAAAATATATAAGATTTTTAATTGTAAAAATTTATTATTAAAGATCATAAGTTATTGTAATGAATAAAAATTTATATACATATAAAAAAAGTGGTGTAGATATCAAAGCAGCGGATAAATTCATTAAATTTATATCCAATATAACTGCAAATAAAAAAGGCAAAAAAAAGTTAAGTAATATTGGTGGTTTTGGTTCAATATCAAATATTCCAAAAAATATTAAAAATCCAAAAATAGTTGCTTGCACAGATGGTGTGGGGACAAAAGTAGAAATAGCTAATTCAATTAATAAATATGATACTATAGGTATTGATCTTGTTGCCATGAGTGTTAATGATTTAATTGTACAGGGCGCTAGGCCTATTTTGTTTCTAGATTACATATCAATTAATAAATTAAATTTGTCTAAATTAAAATCAATAATTAAAGGGATATTAAATGGTTGTAAATTATCTGGTTGTGAATTAGTGGGCGGTGAGACAGCAGAAATGCCTGGCACTTATGAGAAGGGTAAATTCGATATTGCTGGTTTTGCGGTAGGTATTGTTGACCAAAATAAAATTCTCGATAAAAAAAAAATAAAAAAAGATGATTTAATATTAGCAATTCCATCTAGTGGATTACACTCTAATGGCTATTCATTAGTTAGACACATACTTAACAAAAAAAAAATTAATATAAGGAAAAATAGATTCTTAAAAAAAGAATTAATTAAACCGACTAAAATTTATGTAAAAGAAATTTTAAAATTAGTCGATAAAAAACTTATTAATGGGTGTGCTAATATTACAGGTGGTGGAATATCTGATAACTTAAAAAGAATAATACCAAATAATATGTGTGCTGAAATAAATTTAAGTAATATTAAAACTTTGAAAATTTTTCAATGGTTAAAAAATAATGGTATTGATGATAAAGAGATGTTAAAAACATTTAATTGTGGAGTGGGTTTTTGTCTAATAGTAAAACCAAAAAATTTAAGAAAAATAATAAAATATTTTCCAAATAATTTTAAACCATATGTAATTGGTAAAATTAAAAATGGAAAAAAAAAAGTAAATTTAAATGAAACGATTAAATGGAATAAATAAAATAAAATTAGCAGTATTTATTTCTGGAAGGGGTAGTAATTTAATAAGTTTAATCAGATTTACTTCAAAAAAAGAATCTAAATTTATTATAAAATTAGTAATTTCAAGTAATCCAAAAGCAAAAGGAATTAATTTTGCAAACAAATATAAAATAAACAAAAAGATTGTTAATTACAATGGTTCAACAAAAAATGACAATTTAATCTTAAAAGAATTAAAAAAAAACAAAATAGATACAATTTGTCTTGCTGGATTTATGAAAATTTTGTCAAAAAATTTAATAAAAAAGTTTGATGGTAAAATTTTCAATATTCATCCATCTCTGTTACCAAAATATAAAGGTTTAAATACGCATTTTCGTGCTATAAAAAATAAAGAAAAATTTTCAGGATGTACTGTTCACCTTGTTAATTCAAAGTTAGATTCTGGCAAGATTGTTCTTCAGAAAAAAGTTAGAGTTAGTAATAATGATACACCAAAAACCTTAGAAAAAAAAATTCTTACTCAAGAACATATCTTGTATCCTAAAGCTCTTAATAAATTTTATTTCAATCGTTAAAAAAGAAGTTTATCTCAATTTTAGCATTTTCTATGCTATCTGAGCCATGCACAGAATTTTTATCTATTGAAATTCCATACTTTTTTCTTATCGTGCCCTCTTCTGCATCCTCAGGATTAGTTGCTCCCATTAATTTTCTATTATCTGCGACAGCATTATTTTTCTCTAAAATCATTACAACGATAGGTCCAGATGACAAATATGTACATAAATCATTGTAAAAAGGCTTTGATTCATGGACTTTATAAAACTTTTCAGCCTCAGTTTTTTCAATCTGAATTTTTTTTTCATTTAAAATTGTGAATCCTTTACTTCTAAAAATGTTTTTAATTTCACTATCAAGATTTCTATCTACCGCATCAGGTTTAATAATTGATAATGTCTGCTCTAAATTACTCATAGTTTTCCTCTACTAATTTATTCAATAATCTAACGCCATAACCAGTTGCACCACCTTGATTTATAGCTCCACCATATTTTGAAAAAGCCATGCCAGCTATATCTAAGTGAGCCCAAGGTGTATCGTTTAAAATAAATCTTTGCAAAAATTGTGCTGCTGTTGTTGAACCTGCTCCACCTATATAATTGATATTTTGCATATCAGCATTTTTCGAATTTATAAGTTTGTCAAAATTTTTATGCAATGGCATCCTCCATAATTTTTCATCAACTTTTTCTCCTGAATTAATAAGTTGTTTGGATAATTTATCATTATTAGAAAATAAACCTCCATATTCTGAACCTAACGAAACAATTATAGCTCCTGTTAAAGTTGCTAAATCAACCATAAATTTTGGCTTAAATTTTCTTTCAGTAAATGTAAGTGCATCAGCTAGTACTAATCTACCTTCTGCATCAGTATTTAGAATTTCTATTGTTTTACCACTATAAGATTTAACAATGTCTCCTGGTCTTTGAGCATTTCCACTTACCATGTTTTCTACTAGTCCAACTACACCAACTGCATTAATTTTTGCTTTTCTTAAAGCAAAATTTTTCATCAAACCTACAACCGTGGCTGACCCTGCCATATCATAAGTCATGTCTTCCATGAATTTAGCAGGTTTTAATGAATATCCTCCGGTATCAAAGCAAACTCCTTTTCCTACAAAGGCTAAGGGTTTTGATTTATTTTTTAATCCGCTCCACTCCATTGTCACAAGATATGAGCCTCTAATACTTCCTTGTCCAACACCAAGTAAAGCATTCATTCCTAATTTTTTTAATTTTTTTTCATCATAAACATTTACTTTTAAACCAAATTTTTTAAGCGTTTTAATTCTTTTTGCATACTCATCAGGGTGTAAAATATTTCCTGGTTCGGAAACTAAATCTTTTGTAAAAGAAATTCCACTTTCAAGGGCTTTAAATTTATAATTATTACGAATAAAGTTTTTTTTATTATTTCCAATAACTATAATATTAATAAGTTTTTTTTCTTTTTTAGTTTTATATTTTGTAAATTCGTATGATTTTAAACTAAAGCCATGTAAAAATCTTCCTATAAAGTTTTTTCCAGGTTTTTCCTTTACCGATTTTGAGTTTATTACAATATCTATTAAATTTAATTTTTTTATAAAATCGTAAAAACTTGCTCCAAGTTTTTCAACATCAGAACTGCTCATGTTATCTTTTAAATTAATTAATATAATTTTTTTTTTTGAGCTTAAGTCAAAGCTACATAGATTTTTTTTAAGATCATTGTTTTTTAATAAATCATTAATGTACAAAAATTCAGTATTTGTTATAAAATTTTTAATATTGCTAATTTTGAAATTTTTACCGCAAAATAGAACATAATTTTTAGCAACTTTGTTGCTGATATTACTTTTGAAGCTAATTTTTATTGACATTTAATATAAATATGTACTTTAAGTTGTATTTAAATTGTAAACCTTTGGTCGGAAATATATAAGTAGTATTTTGTGATATTTCAATGAAAAAAATTTATTTTAAACTTATTAAGGATATATCAAGTTTTTTTTTATTGGTAATTATCAGTGTTACATTAATTGTTTGGGTCATTCAGGCCGTAAACTACCTTGATTTTGTATCTGAAGACGGACATAACTTTGTCACTTATTTCAAATTCACAATTTTATCATATCCAAAAATATTTAATAAAATTTTTATGTTCGTATTCTTTATTTCATTATTCTATATAATTGTTAATTATGAAGAAAAAAACCAACTTGTTATTTATTGGAGTAATGGAATATCAAAAATAAAACTTGTACAGACAATTATTTTTATCTCATTTTTTTTCTTATTATTAAATCTTATCTTTAGTCTATTGATTACTCCGAAATCTTTAGATAAAGCTCGATCATATTTAAGAGAGTCAGATATTAATTTTTTATCATCAATTAAAGAAAATAATTTTACTGATATAGTTAAAAGATTAACAATTTATGTCGAAAAGAAAAATGATGATGGAAGTTTGACTAATATACTTCTAAAAGAAGGTTATGGTCAAATAGATAGTCTTAATTCAAAACTAATATTTGCCAAAAAAGGAATAAGTAAAAAAAAAAACGATAAATATATCATTTCATTATTTGATGGAAGTTTTTTGATAAATGAAAATAATAAAATTACAAATTTTTCTTTCGAAAAAATTGATTTCGACCTATCTAAATATCAAACTAAAACGGTGACATATACAAAAATTCAGGAACTTTCATCATTATATCTTTTTAGATGTATTAAAAATTTAACTAAAGAAAATTTTTCATTTAATATGGATCAAAGAAATAAAGAATTTAAAAACACTCCAGACAGATGCAAAGATGAATTTTTTCTTGATGCAACATTTGAACTATCAAAAAGAATAGTTAAAAATTTTTATATTCCATTAATGGCAATTATAACCTCAATGTTAGTTTTATTTTCTAAGCACGAAAAAAATTACAATATTAAAAAGATTATAATTTTTATTCTAGCCTTTTTGTCTATTGTTGTTTTTGAGACAACATCATCTATAGATCCAAAAAATATAAATTATATATTTTTTTATTTTTCACTACCTTTGATACTTTTTTTTCTTATCTACTTTTTTATCAACATTAAATTACATATTAATAAAACATAATTATGGTAAAAAAATATATAAGTCATATAAGTTTAGATTTTACAAAAAATTTTTTTAAAATTTCAATAATATTTATTTTATTAATTTTCATTTTAAACTTATTTGAAGAATTAAGTTTTTTTGAAAACGTAAATAATCGTTTTTATTACTCATTAATGATGAGCTTATTAAATGTTCCATCTGTTTTTTTTTCTATATTGCCATTTGTATTTTTAATAACTACTCAATTCTATTTTATGAAATTATTCGAGAGAGATGAGTTAATAATTTTTAAGTTAAACGGATTAAGCAATAATAGAATAATGCTTATTTTATGCGCTCTATCTTTGATTCTAAGTATTTTATTATCAACTGTATTTTATAATTTTTCGGCAAAATTAAAATTTTTATACCTTGATTTAAAAAATCAATATTCAAAGGATAATAAATATTTAGCTGTAATCACTGAGAATGGATTATGGATCAAAGACACAAAGAACCAAAAGAATAGTTTTATTAATGCAAAACAATTAAAGAAAAACAAACTTTATGATGTAAGTATTTCAACTTTTGATGAAGATTTTAAAATGACTAAAAACATCTTTAGCAAAGAAGCAGATATTAAAGAAACTAACTGGGTACTTAAAAAAGTCCAAATTTTGGAATTAGGTTCTAAAGTAAAAAATCAAGAAGAGTTGATTTTTCCTACCAATTTTAATTATTCATCTATAACGAGTTTATTTTCAAACTTATCATCTTTAACTTTTTTACAACTTTATCACATGGATAAAAAATACAAAGAATTTGGCTATGATGGGAATTTAAATTTGGAAATACATATTCATAAATTAATTTCATATCCATTTTATATTTTAATAATGACACTTTTAGCCACAATTATAATGTTTAATTTAAAAAAAGATGGTAATACTTTTTCCTTTATACTTATTGGAATTTTCTGTTCTGTGGTTATTTATTACATAAATTATTTTTTCAATATAATTGGTGAAACTGGAAAATTGCCTATCATCTTTTCTATTTGGATACCTCTTATTTTTTTATTTTTTTTAAGTATGATTGGAGTTGTAAACTTAAATGAGAAATAATAAATTATTCTTTTTTTTACTTTGCTTAGTATTTGTTTGTCAAACAAAATCTTTAACGCTAGCAGAAAGTTTTTTTAAATCTAATGAATTTGAATTCTTAGCTGGCAAAATTGAAGTATCAAAAAGTGAGATTACAGGATCAGGAAATATAAAGGTTTCAATAAATGAAAATCAACAAACTTTACAAGGAGATAATTTTAAGTTTAATAAAGAAAAAGATTTTCTAAAGATTGTAGGCAATACTATTTATTACAATAAAAAAAATAATCTAACTATTTTTTCAAATGAAATTTCATATGACAAAAAAAATATGTTACTTAAATTTTATGGTAATATAGAAATAATTTTTAAAGATGATTATAAAATTGAAAATCCTGATGAAATACAATTTAATCAAATTTCTAATAAGATTATTTCATATAAAAAAACAACTATAAAAGATGACAAAAAAAATATTTTTGAATTAGATGAATTTCATTTAGATATAACTCAGAATCAACTTAATGGAACAAATGTTCGTTTTACCGATCATAAAAATAATGTTTATGAACTTAAAAATTTTATTTTAGATTTTTCAAATAAAAAAGTTGCTGGAAACGATATTAGTGTAAATTTCTACAATGAAATATTTAATAATCCAGAAAATGAACCTAGGGCAAAAGGAGTAAGTTTATATGTTGATAGCGAGGAAACGATTCTTAAAAATGGTAGTTTCACAACTTGTAAAAAAAGAGATGAATGTCCTCCATGGGTGATCATGGCTAAAGAAGTAAAACATCTGAAGAAAAAGAGACAAATTCAATATAAAGACGCTCTCTTAAAAGTATATGATGTTCCAGTATTGTTTTTTCCAACTTTTTCACATCCTGATCCCACCGTTAAGAGGCAATCAGGATTCCTTGTACCCAGACTGTCAAATTCTGATAGCTTGGGATCGTCTATTTATATTCCGTACTATAAAGTAATATCAGATTCTCAAGATTTTACCTTTAAACCTAAATTGTTTTCAGACGAAGTCGCCCTACAATCTGAGTATAGACAAGTTTCAAAAAATAATAATACTATTTTTGACGGATCATTATTAAAAAAACAAAGCGCAAGTGAAGAAGAAAACAGTTCAAAAAGTCACTTTTTTTTAAACTCATTTACTGATTTGAATATTTCCAAATTTGACACATCAAATTTAGAAATTAATATTGAAACAGTTTCTAATGATACGTATTTAAAAAAATATAAAATTGAGTCTCCAATTATAAAAGAAAAATCTACTTTAAATTCATATGTTAATTTATATGCTAATGACAATGATCTTATATTTAATTTAAGTTTTGATGTATTTGAAAACTTAGAAAAAACAAAAACTGATAGATTTGAGTATATATATCCAAATTTTGAAATTCAAAAAAATATTTTCCAAGATTTAAGCGAAGATGGAGAGTTTACTATCAGGTCAAATTTCTATCAAAAGAAATATGATACTAACTCGTATGATGCAGTTTTAATCAATGATCTTTATTATTCGAGTCCTACAATAACTAAGACTGGTTTTGTAAATGATTTAGACTTCATTATAAAAAATTTAAATACTAAAGGAAAAAAATCCTCAAAATTTAAAAACTCCGAAGATAATAAATTAATGTCAAAAGTTGCATACAAAATGACATATCCTTTGTTTAAAGAAAATATGACAAATAAAACATTTCTAACACCAATTACAATGATCAGTTATAGCCCTGATAAAAATAGAGATTTACAATTCAATGATGAAAGAATTGGAATAGATAATGTATTTCTTTTTAATAGAATAAATAAAGAGGATGCTTTAGAAGCGGGCACTTCGCTAACTCTAGGTGCTAATTTTAAAAAAGAATATTTTGAAAATGATAGATATTTTGCAATGAATATAGCCACAAACTATAGGCTTAAAGAGAACAAAGATTTACCATCTAACGGATCAATAGGTGAAAAATCATCTGATATATTTGGTAAATTAGATTTTAATTTTAATAGTAATATTAATTTTAATTATGAGTTTTCTTTAGAAGATGATTTTGAAAGATCTAATTATGACAGTATATCGACAATTTTAAAATATGAAAACTTTACTTCAATGTTTTCTTACACAGAAAATAAGAAAAGTTTGATCGGTAACCGTTATTTTGAAAATGATACAAAAATTAAAGTTAATGAAAATAATTCCTTAAAATTTGGAACTAGAAAAAATATTGATAAAAGTATGACAGAATTCTATGATTTAGTCTATCAGTATAAAAACGACTGTCTTGTTGCTGGTATAGAGTATAAAAAAGAATACTACACTTCTGTAGATCTGGAGCCTGAGGAACAAATCTATTTCAGTTTAACAATTATGCCTTTTGGTAAAGCAACTACAAGTGGGATATCAAATTAATGAAATTACATTCAATGCCTATTTTAATTGCCTTTATGCTTATTTTTGTGTCTGATCTAACAAAACCTATTTATTCCCAGATTAACATAAAAACAATGTATTTTATTGAAGATGAAATTATTACAAATATAGATATTAAAAATGAATTTAGGTACTTAGTAGCTGTCAATTCAAAATTTTCAGATCTTGATGACAATGAGGCATTAAAGATTGCAACAAAATCTTTGATTGAACAAACTATTAAAAAAATTGAATTAAAAAAATATTTCAATTTTGGACAAAACTACGAATTTTTAGACAAAATTATATTATCAAATTATAAGAAAATTGGATTGAATAATAAAAATGAAATAAGTGATTACTTTAAAGAATTTGATTTAGATTATGAGTTTATTCAAAAAAAATCAGAAATTGAACAATTGTGGAAGGAATTTATAATTCAAAAATTTGAATCAAAGGTTAATATAGATGAAAAAGCCCTTGTTAGAAAAATTAAGTCATCTCAAAAAGAAATTATTTCGTATAATTTGTACGAAATTTTATTTCAATTAAAAGAAAATGAAAATTTAGATGAAAAATATAAATCTATTAAAAACGATGTAATGAAAAATGGTTTTGAAATTTCAGCTAATAAATATAGTGTATCAAGTACAGCTCAAGACGGAGGTAAGCTTGGTTGGGTAGATGACTTTCAATTGTCAAAATCTATAAATAAAGAATTAAGTAAAATTGAAATTGAAGAAATATCAAAGCCGATTAGAGTGAGTTCAGGTTTTTTAATATTAAAATATTCAGAAACA
>Ga0163109_10004049_pt1 | contig 11169 bp, 13 predicted proteins | sample CRUFie1St13metaG_FD_108704 | JGI IMG/M metagenome (GOLD analysis project Ga0163109, IMG submission 108704) | Marine microbial communities from the Costa Rica Dome - CRUD Field 142mm St13 metaG | ecosystem: Environmental > Aquatic > Marine > Oceanic > Photic zone | place: Costa Rica: the Eastern... | reverse complement strand
TGGAAAATGCTCTTGTTTGTGATGGTGATAAATGGGTTAATCCTCCATTAAGATTTGATAATGAACCAATAAGACATAAAATTTTAGACCTAATTGGGGACTTGGCTTTGGTAGGGTTACCTAGGGCGCAAATTTTAGTTTATAAAGGATCACATTCCTTGAATGCTTTATTGGCCTCATCGCTAAAAAATTAACTTTACCTTTAAAAGTCTTGGAAAAGAAATTATCAAATGAAAATAATCAACTCTCAACTGAGAAAATATTAGGTTTATTACCTCATAGATATCCTTTTGCTCTTGTGGATAAAGTTATAGAACATATTCCAGGGAAGAGAGCTGTTGCAGTGAAAAATGTAACTATAAATGAGCCTCAGTTTCAAGGACACTTTCCTGAAAGGCCCCTAATGCCTGGAGTGCTCATTGTCGAATCAATGGCTCAAGTGGGGGGAATAATAGTAACGCAAATGCCTAATCTTCCTAAAGGACTTTTCGTCTTCGCGGGAATTAATAATGTTAAATTTAGAAAACCTGTTGTGCCCGGAGATCAATTGATAATTTCTTGTGAGTTATTAAGTATTAAAAGACAAAGATTTGGCAAGGTTAAAGGTGAGGCACATGTTGATGGGAAGTTGGTTTGTGCTGGAGAATTAATGTTCTCATTAGTTGATTAGTTATATGGAGAATATAAATAATGAATTTAAATCAAGCTCTAGTGGTGCAAAAGTGCACCCAAATGCTTATGTTGATCCTAATGCTGTATTACATAATGACGTCATTATCTCTCAGGGAGCCATTGTCGGTCCTAATGTGACTATAGGCAACGGAACCGAAATAGGGCCGAATGCTATTATCACAGGAAAAACTAAAATTGGAATTAATAATAAAGTTTTTCCTAATGTTTTTATAGGCCTTGATCCTCAAGATCTTAAATATAAAGGAGCCGCTACTGAAGTAATTATTGGAGATAATAATACTTTTAGAGAATGTGTAACTATTAACAAGGCAACTGATGAAGGAGAAAAAACCATTATTGGCAATAATAATTTGTTAATGGCTTATACTCACATAGGTCATAATTGTGAACTTGGGAATAGTATAGTTTTATCAAATAGCGTACAAGTTGCTGGTCATGTAAAAATTGAAGATAAAGCTATTATCGGTGGCTGTTTAGGTATTCATCAATTTGTACATATTGGGTATTTAGCAATGATAGGAGGAATGACTAGGGTAGATAGAGATGTGCCACCTTTTTGTTTGGCAGAGGGACATCCAGGAAGATTGAGAGGTTTGAACAGGATTGGAATTAAAAGAAGTGGGTTAATGGAAAAAAAGGATTTCAATTTAAAAATATTGCAAAGTACTTGGAATTTAATTTTTAAATCCAATAATGTATTGACTGACTCATTGGATATTGCAATTAAAGGGCAATTAGATTTTTCTTCAAAAAAATTATGTGCTTTCTTAAAAGACTCAATATCAAAAGAAAGACGTGGCCCGATGCCTTTGATAAATTAATGAAGAAAAAAATATTTATAAGTACTGGAGAAGTTTCTGGAGATTTGCACGGAAGTCTGTTATCAAAAGCATTATTTGATGAAGCGAAAAAAAAATTTATAGATTTAGAAATTTGCGGATTAGGTGGGGAAAGGATGAAGAAACAAGGTGTAAAAATTCTTCAAGATACCACTTCCATAAGCGCAATAGGAATTTGGGAGGCTTTACCTCTTATTATTCCGACATTAAGAATTCAAAAAAGATTTTATAGATTACTAAAAAAATATCCTCCAGATTGCTTAATTCTGATTGATTATATGGGACCCAATATTAAAATAGGTACTAAATTAAAAAGCTCGAGAAATAATATTCCAATTTATTACTACATAGCTCCTCAAGAATGGGCATGGAGAGTTGGTAATAATAGCACCACAAATTTAATTAAATTTTCAGATAAAATATTCGCAATTTTTAAACAGGAGGCAAAATTTTATAGAAAAAGGGGCGGAAATGTTTTTTGGGTTGGTCATCCAATGATTGATTTAACAAAAAAATTGCCTTCTAAAAAAGAAGCTAGATCAGTCCTCAGACTTCGAGCAAGCCAGAATATCTTACTCTTAATGCCAGCATCAAGATCCCAAGAGTTGAGATACATATTACCCACCTTCTTGAAAACTGCAAAACAATTGCAACAAAGATATCCAAGTCTTATCGTTTATATACCATCCTGTAGGAGGTCTTTTGATGAAAAATTTAGAAAAGGTTTAGAAAAATATGAAATTAAAGGTAAGGTTATTTCTCAGCAAGATGATTCTGAACTGAAGCCTTATATTTATTCATTAACAAAACTAGCTTTATGCAAATCAGGCACAGTTAATATGGAATTGGCTTTATATGGAATACCACAGATTGTTGGATATAGGGTTAGCAGGGTTACTGCTTTTATCGCAAGAAAAATTCTCAATTTTAAGGTGAGATTTATTTCTCCCGTCAATCTTCTATTAAAAAAGCAAATCATACCTGAATTTGTTCAGAAAAACTTTAATGAAAAGAAAATTTTTCATCAAGCTTGTAGGTTTCTAGATCTAACATCACAAAAAGTAAAAATAAAAAAAGGTTATGCTGTACTAAAAAAAGAATTAGGAGTAGAGGGGGTAGTCGAAAGAACTGCTAAAGAGATTATTAATTCTATTATTTAAACTTTATAATGAAAGGATGAAATATTTCATAACTCTAATAATTGCTTTTTCAATTTTCATTAACCCTATAGGAACTCTCGCAGAAGAATTGATTCTTGCAGGTGGTTGTTTTTGGTGTCTAGAACATGATTTAGAGTCGCTAAAAGGGATAACTTTTGTCCAAAGTGGCTATTCAGGAGGAAATTTACAAAATCCTACTTATGAAAATCATGAGGGGCATCAAGAAGTTGTAATCGTTAATTATGACTCCAAGTTGGTAAGTTTACCTGAGATACTTAGGCTCTATTTAAGAAATATTGATCCTCTTGATGGAAAGGGTCAATTTTGTGATCGTGGAGATTCTTACAGACCAGTGATCTTCTACAAAGATTCAATCGAGAAAAGTGATGCAGAAAATGCACTTTTTTCGGCTTCTAATGAATTGCGAGTGCCATTAGAAAAGATATCTGTAGAATTAAAATCAAGAGGTCAATTTTGGTTGGCTGAAGATTATCATCAGGATTTTGCTGAGAGAAATGAATTAAAATATAAGTTCTATAGATTCTCATGTGGTAGAGATCAGAAATTAGATAAGTTATGGGGGGATAACGCTAGATCAACGAATCTTTGGGCAGAATGATTCCAAATTATTTATTCTTAATCCATTGAACAAGAGTTTTAACTCCAAAGCCAGTTGCCCCTGATGGATTAATTCCTTTATTTTTATCAGTCCAACAAGTACCAGCAATATCAATATGTGCCCATTTTATATCTTTATTAAAGAATTCCTCTAAAAATAATGCAGCGGTTATTGACCCACCTGCTCTAGGACCCGTATTTTTCATATCAGCTATATGAGACTTTAAACCTTCTTTGTAGGATTGTTGTAAAGGCATTTGCCATAGTTCCTCTCCAGCCTCGGCTGATGCAGTTTTTAGATCATTTGCTAGCTCATTATTATTGCTCCAGAATCCAGCAATATCATTCCCCAATGCAACTACAATCGCTCCTGTTAAAGTGGCAAGATCTACGATTGAATTGGGTTTTAAATTTGATGCGTAAGTTAAAGCATCAGCCAATGTGAGTCTACCCTCTGCATCAGTATTATTTATTTCAATTGTCTTACCATTGGATGCTTTAACTACGTCACCTGGATGAACTGCAGATCCATTTATCATGTTTTCGCAAGCTGCCACAATAAAATGTATTTCTAATCCTTTTGGTTTTATAGCTCCAAGTGCTTTTGCTGCTCCTAAAACCGCAGCGCTTCCACCCATATCATACTTCATCATCTCAATTTGAGATGCACCTACTTTTAGGTTATATCCTCCAGAGTCAAAGGTTAAACCCTTCCCGACAAGCGCAATCTTTTCCTTTATAGGACCCTCTGACTTCAAAGTAAGGTGTATAAATTTAGGATCTAGATCAGAACCTTTTGCTACCGCTAAATATGCGCCCATCCCTAAATCTTCACATTCTTTTGCTTCTAAAATTTTAATTTCCAAGCCATGATCTTTAGCTATTTTAGAAGCCTGTATAGACATATCAAGGGGCGTAAGACTATTTGGAGGGGCAGCTACAAGTTTTCTGGCTAGTTCTACGCCTTCACATATTTTTTCGGTCTCTTCAAAGCTAATATTATCAAATTTATTTAAATTCAAAAATTCTATTTCTTTAAGAACTTTTTTTTCATCTTTTTTCTTATTGAATCGATTATCCGTATAAGCAGATAATCTCGCTGACTCTGCTAATTGATTTACTCCTAGTTTTGAATTTATTAATTCCCAAGGTAATAAGATGCTAATTTTTTCATTTTTATCAATATTCTTCCTAATAAGATTTCCAATGGATTTTTCTATATCACTTTTATTTAGGTCTACTGATTTACCAAGACCAACTATGATCAAAGTTTCTAATTTCTGATCCAAAAATTCAAAGCTTAAAGTTTTTCCTTTTTCTCCTTTGAATTTTTTTTGAATAACTCTTTTTAATAGTAATTTTGGGTCGATAACAAATTTTATATTTTCAAGTTGGCTTGCAATTTCTTCCTCAAAAACTCCAAAAATTAATGAAGCACCTTGCCAGTTATCTAGATTATTTTGGAATGTGGAAAATTGCATTTGTAAAATTGATTTAATTTTTAGTTGTTTGTGAAAGTAGTTTTCCACCGATCTCGGGTTTCTTTATTAAAAGGTGGTAACCATAAATATATCAGTTGCTGTTCTAATTTACGCCTTAATTTTACTTCTTTAGGTACATCTAAGAAGAAACGTATATCTTGGTGACTTGAGAGGTTGTTATTAGCCAAGGCTTCTTTATAGTTCATGAGGTAATTTTTACAGTCATGTTCACCCTTCCATCTTTTATTTGCTGAATTTGTTTCTCCTATGTAAAGGATTATTTTAGAACTTTCCATATTGTCAATTACAAAATACATTGCTGGACCATTATGTATATGTTGATTTGTTCTCCAAAAGTTTAGTGATAAAGGTTGTAGGGTAAATGGATCAATTTCTTTTTCATTGAAAATTTTTTTTTCAGGAAGAATTGTTTTTTGAATAATTTTATTTTGATGATCTTCTGCAATTTTAAGTTGATGATTGTGTATTTTTTTACGCCATTCAGTTAAAGTTTCATATTCGATTTTTAAATTATTAGAGTTTTGAAAATTAATTGATGTATTTGTATTTGAACCAAACAATTCAAATTGTCTATGTTGGTTTGAAATATTATTTGAGTTTAAATTATTCAAAAATCAAAAATCATTCCTATTAAATTTAATTCTGAATTTATATAAATCAGAGAATTATTTATAAACTAAAATTTATTAATGTTCTAATAAATTCAAAAGAATTTTTTATCTATTAATTGAGCCTTAATCTTGCGAATTTAAAAAAATTACAATTGGATATTTACAGTCTGAAAAGATCTTTTCAATTTATCTTTGTGTTTAAAAAATTTAGGTAGTATTTTCTACCTTTCAATTCTTGATAGAATATATTAGTTTAAAATAATACGAGTGTAACTTCACTTTCTAAATTTTATTTTTTTAGGAAGTAAAAAATATTTAAAGTTGCACCATTGCAACAACTTATTCAAAACATGCAAATCAAGCAAGTCAGTAATAGTTTTTTTTCCCAGAGATTAGAGGGAGGAAAATAATCATGGGTTTCTTTGAGTCAGACATAGTCCAAGAAGAAGCTAAAAAGCTTTTTACTGATTATCAAGAACTTATGAAGCTTGGTTCTGATTACGGAAAGTTTGACAGAGAAGGGAAAAAAATGTTCATAAAAAAAATGGAATCTCTTATGGATCGTTATAAGGTTTTTATGAAGAGATTTGAATTGTCCGAAGATTTTCAAGCAAAAATGACTGTAGAACAATTAAAGACACAGTTAAGCCAATTTGGGATTACGCCTGATCAAATGTTCGATCAGATGAATAAAACCTTAATAAGAATGAAAGATGAACTTGATAAAACTTCTTAAATTTAAAGATTAAGCTTTATGTCCGATAAATTAATATTGCCATCATGGCTGTCAAGAGGAATAGAAGAATACTTTCCAATTAAGGGTTATTATCAAACTTTTTCGGAAGTCATTGATAATGCAAAAAAAAGTAATAAAAAATTAAGGGTTAAGCTCGGTATCGATCCAACTGGAACCGATATTCACCTCGGGCACAGTATATTGTTTAGAAAACTTAGGGCATTTCAAGATAATGGACATATTGCAGTTTTAATTATTGGTGATTTTACTGCTCAAATAGGAGACCCAACTGGAAAAAATAAAACAAGAGTGCAGTTATCGGAAAAACAGGTAAAGGATAATGCAAAAACATACTTAAACCAACTTGGCATGGGTAGGCCAGCTAATGAATCTATTTTAGATTTTGATTCAAAAGATAGAATAGAAATCAGATATAACAGTGAGTGGTTAAAAGGATTAAATCTTAATTCGATAATTGAATTAATGGGGAGTGCAACAGTTAGTCAAATGCTAGCTAAAGAAGAATTTAATAAAAGATATAATGCACAAGTTCCTATTGCTTTGCATGAATTCTTATATCCACTATTACAAGGTTATGATTCGGTAGTAGTTAAATCAGATATTGAGCTTGGAGGCACAGATCAAAAATTTAATATTGCTATAGGTAGGGATCTGCAAAAGCATTTTAAACAAGAACCTCAATTTGGTATTCTTTTGCCAATTTTGATTGGTTTAGATGGAAATAAGAAGATGAGTAAATCTGAATTTAATACCGTAGGTTTGAATGAAGACTCTCTTTCCATGTATTCAAAATTAGAAAAAGTACCAGACAATATAATACCTACTTATTTTAAGTTACTTACTGAATTAGATTTAAATATGCTTAACGATGCAAATCCTCGTGAATTGCAGAGAAGAATGGCTTTAGAAGTTACTACTTTATTCCACGGTGCTGAAAAAGCTTTGAAAGCGCAATCCAACTGTGAAAAATTATTTCTTGGGCATAAAGAAAAAGTTGAAGATATTCCAGAGATCTCATTAAAAGAAATAGTTTTTCCTGTTAAATTTTTTTACTTGCTAAGTGCTTTAAGATTATTTAAATCTAGCAGTGAGTCCAAAAGATCTATTAAAGGCGGAGGAGTAAAGATTGATAGTCAGAAAGTAATCAATCCCGATCTAGTTTTTGATTCAAAAAAAGATTTAGAAGGAAAAATTTTGCAAATTGGAAAAAAAATCATTAAGAGGTTTGAAAACTAAAAATAAATGAAAAACAGATTTAACTCAGAAGATAAAATAATATTGGCAATTGATGGACTAGATTTAAATCAAGCAAAATTACTTCTAGAAAAATGCCCTAGTATTAAGTGGGTGAAAGTTGGATTAGAGCTTTTTGTTAGGGAAGGTCCAAGAGTTATTGCAGTATTGAAAGGTTTAAATAAAAAAATTTTTTTAGACTTAAAATTCCACGATATTCCAAATACCATGTGTGCTGCATGTCACCAAGTTTCGAAATTAGGTGTTGATATAATCTCTGTACACTCTTCAGCAGGTCTTAAAGCTCTTAAGGATTCAAAGAAAGCATCTTTAGAAGGAGCAAGTCTGGCCAATTTAAAGCCTCCACTTGTTGTAGGTATAACTGTCTTAACAAGTTTTTCTCTTAAAGATTTTCAAACTGATCTAGATAGGAAAAATTCAATTGAAGATAATGTATTGAGACTTGCAAAGTTGTCTTTTGATGCGGAGCTAGATGGATGTGTTTGCTCCCCTTGGGAAGTAAAAATGTTGAGATCGATTTATAAGAATAATTTTGAACTTATAACACCTGGAATTAGATTGAAAATTGATAGTAAGGATGATCAAAATAGAATTATGACTCCTCATGAAGCCATAGATAATGGTGCTTCTAAATTGGTCATTGGTAGGTCAATATCAACAGCCTTAGATCCTAATAAAGCTCTTGTTGAGATTTTTAAATCTATTAATTCTGATTAATTTTGGATTCTTCCCCCTTAAGCAATCTTGTTATGTTAGTTCTATGCTTCCAGATAACTAATCCTGCTACAATTAAACTTATAAAAAAATACGAGTGTATAAAATTTCCTACGTAAAAAAACATAAAAAAAGGAAGCAAGATTGCAGCTGAAATACTTGATAAAGATACAAATTTAGTTTTTGCAAGTACTATTAAAAAAATCCCGAGGGACGATAGTCCAACTTCCCAAGAAAGAGCTAAAAACATACCTAATCCAGTCGCAACAGCTTTCCCTCCTTTTCCTCTAAGCCATATTGGCCATATATGTCCTGTAATAGCAAATATACCTGCTATCACTTCTATTAATCCTTGATCTGCATAATATTGAGCAATTTTTACTGCAATAAGACCTTTCCCAACGTCAATTAAAAAAACAAAAAGTGCTGGCCATTTCCCTACATTTCTTAAGACATTTGTGGCACCTGTAGATCCAGAACCTATAGTTCTTAGATCTATATTCTTGAGATATTTACCAATTAAAAAACCTGTGGGGAGAGATCCTAAAAGATAACTTATAAAAATTATTAAAACATTCATAAAAATTAGTTTAGTTCAAGATCATCGTAAATTTCATTATCTGAACCAGCAAATGCAACCCATAAAGGAAATTGAAGTATTGGAATTTCAACTGATGTTTCTGCTGCATCAATTATAATGAATGGTAATTCTTCATTGGCTTCTAATCTGTCAGCTCTTTCGATGACGCCTTCAGGCCTTTCAAAAAGAACAATACCACTATTAGGCCCAAAATCATCTCTTGTGAGACCAAGTGAATCTTGAAGAATTCTTCTCCATTCTCCCAATCGTTCAGGCTGCGAAGCTAAAATTAGAGTTTGAAACTGATCTCCGTATAATTCGCCAAGAATAGATATTAAACCAGCTGATAACAAGGCATTTTTTTGTCGAGATCCTCTACTTTCAAGAGACCCTCTTCCGCCCATGTTAAAGAACCAATCATCCATTACATCTATATCTATTGAATCAAGGCTTCGCCTTAGTTTCCAAGGCTCAGCATAAAAATCAGGTTGTTCAGTGAAAGTTGAAAAGCAACTTTTTATAATTTCTGCATCCGGCTTAAATGTTTCAGAAAGAGCAGGAACATTAACCACATCAGTCGTTTTATTCTCTTGCTTTTTTTCATCAAGTGGAGATGGCTTCACGATTATTGGTTGAGAAACTAATTCAAGTTTCTCTACGTTTTGAGAAAGATTCTGCAAAGCCCCAGTTAAGTACTCTTGAAAGCCTTTAACTCTTTTAGCGATATTATCTGATTGTCCTTTAAAATTAGAATCAATATCTTTTTCTAATTCATTTTTTTTAATTTCTAACTCTTTTATTTCTTTAACTAAAGAGTCTTTTTTTACAATAAGATTGCTAAAAATCTCATTAGAAATTGCATCAAAAGATTTGCTTGATTTGTCGTTTTTTGGGGAAATCTTTTTATTTTGCGTTGTATTTTTCTTACTAATTTGTTTGGTTTTATCATCTTCAATTCTCTTCTCTAAAGTTAATTCCTTTTCAGGATTATTGTTTGAAATTTCTGTATTAGTCATTTAAATAATTTTGATGATTAAGCAAATATTGAATTTTAGGAATTTTTAATTTCCAAGAGTTCAACTTTTTTTAAAAGTTCATCTTTTAATTGCTTTGGATTAAATAATATTGGTAATAAATGGGGACTAGACTTTTCTCTAAAATAAAAAATACCTGGGATTATAGGAAAAAAGAATTTCCATGATATCCAGTTCTTGAATGGAAAAGTTCTAATCTCTTTACCTAATTGTAAAACGATAAAATCATCATTTGTTATTTTTATTCTTAAGGTAAATGACTGAAGCAATAAAAAAAAGCTAAAAGAAGCAGAAACTATTGTTGGCCAAGAACCAATATTCAAAAATAAAAGCATAAAACTTAAAACTATTAGAATTATTGGCAATTGAAAAGATGGTGAAATTATTATAGGTTCTTCTTTTTTTGATTTAGTGTTAAACATAGAATCATCCAAATAAAATTTGTGTTAGTAATACATCCATTAAAGATACAGTAACGAGAGTCATTACAACCGCCCCTGTTGTACTTGTTCCAACTTCTTTTGGACCACCTTTAGTTGAGAGTCCATATCCACAAGCAATAATTGCAATAAGTAATCCGAATACTACAGATTTTATTAACATTGAAATTAAGTCTGTACTGGTTAAACTCACATTACCTGATCTTACAGATGTCCAGAAAACTATTGGAGGAACTTTATAAAAAATTGTGCTCCAAATTTGACCACTCCATAAAGCTACAGATAAAAACAAAAGACACTGTATCGGAGACATTATTACCATCGATAGTAACCTTGGAACTACCAAATATTGGACTGGTTCAGTCCTTAACATTGTTATAGCCTCAATTTGTTCTGTAACTTTCATAGTGCCCAATTGAGCAGCATAAGCAGTGGCAACCTTTCCAGTCATTAAAGTCGCAGTTAGGAGAGGAGCCATTTCTCTCGCCATTCCTACCGCTAATAAACCTCCAATTTCACTTGAAATACCCATGCTTGTTAGTTGTGATGCAACTTGAATATTAAATACTGTCCCCGCAGCAATTCCCGTAATTAATACAATTAACAAACTTCCCGGACCTGATTCCATTAGTTGATCAAAGAGATCATTTTTGGAAATTTTACCTTTAAATATAAAATTGATTGCTTGTCCACCAATGATTAGGCTGCTTAGGAGTCTTTTGAAAAACGTAGGATAATACATATTTCTATATTAGTTCGTAATTAATTTTTGATCCCATTTTCTCATAATTAATAGACCCCAGTAGACAAGTATAGAAGGTATTAAACCCATGCAAATTCTAACTGTTATTAATGCAGAATCTGGTTGATTGATATCAATAATCCCCTGACATGCTGCTTGCTTGAAACCTGTCAGAGTGAGAAGATAACCAAATAATCCTACGCTTAAAGCAATACCTAATTTTTG
>Ga0163109_10004046_pt1 | contig 11171 bp, 17 predicted proteins | sample CRUFie1St13metaG_FD_108704 | JGI IMG/M metagenome (GOLD analysis project Ga0163109, IMG submission 108704) | Marine microbial communities from the Costa Rica Dome - CRUD Field 142mm St13 metaG | ecosystem: Environmental > Aquatic > Marine > Oceanic > Photic zone | place: Costa Rica: the Eastern... | reverse complement strand
TTCAATTGTTGCAACAGACTGTCGTGTCCGCTTAGATGAAAAACTTTTTCGACGAAGTCTTTGTGAACTAATAACTCCCATAGTGGCTCCTTTCTCATTAGGCTCATTAAATGTGTCTCGTCTTTTATATCTTTGTATATAGACACATTTAGAAAATCTAATTTAAAGTAACCTCGATCTTCTGCTGTTTCGTAATCAATTGTTGATAAGTTATCCACTGGGTTATGAGGACACTCTGTAACATACACACCTGTGTTATGTTTTTTACCTGTATCTAATTTTGCAACTCTGTGTGTAATTTTATCTAAAATAATATCTCTGTTTGCAAAGTCTATGTCAATATCAGGCATAATGTTTCTCTGTTATGTTTGGTAGTTGCATTATAATATATTGTTGTCCTTCGACATAATTTAATTTTCCTAGTGCCGTAATAATATTTGCACTTACTCTTTCAAAGGCATATGGATCATCACCATCTGTCTTTGTCTCTATTAGTATACACACTTGACCTACTTCTGTCAATAGTGATTGGAAAGATGCAGTATCTTCGCTCGTCCAATTAATAAATTTACCTTGCATTTGTGCAGTTGGTGATTTCCACTTAAACATTTCTACGTTTCTTTGTTGCTTTCTTTACAGCCATATTCCATTTTAACTTGCTTACCCTATCCTTAAATGTTACACCTTGTAAATGATCCCATTCATGTAAAAAACATTTTGCTGAATATCCTCCTACCTTTACAGTTTGTTTTTCTAAATTTTCATCATACCATTCAGCGAGTATTTCTTTAGGACGAGTTACATTTACATAGATGCCTGGAAAACTTAAACATCCTTCTATGTCTTGAACTGTTTCTTCTGTGTGTTGTAGTATCTGAGGATTAATGCAAATAGTAGCATTGTCTTCTTTGTCGCCCATAACAAATACTTGTCCGTCAAACTCTACTTGGTTTGCCGCTAATCCTATTCCATTGTTATTTAACATTATCTCTACCATGTTGGCTTTTAATTCTTTTGGATCAACAGGAGGGTTTTCAATATCAAATGCTTTTACCTGTTTCTCTAAAAAAGAATTTGGATAATATATTAAATTCATAAATTACTTTCCTTTACTACGTCTTTAACAAGTTCGACGTCTTTAGGGTTACGTTTGAAACGCATTGCCCAATGCTGAGGATCCATCACATGATAAATCATTTCTAGTTGTTCGTTATTAAACTTGCCTAACATTTCTTTTCCTGACTTACAATTAAGTACAAGCCAAGGACTAATCTTTCCATCTTTTAAATGCCACACTGCTCTATTCAACGACACGTAAAAGAAATAATGATTCCATGTAGCATTTTCATGTTCATCGGCCCATTCCATCATAGTCATTACACTACGCTCTAGTGCAGTTTCAACTCCTTCTCTCCTAATAAGATCAATAGCATACTTCTCATACATTTCTTCTTTACACCAGTGATCTAATTTTACACCGCTTGTTACTACATAGTCTATATACCTCTCAGGATATAAAGGTTTGACATTGCTTATAAAACTTCCAAATTTTACAAATGCATTGTAGTATTGACTGTCACAAAATTCTTGATAGGTCTTTGTCTTTTTACTTGACATAGATTTTTCATAAAATCTTTGAAATGCATACAATCCTAATTGTACACGTCTTTCATCTTTTTGTAGATGTCTACGTTTCTTCTCGCACATATGTACTGCAAGGGTTTTTTCTCTTGTGAATCCTGTATTACAATACTTGCATACAAAAGGTTTATCTGCCATAGTCGCCGCTTTCAATGTAGCCTTTTGTAACCATTTTGTGGTTAATCCATTTCCAATCTGTAATCTCATCTAGTAAACTTTCTACGTTATTAGTATATTGTAACATCTTTTCTGTAATTGTAAAGCCTGCATCTTCTAAATATTTCAAATGATGTTTAGGTGTCCAATGATGATCATAGTCAGGTAATGGATTGCTATCAGGTCTTACATTAACAAATTTTCTATGTTTTATATTATAATCTTTCATAATAGATAACTTAGGCAATGCTTGTTTATCTGGAAACTCTTCTATGTCTTCTATGTTAAAGTCAACACCTATCATATTGTAATCAACTACATTAGTATCAAGATATTGTTTAGTTAGTTTTATAAATGTTTCCATGTGCCACTGATAACTATCTGGATCATAAGCAAACTTGTTTATAGTATCTTGCACTTGGTCAAAGTTGTGTTGTAGATTGCCTCCTTGGTACCAACCATCACCCTTTCTATGAAAATCAAATCTTGTAGGGTATGTCCATTGTACAATTAGTCTATCATCTGATTGCATTTTATCTGCAATCTCAACTACCCTATGCATAATTGCAAAGTTACCAAAACCTGACTGACCCCAGTTTTCAAAGTTATCATATTCTTGTGACAATATATCTGCATAGGTAGGCCAGCAATATCTAGTGTGTGAACAACCAACTGCGTAAAGTGTACTCAAAATTTTATACCTTGAATGTTATAGTCTTCTGCAATTTGTTTTAATTCTTTTTTTGTATGCATGCCTGCAAGTGCTTCAATTTCGTTTTGTTTCATATTAGGATACAATTCTTGAAAAAGTTTTATGCCACTTGCTATATTGTTAGTTGGTTTTTTCTTAAATCCTATCCAAGGATGATATTGTATTTTTTGTGTATTGCCTGATACACAAAGCAGTTGCCACATAAGTTTCAAGTGTTTCGATACTACCATATAGTTTTTGTTATAGTATTCATTTGTTTTGAACACTGCTAACGCTTGATCATCTGTAGACCCTTGTACGGCGCTTACATAGCGATTTAGAAGCCAGAATGATACCTGTTTACGTTCATCGTCATTTAGTTCATCCCAAACACCTTTACCGTTCATATCTACTGCGGCAAGTATATCTTTTACTGGAAGTTTTGCTTGTGCCATATTTCTATATCCTCTGGTGCATTTATTTCTGTACCATTAAATTGTACACTAGAACATCCAATTTGCCAACCATTTTTTAGCCATCTTAATTGTTCTAATTTTTCAACTTGTTCTTCTTGTTCAATTTCATATGTATGATATAATTCCAAAGGATTTCTTTTGTATCCATATACTCCTAAATGCCAATCACCATACCCTGTCATTCCTCTACCAAACCATAAGCATTGATCTCCTGCTCTTATTAATTTAACAGAATTAGGATCATTTTGTAATTCTTTTGGCATGTTAGTATATACTGTACTAATAGGATAATGTTTTAACCATTCAACACAACGTTCAATTATTTGTTTTGTTACATCTGGCATATCACCTTGTACATTTATAAATTGATCATACTTGTCTAGTACGTCCCACTTGTTTACTGCACCAGCACACCTTTCAGTGCCGTTATCATATTCTTCACTATCAATAAAACATTGTGGACCTATTTCATTGTATATACGTTGGTCATCTGTCAATACGTAGGTGTCATAACCACTATCAACACACGTTCTAAATACTCGTCTTATCATTGTTACACCGTCAAGCATTGCTAATGGCTTACCAGGAAAACGTGTACTTTCATATCTAGCGGGTATAAGAATAGCGGACGATGTCATTAACTACCTCCTCGAAATCATCTAGTCGAAGCATATTCGGCCCGTCACTTGGTGACTGATCAGGCACAGGGTGTACTTCGATGAAAAAGGATTTGATCCCAAGAGCAGACCCGCTACGAGCCAGCCCAGGCACATAATCACGATTACCGCCCGAACTAGTCCCAAGTCCTCCGGGTTTTTGGACAGAGTGGGTAACATCAAATACGATATCAGCGTCAAGATTATTGAGCATGTAATCAAGACCAGTATAGTCGACAACAAGACTATTGTAACCAAAACTTGTTCCCCTTTCGGTTATCCATACTTCTTTAGCACCTTGTGTTTTGCTCAATATACCATTGACATCCCATGGTGCTAGGAACTGCCCCTTTTTGATATTTACAATTTTATTGGTCTTACATGCCGCCTTTATGAGATCTGTTTGTCTAGATAAAAAAGCAGGTATCTGTATAACATCTACTGCGTCATTATAATATGCCGCAATTTTCAAAATCTCATTTTGGTTATGTACATCTGTTAGTGTTTTGCAATCTACTTGTTTTTTTATTGCACGAAAATCTTCCATAGTTTTTTGAAGACCAACACCTCTAACACCTTCACTATGGCTTCTATTTGCTTTATCAAAACTTGCCTTAAACACGTAATCAATTTTATTTTTCTTACAAATTTTTGCACAATGCTTTGCTGTTTCTAAACTTTGTTCAAGTGTTTCGTGTTGACAAGGTCCAGCAATAATTCTAATCATATCTTACCTCCGGTAGTTTAGGCATTGTAAATAATGCCCGAGTAAAAAAAGGATATTCATTACTTGGCTGACGTGCAAATACTACCCATCTATATCCCATACCCATTAACCAATTTGGATAATTTTCTTCTATAAATTCTTTCATGCTTGTACCAGTAGTAAATACATCATCACATATTAAAGTAAAATCACTAGGATTACCTGATGCATATTCATTAAGTGCTTCTGCTAATTTTAATCCTCCACGTGGAATACCAACTGCTTCATAGAACGGATTTTTTTGATAATCCATTATCATTTTGGCAAGACACTTCCACCCGTCATCTGTAATTGCATCACATTCTAGTTTCCACTTCAAAGGCAATCCTGCATGGCTTATAAAATCTCCGTGTTGAAATAATTCTGTCATTGGCTTGCTATCGTGATTGCTTTAATGTTACTGCTAATTTTGTTATTAAATTCTTCGTCTGTTTGAGTGACTAACAATCCTTCGCTTAATGCACGACTAAAACTAGCAGTCATATTTTCTTGTAAAGCAAGTCTATTACATGCTTCAACTGTACTATATCCGCCACTCAATCCAACTACTTTAGAAACTTTAGGATGTTCTGTAAGTTTTAAAAATAAGTTAGGTGTGTCAGGTAATGTCAGTTTTAGAATACACTTCCCATCAAATGTATCTAGTCGTGTTTGTAATTCTCTTGCAAGAAGTTCTTCCATCATCTTTTTTTCATCATGCTCGATTGGAATTTCTGGTTCTACAATTGGCATTAGCCCTGCGTCATATATTACAGTTGCTAATTCAAATTGTTGATCTAATACTGCATTTAATATCATAGGTGTTTTCACAATGCTACGCATTTTAGTTCCTGTACAACCTTTTGAAATAGCATAATCAATCATATCGTCTAACGGAAAATCTTTTAGTAGTCCATTCATATGACATCCGCTATCTACTTTTAATATTGCTTGAATACCTTTTGATTCTAACACATCAACTGCACCACGTTCTACACTGTCTTTGTATAAAATAGCCGCCCAAATATTATTGCTATTGAAGTCAGGTGAGTTAATCATACGTAAACGCATTTCATGGACTAAGTCCATTTTGTTTTCTTCTGTGTACTCACAACCATAACGTTCAAGCACTCCGCCTGTCGAACCTCCACTGTGATCCATTGCCGCAATAAATTTACTCATAAGTTTCTCCTGTTTCACGGAAAAAGTTTTCACTCCAAAAAGCCTTGTCGTCTATCCAAACATCATAGTTTTCTTTTTCGCCAACACTAAGTTCGTGAAACTTTGCTCCCCATTTTACCAATTGGTTATTTGTTAAGTTATAATAATCTATACCACTTACACACCCACGTGCAGTCATGTACTTTATTTTATGACCCGCATCATATAATCTGTTAATTTTTTCAATACGTTCTGGAATTGGAATATGATTAGCATAATCTTTTTTACCGCCACTGTTTGGTATAATAACTTCTTTGCAAATTGTTCCATCTATATCGATAACATACTTCATTTTTGTTCCTCCTTTATCATATAGTAGGTATTAACTAATTTGTCCATTAATTTTTTTAATGTATGATTAGTAACTGCTATTTCGCACATTTGTTTCCATTCGGAATAATCTAGTAGTTCGCCCTGCTCTCTTGCAACCGCTCCTGGGTCGCCGCCTATAATCCATCTTTCTATTTCTGGTTTGTCGCGATAACGAGCGAACACAACGCCGTTGGCTCGCTCGTATATCAAAGGTTCGTTAGGTAAAAGTTTACCCATTACACCGCCGCAAAGTAAACTACACTTACGGCCGCAATAGCAATACTACCTGCATTTAGATCTGCGGTACGTCCACCTAATGCTTTAATAACAACATATGCAATAAAGCCTAGTGCAATACCGTGTGCAATACTAAAAGTAAGTGGCATAAGCACAGCCGCTAATACAGCCGGTGCATATTCACTCACATCATCCCATGCAATATCTGCAATGTTACGTAGGAAGAAAGTTGCAATAAAAATCAATGCTGGAGCAGTTGCAAACGCAGGAATGCTTTGCGCCAATGGAGCAAAAAACAAACATGCCGCAAATAAGACAGCAACAACGACTGCTGTCAAACCAGTCTTGCCACCTTCTTTAATACCTGCACCACTTTCATTGTAGGAAGTTGTATTTGAAGTACCTACTAATGCACCTGCCGTTGTTGCAACGGAATCTGCAAGTAAGGCTCTATCAATTCCTTGTACTTCACCTTTTTTATCAACTTTTCCTGTTAGGTTAGCAACACTTGTAAGTGTTCCTGCCGTATCAAAAAAGTCAACAAATAAGAATGCAAACGCCACGCCAATAAAACCAGCAGTAGCAATCATACTAAAGTCCATGCTTAATGCATGTTCCGGACTTGGAACTGCACCTGCTAAACCATTCAAGTCTGCAATACCTGTTACCCATGCAATAACACTGACTGCAAGGATTCCTATAATTACTGCACCTGGCACACCACGTTTGTCAAGGATTGCCATAATAGCAAAACCTAATCCTGTTAATAGGACAGGCCAACTGCTTATGTCACCAAGACCAACTAAAGTGGCAGGATTATCTACAACAACACCTGCATTCTTTAGTCCAATGATAGCAAGGAACAAGCCAATACCTGCACCTACACCTAACTTCATTGACTTAGGAATACTATTAATAATGTATTTTCTAGCCGGTGTAACACTCAATCCAATGAATACTAAACCTGCTACAAACACAGCCGCCAGTGCTTGTTGATATGTGTAACCCATACCAAAGATCACACCAAATGTAAAGAACGCATTCAGTCCCATACCTGGTGCTAGTGCCACAGGCCAATTAGCCCATAGTCCCATAATCAATGTACCGATTACTGCGGCAATGATAGTCGCCGTAAAGACTGCACCAAATCCCATACCAGATCCTTCTGTTGAAAGGATAGCAGGATTAACTACAGTGATGTAAGCCATTGTAAGAAATGTAGCAATACCTGCCATCACTTCTGTTCTTACAGTCGTTCCGGCCTTTGTTAAACCGAATAGTTTATCTAACATATTTTCCTCCTGTTGATAGTTTTAGTTTCCGCAAGCAAATTCTTGTTGTAGTTTAACGTTATCGATAAACTCTTTCTTTGTTGCTGGATCTTCTTTGAAAGCACCACGCAATACAGTTGTTTGTGTTAAACTACTTTTTGCTCTAATGCCTCTGTTCTCACAACAGCCATGTGTTGCTTGAACGTATACCCCTACATGTTCACTGCCAGTTTGCTTTTGAATCTCATTAGCAATCATAACATTTAATTCTTCTTGTAAGGTACCTCTCATTGCACACCACTGTGCAATTCTGGTATACTTGCTTAGTCCTAATAATTTAGGGCCAGCGATGATACCAATATACGCCACACCTTTTACAGTTTGATGATGGTGTGAACATAAACTTGTAAGTTCACTACGCACAACTAACATGCCTTCATAACCATTTTCAATGTAGTTAGGAAATGCACTTGGGTTGGGCATAGGGTCGTAACGACCAGACATAATCTCATTGATATACATCTTAGCCATTCGTCTAGCAGTATCCTGACTATTAGGATCTGTTTTTGTATCAATTAACAATTTTTGTAATACATTTTCAAAAGCGGGAATCGCTTCTTCAATTAACTTTTCTTTATCGCCCTCTTCAAGCACTGAACTAATGTTGTCATTAGCCCAATATCTTATGCCGGCGTCTTCTAATCTCTCTTTAATTAGATCTGTTATATTAGCATCTTCGTATTTTAGTTCCATTATATTCTCTCCGAGTTTTAGACGTGGATGTCTATATTAATAATATTATACAAGTTATTTAGGTTTTTGTCAACCTGTTTCTCATGTTTCTTCTTGTTTTTATATGCTTATTGTACATATAAGGGTGTTGATTTTTGTAGTAGTCTTTTTTTTCGAATTGTAAACTGGCGTCATCTAGTTTAGATAATCGTTGTAGTAGCACCATTGTGTATATTTCATTATACAGATTTAGGCACCATAAGTCAATGTTTCTATTATTGTAATCTGCATTTGCACAATCAACTCCTCCTTGCATTTGCTGGGGAGTAATTATAGTTTCATCTGTGTCCATTGCTACAATAACCACATCATAAGTATCATCAAATTTTTCTGCCTCTTGGGAAACGTTGTGCCAGAAATGGTAAGCATCAATGCTATTTAACATTATTGCTTTCATTTTATTTTTGTCAAACGTAGGTTTTGCAAAAGGACATTTTTTATTTTTGTCTAGTTGCTTGACCCAATCAGAAATCCATTTGTTTAACTTACTTGACTGCGGTTCCACTTGTACGTCTTACAATATCGTTATGGTTAAATTCAGCCCAATAAAGTTCAAATGCTACACCATCCTCAAGTCCTTCAAACTGATGAATCTTACCAGGTTTAACCTGTGTAAAGTCACCTGCATTAAGAATTGTTTCATCAACAAGTCCTTGATCATCTTGCCAAACACGGACAAGCATTTTTCCTGACTCTACATAAAAGCCATTCCATTTAAATTGGTGCTCATGTTCACTACATTTGAATCCTGCTTTAAATTCAATGCGGTGAAATTCTAACACACCGTTTGCATGGATCAGTTCTGTCTGACCCCATATCTTACCTGCTTTCATCTATACCTCCTTAAAGCAAAGCCGCATAGTCGATCAGTTCACTTTGTCGACTTATGTCTTTTACAAAAAATGCACACTTAGAATCAGTACCATCTTTTATTGGTACACTCAATAGTTGTCCATTTTTCATTTTTGGAAAATACCATTTTACATCATTATAAAAATTTACAATTTTTACTTCTTTAAACATAGTTGTATAACTTGTTAAAGGATTAAAAAGAAATGCTTCAAATCCTCTATCGTTCAAACTAGTTAAAGGTAGTACTTCCAAATCGTTTCCAGATTCACTGTCGCCTACTGCTATACACCAGTCTAGTGGCATTGTTATTTCGTTGCCATCTATATCAAGCACCATAGCAGGCGCACTAAATGATTCTAAAAAAATTAAAGGAACAAAATAAAAGTCTGGATTTTTTGGATCACTATTATCCAAAACACTAAACCTTATATCTTCCTCTATTTCATCAGGTACTTTATCCAAATGATAAGTCTGATTATCTAATGTTAATATCCTCATATATTAATTCCAATCCACCTTTTCTATTGTGAATGGGTATTGTGCTTCCTTATAAAACTTTTTACGTTGGGTAAGGTGCCGCTTCGCATACTTACATGTTGATGTAAGATCCCATATTTGTACGAAGTCTTTGTCCTTTGCCTTTCTAACGCCTCTACCGATTGATTGTATAACTCTTACAAAAGATTTGCCTGGTTCAATGAGTACAAGATTAAATATACGAGGGATATTAATACCAACAGCGGCGACACCATACGTAGCAATGACCACGTGATTTGTTCCTTCGTTAATTTCATCGTATGCTTCCTTTCTATCTTTTAATTTTACATCTCCTTTAACAAATGATGATCCTGGTATTAGTTCTGCTAACATTTCACCTGCACTAATACGATCTACAAGTATTAAAGTATTGCCTGATTGTTTTACTGTGTTTAATAGTTTGCCTAAGTATTCAATTCTTTCTTTATTTGTAACTAGATATTTTAATTCTTCTTGATATCCATTGTGTACTTGTGTATCAATCAACTGTACAATGTTGACGTGACATTGTGATAGTACACCTTTGTCTTGTAATTCTTTTGCACTTATTTGTCCTATAACGGGTCCTAGCGCCGCGTGTATGGCTTCAAATTCGAACTTTTCTTTTGGAACTGTACCTGTAAGTCCCCATCTAATAGGTGCGTTACGTAGGTTGCGAGTAAGCAAGTTCTTAAGAACTTCTGCTTTCGCTTGGTGTACTTCGTCGACAATGATAGTGCTTACACCTTCTAAGAACTCTGCAAGGCTTAATACAGCCGCTCCGTCCTTGTGCTTCTTGTCAAGTATATTCAAACTTTGCCAAGTGCAAATAGTGTGAGTCTTACCTAATTGCTTTCTGTCGCCGAAGTATACCCCTACGTCCAATCCACAGTTAATATAGTCTTCTTCTGTTTGCTCTACTAAGGACTTATTAGGAACAATAACAATACTACGCCCATACGGTTCACTTAGATGTGATAACGTAGCAGTTGTAATTGTTTTACCTGCGCCTGTAGCAATTTGTTGTAGACTCTGTGGATTAGAAATAAAGTTGTTGATTGCTTCAACTTGATAGTCTCGCAGAATAATTTCTTCACCTTCTGCTGGATGTCCTTTAGGCCAACGTACATCTTGGTCAGCCCAATAACGTTCTGTAATAGGAGTAAAATCTAATTGTACAGGATGTCTATTATCTTGTATGTCAACTATTTCTACTCCTTGCTTATGTAATACATCACTAATAGTTGCAAGATGATTTACATATCCTGTGCCACCAAGACCAAAGAAAGCAACCTTACCATCCCAGCGTCCTAGTTTATACTGTGGCATGTAACGTGCATAAGGCACTTCAAACTTAAGAGCGTTAGATAACTTACGTCTTACGTCTACATCGAGTCCTTCGATTTTGATGTTTACTTCATCTTCAATTACTAATTTACATGTTTTCATATTTTTTGTATTTGTCCTGCTATATGCATATTTCTATAGGAACCCATTTGTGATTCTACTTCATCAAAATGGATAACCAAATCTTTATGAAAGAAAGGATCTAGTCTTGGATTTCTTATACTTTCTAACAGTAAAACAGATTCTGCTTCCCAGCCT
>Ga0163109_10004045_pt1 | contig 11174 bp, 11 predicted proteins | sample CRUFie1St13metaG_FD_108704 | JGI IMG/M metagenome (GOLD analysis project Ga0163109, IMG submission 108704) | Marine microbial communities from the Costa Rica Dome - CRUD Field 142mm St13 metaG | ecosystem: Environmental > Aquatic > Marine > Oceanic > Photic zone | place: Costa Rica: the Eastern... | reverse complement strand
CCGATTCAGTTAGTACCAATGGTATTTCTGTACAACCTAAAATAATAACCTCGGCACCTTTTGAGATTAATTCGTTAGTGTACTTTTCGAAGTTCTCTCGAGCTTGTATTGTAACTGGATTTGAATGTGCTTTAATTCCAAAATCTGGGTTGTAAATTGTATCGTGTAACTCTGGCTGGTTTTCAATTCTTACCTCTATTGTTTCTAAGTCATTAGCAGCCAGAATACTGCTATATACTTTAAGATTTCTGGTTCCTGTTGTGCTCATTAAACCGACTTTGGTTACACTCGGAAGTTCTTTAAGAATATAATCTATGGTTGATTGAATCATATGCAAAACCTTTATATTTTCGGTCTTTTTTAGCTGGTCTGTGAATGCATCAAAGATTGGTTGTGCATGGAAGGTATTACAAGGAACACCAATTACAAGTTTGTCTTCTGGAAAGGCTTTTAGTATCGGGTTTAGCAAATTGGCCATCTGCATACCAGGATTTTCTAACACTTCTCCAAGTAAAAATTTAGTTCTATCGTTAATTTTAGACGCAGCCGAGACATGTAACACATCTACATGACCCTGGTCATAACCTTGGTTATCTGTATGTTCGATAATTGATTGATGCAAAACCACACCCGCCATTGGGCCAACACCACCGGCTAGAATTATTTTTGAAGACATAAATAGTGGATTAAAAACCTACAGACTTACCACAATGGCAAGCTGTTTTTGAATTTGGATTAATTATTTTCAAACCTGAATCTTTGAGAGCAAACTTAAAATCTACAGTCGAACCCTTTAACTTATGATATGAGTATAAATCTAATGCTAATTCTAACGAATCTGTAAGTGTAAAGGTTTCTGAATTATCTGGCTGAGTTTCATAGTAATCATATTCATAACTGTATCCCGAGCAGCCACCTGCTGTGACTTTTATACAAAAGAAGTCTTTAGAGTCTTGATTTAACTCACTTATAGCCTGAATTGCCTGTGTTGTAAAAAGTAATCCGGCAATCTTTGTGCCATCCTCTGTTACTTGAATAGTCTTATCAGGTGTAGCTACTGGTGTAAGTTTAACTTGTTGTATTTTGTCTATCATTTGTTGTAAACGCTCTACAAACTCGTTTATTTGCGTCTCTGTATATCCATGGGATTCTAAACCCTGGTTGAGTCTTTCTGTGTCACTTGCATCGCATGAGAAACAATCTAGATTATATTCTAGGAATAACTCTACAGAATCTGGAATTTCTTTTAAGATTCTCGATATACGCCAGTGCTTTGTTACTTTGATACTTTGCATTACTGAAAAATTAAATCGTCTAGCTCCCCTGCTATATACATCTGCTGCACAATATCCAAACCACCAATAAGTTCCCCATCTATATAAAGTTGTGGAAATGTTGGCCAGTTAGAATAATTTTTTATTTCTGCACGAATTTCTGGATTTTCTAAAACATCGAATGTAGTAAAATCAACATCGAAAGAATCTACTAGACTTACAATCTCACGAGAAAATCCACAACGAGGTTGTTGCTTGCTGCCTTTTATAATAATTACAATCTTATTAGAATTGATAATTTCTTCGATTTGTTTATGTAGTGGGTTTTTTGTCATGTAATTGAAGGTTAAGTGCATGAATCTCTCCAGAATCGAGCATGCTTTTAAGAAAACTATAAACCAATCTGTGCCTTTTTAAAAGGGGCATTCCACGAAACTTTTCGGAAATGATTGTAAGTTTGAAATGTTTGTTATCGTTTCTTGGACTAACAAACTCTATATGATCGTTTGGAAATTCTTTACTCAGAATCTTTAGTACTTGTGTGGTGAGTTTCTCCTGATTCAACTTGTTTTTGATTAAGTAAAAATTGTTCTAATCTTTCAACTAAATTGTCCATATACATTTTAGAAAAAGACGCTATATTTGCCCCGTTAAACTCTACGTTATTATTTTGCATATATTGCTGATTACAATAACTCATAAGAGCCACAGGTGCATTGTGACACGTTTGCTTTTGTTCCTTAGATTCTAATCTTTTATGAAACCTTTGCGGATCTAAAAAACATACTGTGTTTAAATGTGTAACCCACGTATTTAGATTTAGCTTAACCAGTAAGTTCATATCGCCTCCTAAATTTGGAATCACTAAGCTTTTGGTATCTATTAATTCTGGGTTTTCTAAGTGCTTTTCAATTTTCAGACCAACTTTTGGCTGAATATTTGGATAGATTAAAGCAACAATACTCAAGATAAACTGGGCTGGAATATTGTGTTCTAAGCATTTAATCATCTCCACAACTAGTGGATGTTTGTGACCTAATTGGTCAATCAAAGAAACAACAAGATCGAAAAGTGAATCTTCTTGTTGTCTTTGTTTAGCCTCTTGCTTCGCATCTTGTGCGGCACGCTTGGCATTTTCTTTCATCTTTTCCCGGAGACGGTCGAGGGCCGACGGGTCTAGCCCCTCGGCGCTTTCGGCGGGAGAAAATGATTCAAAATTGTTCATATTATTTTACTTCGACAAAAGTAACTTTGTATGTACGACCATTAAATTTTTTAACGCGTTTTTCTTTATAAGAAACAACACCGTCTTTTAATGCAAAAAGTGTAAAGTCTTTACCAGTACCTACTGCTTCACCAGCTCGATACTTGTTACCTTTTTGTCTAATAATAATTGCACCTGCAGTACAAGGTTGGTTACCATATAGTTTGACCCCTAAGCGCTTCGACTTGGAATCGCGACCATTTTTACTTGAACCAACTCCCTTCTTCTTAGCCATATTACAAATAATTTAATAAAATCCTCCGTATTCTATATAATACTCTAGGAATTTGCAAGAAAAAAACTATAATATAGACATGAAAAAAACAATCCTACTCATTTTATTGGCATTCATAGCTACTAGCCCTGCATTCGCAGAGTCTGAAACTAAGCTTAAGTCTTCTATCTCTGATATTCAAAAAGATATAGATAAGGCCAATGCCGAAATAAATTTTTACGATGATAAACTAAAAGAACTCGACTCTTCTCTAAAACATGTACACAAAGAACTTGGCTCTTTGAATCACAGATTAAGTGAGATTTTTCATGATATTAACGACTCAAATGTACGCCTAGAAACATATACAAACCAAGCAGAAATTATAAGGGAAAAACAAGAACAGCTTAAAAAACTTATTACTGCTTTAGATGAACAAAAACAAAAATTTGTATTAGAACTACAGCTAATTCTAACTCAACTATATCTAGAAGCTGAAAATGCTGGGGTTTTTGACAATGAAGACTTAAGATTTCTGAAACTAGTTTTAAACGAACAAACTGCAAACGAAATCTTACAAGACTTGGATAACTTATCTTATTTAGAGCAAATTTTGGTATCGAGTATATCTAAACTCGAAAAAAACCTAGAGAATTTAGATAAAAAAGATCTAGAATTAAAAGATTCTCTAGAAAAAAATATTGAATTACAACAAGAAATTCTTAATGAAAAACAACAACTTGCTGGCTTGGTTGAGGCACAAAACAATTTAATTCGTATTCAGAAGGATAAGCAAATTACTCTGCAAGATTTAATAAACCGCTCTAAATCTCAGCAGCAACAAGCAATGAATGAGCTTCGAAACTTAGCTACTCAAAAATCCGATATAGAGCGGAAACTTACACAGTTAAGACTAGAAAGAAAACAAAAACAAAACAAAAAAGCTACAAAAAACGATGTTAATCTTTCAACTAGCTTTATTTGGCCTGCCAATCCTTACCGTGGGATAAGCGCCCATTTTCGTGACCCTGGATATTATAAACTTTTTGGTATTCCGCATAATGCGGTAGATGTCCCACTACCAATGCAAACACCCTTAAAAGCCCCAGAAGATGGAGTTGTTATTAAGGTTAAAGGTGGATCGGGATTAGATTATCACTATGTAATTTTAGAGCACCCTGGTGGTATAAGGACTCTGTTTGGTCATTTATATAAAATTATGGTTTCACCAGGTGATGTTGTATCTAAAGGACAGGTCTTTGCCCTAAGTGGCGGTATGCCCGGAACTACTGGAGCTGGATTTTTAACAACTGGACCACATTTGCACCTAGAATTCTCTAAAGACGGCCAGTATGTAAATCCTCTTAATTACCTTCCCTAGTTTTTAAGTCGGATGCCATTGCTAATAAGGTAATAGTTAAAGGCATAAAAGGCGCCTGCAAATAAGGCTAAAATATAAAGTGCATAATTAGCAGATAACTCACTGACTCCAAAAAAACCAAACCTGAACCCATCTACCATGTAGAATATTGGGTTCACTTTTGTGATAATCTGCCATTTTTCTGGCAAACTTGCCACGGAGTAAAACACCCCTCCAAAATATACCAAAGGACGCAAGACGAATGTTGGGAAAATATTTATGTCATCAAACTTTTTTGCAAAAATTGCATTAGATAATCCGGCCTGGGCAAAAACAAATGCAGATAAACAAACTATAGATAATAAATACAGAGGATTTACCACCGATGTTGGCACAAAAAATTGTGAAGTTAAGTATACCAATATACCAACAATCACACCTCTAAGCATACTTGCGAGAGTAAAGCCCAATATAATTGTATGTGTAGTTATTGGAGAAACCAATAACTCCTCTATTTGTTTTTGAAATTTTGCTCCAAAAAAAGAAGAAACTACATTCATAAATGAACCATTAAGGACTGTCATTGCAACTAACCCTGGAATAATAAATTCGATATAAGAAAGCCCTTGTACATCTCCAACTGCTCGACCAATAAAAGTACCAAATACTAAAAAGTACAAAACTTGGTTTATTACTGGTGGCAATAATGTTTGTGTCCAAATGCGCATAAAGCGATTTACTTCTTTACTGATAATCGTTTTGAATGGAATGTAATTATGCATCTTGCTTTGTTTTTAATAAATCTAAATAAACTTGTTCTAGTCTGTTTTGAGAATGCTTTATATCTACAAACACTGGACTTTTTGGTAAATCTGCTAGCAACTTAGATAAACTTTGGTCTTTTTGTAGATTTACAGACATGGTGTTTGCAGATACTTGGCAATCATAACCACTTAATTTTTGGGGTTTCGATTTAAATTCTATACTGTAGCTTTGCTTGCTAAGATTCTTTAATAAATTATCTTTTTTATCGCTCACAATTATCTCACCTTTCTTAATTACAGCTATTGTATCGCACAAATGCTCTGCTTCTTCTAAATAATGTGTTGTCAGTAAGATTGTAATCCCCTGTTTATTTAGCTTTTTAAGATACGTCCATGTTTCTTGCCTGAGTAACACATCTACACCTGCTGTCGGTTCATCTAAAATAAGCAGCTTTGGCTCTAAAATTAATGCCCTAGCTATCATTAACCTTCGCTTCATTCCTCCAGAAAGTTTCATTGAGATTGTATGTCTTTTATCTTCTAGTCCTAAATCTTTTAGTAGTTGGTTTATTCTCTTTTTAGCAATTGTTTTTGGAATTCCATAATAGCCAGCTTGATATGTGAGAATATCTTCTACTTTTTCGAATATATTAAAATTAAACTCTTGTGGTACTACTGCCACTTGTTTTTTGGCATTAATAAGGTCTGTATCTATATTGTATCCAAAAACTTCTACTTGTCCTGAATCTTTTTTGACTAAGTCTGTAACAATACCAATAGTTGTCGTTTTGCCAGCCCCGTTTTCACCAAGCAAGCCAAAAAAAGAGCCTTGAGGAATTTGTAAATCAATCGATTTAAGGGCTTTAACCGATTTACCATAAGTCTTGCTTAAGCCTGATATATTTAGTGCAATTTTGCTCATTTGAATTTTTCTCTAAAATATGATACAATTTTATAATAATCTTTTGAATATAACAAACCTTGACCTGTAGTAATTTGTTTTATGATTAAAGCAAGGATAATTAAAAAACTACCTGTTTGTAAGGTAGTTTACAATTTAGATTGATTTATGATTAATGTTTTGTGTTGGAAAAGGAATCTCTATTTTATGCTGCGCGAATGATTTAAGAATGTCTTTAAGTATTTTTTCATTGAGTGTGAGGTACTCTACATAGTCTTTTGTATCTAACTTGTATCTAACTGTAAAGTTTAATGTAAAGTCGCGTAACTCGGTTAAGTAACAGTGTATGAGAGTTGCTTGATTTGTGGTGACTGCAGAGGTTATTAATTCTGTTACTAAGTCTAACTTTTCTACTGGTGTGTCGTAAGCAACACCTAGGTCGAAATTGATTGTACGGTCTTTCATTCGGCCAAAATTTTCTATTTGACCACTTGTTAAGTCTTTGTTAGATACAATAATTTCAGTACCGAGCACTGTTTTGAGCGTTGTAGATTTTAGACCTATTTTAGTTATTGTTCCTTTATTTGTACCAAAACTTATGTAATCTCCTACATTAAAGGGTCTATCGATATAAAGAGTAATTGCGGAGAAAATATCAGCTAAAATATTTTGTACTGCTAAGGCCGCAGCAACACCACCAATACCTAATCCGGCTATAAGAGTATTAATGTTAACTCCGTATAAATCTAAAATAATTATTGTAGCGAGTACGTAAACAGTAACACTCACCAATTTTCTGACAGCACCAACAATAGTCTTTGTACTTGGATTTTTCTTTAAATAATTTACAGAAAGTTTCTCTATAACATTTAACAAACCTCGACTTAAAATAGTGGATAAAATGATAACTATAATAGATTTATTAAATAAAACTATGGACTGAGGAAGATTTAAACTAAGAGATGGAATAAGGATAGATAAGGCAACTAACTTTGTGTTAGAAATTTCGCTTAAAGTGTTAATTGCTATATCGTCAAACTTTGTTTGCGTGTTTTTAGTTAAATGCTGTAATCTGTTTAGGACAAACTTAAGTGCGATCTTGAAAAAAGCCAAAAGAAGCACAACTTGAGACACAAACTGAACGTAATGATTTGCAATTAATTTTTGTATTAAAATATCCATAAATTTGACTTTAAACTTATTATAATATTATAACATTTTTAATTATATAAAAAAAGATAAGGAATGACAAAAAGATTATTAAACCTAAAAAAACCATTTGCTCGTGGATCTGAGCACCTTGTATGTGAGGCACACGATGATAACCAATCTGTTTATAAGGTACCATTTGCCTGGTGGCATAACAAGGGTGCCAAAGAACTCAAAGCCGAAATGGATGTTTTGCAAGATAACGGAGTGCCAATTTTAGAAACTGAGGTTTTAGAATCTACCCCTGTGTTAATTGACAATGAGGTTTCAACTCCTCCATATGTTATTCGCCAAATTCGTAGCAATCTTCCAACACTTACCGCGACTCATTTGCAAATAGAATGTATTCGCACTCAGCTATCTAAATTATTACAACTATCTGTAGATTTGTTTAGGGATAAAAATATTGCCATCGATTTTCTCGGTGCCGAAGCTATGGTTGGGCTAATGAAATACTTTATTTCCCCATCTTATCCATTGCATGTGCATAATTTTCGTTTGAATTACAATGCAGAAATTCTTTTATCAGACACCGGACTACTAAACCCAGATAAATGTAAACCATTTTTAAGATGGGGTATTAGTGAAATTATTAATTTACAACACTACCTTATCGAAGGGGTATTGCAAAGTTTAGATGACGATTTTAAACTAGAAAACTTTGACCCAAGTATTCTTGTGCGCTTTACGGGATTTTCTATGCTAACTGCTACATCTATGTGGTCTGGATTTAAAAAGGATTAAAAAAAACCACCTATAATAGGTGGTTTTAACTTTACTGTTGAACTTTTGTTAAGTTTATTCCCGATAAATAACCTGTTTTGCCATTTGGAAGAGTTACTTCGTGATAAATAATTGCCTTGGACTGACCACCTACAGTAAACTGCATCATTTCACTATTACCTGTGGCTGTTACTTGAGTGTTATTTTGCAACTCTAATGCGTATTCTGATACACCTTGGAATAATTCTCTAAATGTCCCGTTTTGGTTTCTGACTATTAAATCACCTCCGTTTGTTCTTACTTGAAGTTGAGTATTTTCTGAAATTTGTGGTAATTGAGTTTCTTGGAATACAACTTCTCCATCGGTTACATCGTAAACTTTCGATAGAAGATCTGTGCTATCAAAATTAGTAGGAAATTCTACATCTACGTAACCATTTATTTCAGATATATTATCAAATACAACTTCATGTATTTGCTTTTGTAAAACTTCAGTTTTAGGTGAGTAGTCTAGTTCGTATGGAAGTTTATCAACAACATCTAATTGCTGAGAATTTATTCCAATACTATCTAAATCTGTACTTTCTCTCAATAAGTAGTAACCTACTCCTAAAGCTACCATGGTTCCTGCAGCACCTAAATATCTCCATTTATTTTTACGAGTATGTTTAGTTAATCCATTGAGCGTCTTTGATATAATATTTGTAGGGTTTAGAGTTTCTGCAGTTTTATAAGTTAAATATTGCATCTTGCTAAAAAGCGATTGTTTTGGTTTTAGACAGCGTTGTAAAACTTGTTCTTGTATTGAGTTACATAAATCAGGAACGCTTTCACTCATTTCTTGAATCGAATTTAGTTTCAGCGATATTTGATTTAACGCTTCGTTATCAATTGTTAAATTTCTAGGAACGTTTTCAATACTCAGTTTTTTTGTTGTGGCAGAATATAGCAAGTGTGCTTTTTTAGTTTTCATTTTTTGAGAGCTCACATCTAATCCAAGTTGAATTGAAACAAATGGTAAAATACTTTCACTGCTAGAAAATGGCGCATGTTGTTTTAAAAATAATAATTGATCTAAATTTAAACGTCCAAAATTTATTCGCGATTTAATCTCTTGAATTGATAGTTTAGAATCAGGTCTGTCGTCAGTTAACAAAGCCTCTAAAACCACTTTGAAGTATCCGAAATCTTTATAAAATTTATTGTCTTGTAGGCAAATGTTTCCAAACATACAAATAATTCTTTTTTTATGTTTAAGAGGTAAATATGAATTACTTTTGAACACCTCATTTAGTGATAACCCTTTATTAAGAAGTAATGCTAAAGACTCAAGTCTTATTTTAGTTAACGGAATATGAGTAGATAATAACATGTAAGCTCCCTCAATACTGTTGAGACAACTAGGCAAAACAGACTCTAGTACAAACTCAAAAAGTTTGTCATTTAAAAATAAGTTTTTTTCAGATAGGTTGTGTAAGATAGAACTTATTTGAGTTCCAAGAGCTAGACTAGGTTTACATTCTTGTATTATGATTTCATGATAATCAATAAAACTTAAATGTTGTGGATTGATTTCGCTTAAAAACTCTTGCTCAGATAGACTATGTATATTACAAAATTTATTTACTATATCTTGAGATAATGGAGCATGAGAATTTGAAAAGTCTTGAATTTTTGTTTTTAAATTCTCCTCTTTAGCTTTAAAAAGAAATGACAATGAAAATTTTTCTTTCAAAGTACTTTTTACATTTTCTGGAAGAGACCATTGTGTTGCATAAAAATATAACTCTTCAAATAGCGCAGTATCAAAGTTGCTTTCTGCGTGCTTTAAATAATATGAAGAAAGTTTTATAAACCCCTCGTGTTTTTCTTTTAAAGATAACATATTAAGTAAAATGTATCTTTCCGTAAAACGCTCTTGCTTAAACAACTCAATTATTTCTGGAGTGTAATTAGCAAGCCCTAGGGATGTGTATAATTCACCGGAGATAGCCAACGGGAATTGCATCTTGTTTTCAGGAAGTAATTCATATTGGTAAATTTTTTGAATTGCTGAAAGTTTAAATAAGAAATCTGCAATAACTTCGTTGTCAATTTGTTCAACACCTATATTCTGAAGTGACTTATAAATAAGTAAATTTACGAATTTACTTGGCTCAGATACCCCAGTAATCTTATTTAACTTATCTTTATCCCCCGATCTATAAGCGTCTATTATAACATTCCAAACATCAATATTTGAGTAGTAAATAGATGTTAGTTGACTATCGAATGCGTCAGAAGTGTCTGTACATTTGTTATCAGATGAAAAAAACAAATGGTACATATTTTGATTTGGTTGTAATTCAAATGCAAATAATTTATCTCGAAGAATTTTATTAATTCTTAAAATTAAAATTAGCTGCTCAGTTGGAATTAAATTATTAGCTTTTAGTAAGGCATTGCTTAAAAAAATATCAAGCTCTTTTGAAAATTCAATTTCAAATGGTAACTGAGGTGAATATGTAAACGAAACTTCTCCTTTGTCATTTTTTATTAATTGTATTTTGACTCCCGTTTTATCTGAAATTAAATTATCTCCTAAGGTCAATAAATCTTGGTATTTATTTTGGAAAGTTTGTTTAGCGACTTCAGAATTGCGAGTAAACATTGCAAAACTTGAAGGATTATCAGAGTCTTCACCTGCCGTTATTTCGTTAACAGATGAACTTTGAGTGCGTAAAGCTGTACTAAATTCAAGATTAGTTTTCTTAGCACTATTTTCTGATATTAAAAAATGTGTGTTTTGATGATTTGAATCCAAACTAAAAGACCCTTTGTTTTGTGAACTCATTATACGAGGCGGAGAAAATCTACTTGTGGCTATCACACAAAAACTCAACTGTGCTTCTAAAAGAATATCTGTAGTTATTCTTTGTCTTTTCTTAGATTCACTCATTACAGAAACAAGCATCGCGTGATAATCAATGAAGGGTCTATTTCTTTTTACAACAAATATATAATCACATAATCCTAGAGTAAATGTCTGATACTGATAATCTGCAGATCCCAATAACGAGTAATTACTTCCGACCTCTATTGAAACTTGATCTTGTATATTGCAAACCTCTTCAAGAGCTTCTAATTGTTTTTTTTGATCAATACCAGGTCCGTTAAAAATCGCATACTCAGGTTTAACATATTTGTCTCTTAAATCATCAGGATCTTGGATAGGATTCTTGATTGGCAAATTGGCGTCTTGAAAACTTTGAAGATTTTGCATCGTAAATAATTTATTTCTTTGGATTATACTTGCTTTTTGATAAATGTCAAGCCTTGTGTGTTAAAAAAAACTACTTTAGAAATAAAGTAGATGGCTGGGGTGGTAGGACTCGAACCCACGCATGGCTGGACCAAAACCAGCTGCCTTACCACTTGGCTACACCCCAATAAAATTTATGTACACAAATATTATAATCTGAGTTT
>Ga0163109_10004043_pt1 | contig 11175 bp, 12 predicted proteins | sample CRUFie1St13metaG_FD_108704 | JGI IMG/M metagenome (GOLD analysis project Ga0163109, IMG submission 108704) | Marine microbial communities from the Costa Rica Dome - CRUD Field 142mm St13 metaG | ecosystem: Environmental > Aquatic > Marine > Oceanic > Photic zone | place: Costa Rica: the Eastern... | reverse complement strand
GAGACACGTACATAATGGCTAAACCATCTAAGGCATATATTTTATATTGTGATTTACCCATATCTATGGAATATAGAGAAACAGCAGCATTAAGTTGCGACTCAGTCAATTTACCATATGAATACTTTGAGGGATATGTTTTTAAAAAACATCATAACCTTGTATTTTCTGGTGCAGGTGATAGAACAATATATGTAGGTGTAGATCCAAATTTACATGAAAAAATATTGTGGAGTCGTGTAGGTGAGGAAATAGGAAGACCTATACAATGTAAACATTCTATGGCACCTGGAGCCGCTGCTGCGACTGCTGGTCATATTTTAATGTGGGATAAGATTTATAAAAATAAAGAAACTGCAGTTATATTAGAGCATGATGCAGTCCTATTCTATAAACCTGATATTAATATACCTAAAAATAAAATTGTTGCATTGGGATATAAGTCACCCAATTTATACATATACGATTATAAGAAAGCTGGTCCTCCTAAAACAACAACTCACGTTGAAAGACATTCAGGTGCTCATGCCTATGCACTACATTGGAGAACAGCAGAAAAATTACTTGATGAAGTAGAGCAAAAGGGTATAACTGAAGCAGTTGATAATAGATATTTTATGAGAGAAAAAGAGAGGTTTGCAAACTATCCTGATAAAATTACCTCTATCCCATTACATATTATGGATCCTACACCTGCATTGGGGTGGTTACGAAAATCTACAATATGGGGAGAATCAGCAAATTGGAATTACGAATTAATAGATTCATATAAACAGCATTTAGATATGAGAAAATGGGCAGAAAATACTGCGATAAAATTATAATTTTATAAATACGATTACATGAAATTATTGTAGTTTAGACTTAGGTAAACCTACACATAGAGGTAAAAATGGCAGACAAAGAAAAGAAATCGCAGTCAAAATCTGCGAAAAATCCTAAAATTGAAATCAATCCAAAATTAGAAGTAGACTCTACAGCTCTTAAAGAAGCTGCTACAGGTACAGTTGTGCTTGGTTGGGGTAGAATGAATCCAATCACAATTGGACATGAAAAGCTAGTCGACAAAGTAAAAGCAGTTGCACAACAAAAACGTGGTGTTGCAAACATTTACTTATCTCATTCAGAAGATCCAAAAAAGAATCCACTCTCATATAGCGATAAAATTGCACTTGCTAAAAAAGCATTTGGCAATATGATTGTTAGATCTAAAGCAAAAACAATTATTCAGGTAATGCAAGAGCTTCAAAAGAAGTATGCAAATGTCATATTGGTTGTAGGTTCCGACCGTGTTCAACAATTTGAAACATTACTAAACAAATACAACGGAAAAGATTTTACATTTGATTCTATCGATGTTGTCTCAGCAGGTGAACGTGACCCAGATGCAGATGATGTATCAGGTATGTCTGCATCTAAAATGAGACAGTTAGCATCTGATGGAAATGAAAAAGAATTTAAAAAAGGTTTACCAAGAAAGTTAAAAGGTTCAGCATCTGCTGTGTATGATATGGTTCGTACAGGTATGAAACTTGCTGAAGAGCTTGAGCAAGAAGGTGTTTTAGAAGAAGCAGTTTTAACACTACAGCAACGTAGAAAACGTGCTATGATTATGCGTAAGTATAAATCTAAAATTAAAATGGCACGTAAAAGAGCATTAAGAAGAGCTGCTACATTAGATAAACTAAAACTACGTGCAAGAAAAAAAGCAATCAATATTATTCGTAAAAAAGTTGCTGGCAAAAAAGGTTTAGATTATGCTAAACTTTCACCTGGCGAAAAAATGATTATTGATAAAAAGGTTGCAAAGCGTAAAGCAGCTATTGACCGTATTGCAAAGCGTATGATTCCACAAGTTCGTAGAGCAGATTTGATGCGTCTTTCAGGTAAAAAGATGACATCTATATCAAAAGAAGAATATGATACAGATTTTGAATTTGAAATGTTCTTAGAAGAAGTTGCACAAGACAAAGATATTAAGGACCGTAAAGGCACACAACCTGCGAAGTATCATAAAGGATTAGCACCTTCTACAAAATCAGCAAGAGATGCTCAGTTTAAAAAGCAAGCTAAAATGGATGACGATAATCCAAAGGCTTATAAACCTGCTCCCGGTGATAAAGAGGCAAAAACAAAACCTTCAAAATACACAAAAAGATATCACCAGATGTTTGGCAAAGATAACAAAGTAAAATTAGATGCAAGGTTTCGTGCTTTTAGATCTTCTATGATTGAAAATCAAGTTGAAAGAATGAAACTTTCTCATAAGAAAGAAAAAGAACAATTAAAGAAACAGCATGACGATGAAATCCGTGATGCAAAAATTAGAGAACTTCAGCGTGAAGATTTAGAAATACTTGATTGGATTGATGTGTTATCAAATGACATTTCAGAATCAGTTGATTTAGACGAAGCAAAAGCATCTAAAGCTCTAAAAGATAAAGCAGAAAAGTCAGGTATTTCATATGGAATACTTAAGAAAGTATTTGACCGTGGAGTAGCCGCTTGGAGAACAGGACATAGACCTGGAACAACACCACAACAGTGGGGGTTTGCTCGTGTTAATTCATACATTACAAAAGGCAAGACATATCACACAACGGATAAAGACCTACGTGAAGATACAAAAAAGTTAGCTACTAGTGATAAGAAAAAATATAAAGAAACAAATAAGAAAAATGCTCCATCACCTTTAGACGAAGGTGTAAACGATCCGGGCATTTTCAAAGCAGTATTTCTTGCAGGTGGACCTGGTTCAGGTAAATCATTTATTGTAGGTAGAACTGCCCTAACGTCATTTGGTTTAAGATTAATTAACTCAGATGATGCCTTTGAGCAATCTCTTAAAAAGGCAGGATTGAAAACAACACCTGATGATATATTTTCAAAAAAAGGACAAGAGGTTCGTGTAAGTGCAAAAGCTCTAACTGCTAAAAAGATGCAATTAGCAATGAATGGTCGATTAGGTCTTGTAATTGACGGCACAGGAAAAGATTATGATAGAATTGCAAAACAAGCAGCACAACTAAGACGTATGGGTTACGAAACAGCAATGATATTCGTAAACACAGATTTGGAAACAGCACAAGCACGTAATGCTAAACGTGCTAGAACACTTCCTGCAAATGAAGTTGAAAAAATGTGGAAAGATGTTCAAAAGAACATTGGTAAATTTCAAAACTTCTTTGGACAAAATATGTTTATTGTTGATAACTCTGATGGAGCAAATTGGGAAGGTGCAGTACAATCCGTATATAAGAAAATTGGAGCATGGACAAAAACTGCAGTAAAGAATCCAACAGCTATGAAATGGATTAAAAATGCAAAAGCAGAACGTGGCATTACAGAAAGTTATGTATCCACACAAATTGGAAAAGTCATACATAAGAAGAAATATAAAGCTATTTCTAAAATACTGAAAGATGTATTAGATAGAAAGAAAAAAGAAACAGGTGGTAAATTAAGACATTCACCTGAATACTATGCAATGAGAATATTACAAACAACAGGATTACGTGATAAATTAGATTCAAGAACAGTTACTAAAATGGTCTCAGCAATGGAAAGTTATGGTGATATGGATAGGGGTACACCAGAACTTACAAAAAAGTATTTAAAAGATACACCAAAACAACCTAGTTATATTCAAGTAATGGGTAACATTGTTAAGAAACAAAAAGATGGTTCCTTGACAGTTGCAGAAGATACAGATGGTGTGTTCGTAACAACAAATCCTAAAAAACCTACGAAGAAGTTAAAAGATGGTCAATTGTTGTTAACAGATGATGTTACTATCAAACAAATTAAAGATTTAGAAATCTTTGCTGACAGGTTGTTAAATAAATTTGATATTGATATTGAGTTCACAAAACACTTTGCAGATAGAATGAATGACTCACGTAACAATCCAGGAATTAAGATTGCTGAATTACAGCAGTTATTTAAAAAGATTGCAAAGCAAAAAGGTGCAAATATTAAAAAGAATGCAAATGCTGAAGTTGTTCTTAAAGATATTCAGAAAGATTTAAACCTTCCTGTTGTCATTAAGTACATGAAAGATAGAGATGAATTTGAAGTTGTGAATAAGACTATTATGAGAAAGAAAAACTTCTCAACATCGAACAAGACAATTGAATACAAATAAAAAGGATATCCATATGCAAATTACTGAAAACATGATTACATCAATTTTTCCCAACGCAAAAAGCGTAGGAGAACTTGTTGAGGCAATGAACGATATGTTCCCAAAGTATGACATTAACACAGAAGCAAGAGTTGCTGGTTTCTTAGCACAATGCGGACATGAATCCGGTGGTTTTCGTGTTATGGAAGAAAACTTAAACTATTCAGCAAAAGCACTAGATAGTGTGTTTGGAAAGTATTTTAAACGTGGAGGTAGAGATGCTGATGAATATGCTAGACAACCAGAAAAAATTGCCAATGTCGTATACGCATCTCGTATGGGGAACGGAAATACTGCTTCTGGCGAAGGGTACAAGTTTAGAGGAAGAGGATACATTCAACTCACAGGAAAAAATAACTACACAAAGTTCTCAAAGTCTGTGGGCATGGATATTGAAGATGCTATCGAATATTTAAGCACTGTTGAAGGTGCATTAGAATCTGCATGTTGGTATTGGCATACAAACAAACTTAATAAATTCTGTGATAAAGGTGATGTTAAAGGAATGACAAAAAGAATAAATGGTGGATACATCGGTCTAGAAGATCGTGTACACCATTGGGAACTTGCATTACAAATGCTCGGGGGAGAAGTTCCCACCCATACACCCACCAAAACAAAAGGTAACACAAATGTTACTCTTTCAGTAGGTGATAAAGGAGACGATGTTAAAGCAATGCAAGAAGCGTTAGGTATTGGCGCAGATGGTATTTTTGGTCCAGGCACAAAACGTGCTTTAAGAGCCTGGCAAGCAGCAAACGGTTTAACAGCAGATGGTGTTGCAGGACCAATGACATTAGGAAAGCTATACGGATGAAATCTTTTAAAGACACGCTAGATGAAAATGCAACCTGGAAAGTAAAAGTTCAAGGACTTCCGGGTATGTATATGAATGGAAAATCAGCAGGTGAAGTTAAAAATAAACTTCGTAAACTGCTTAAGAATCCAGGAGACGTTATTTCTGATATTCAGCGTGTTATGCCTACTGATGTTAAAAAAGATTACAGATTAAGATTAACAGGAAAAAGAGATCTAGAAGGAGATGATATGTCTATACAAGAAAAATCAAAAGGTCTATATTATAATATAAACAAAAAAAGAAAAGAAGGTAGACCTATGCGGAAGAAAGGTGAAAAAGGAGCACCTACAGCAGCAGATTTTGAGAGAGCAGCTCAAACGGCAAAAGATGAAGGTTATAGTCCTAACCTAGATCCCGATGTTCAAAAGAAAAACAATATTAGCACATCAGATAAGAAAACATTAGGAAAGATTGCTGATATGATGAAAAAGGAAAAGGATAAAAATAAACCCACCACTACTAGTGAAAGTAAAGTGAAATCAAAAGCTGAATATGATAACGAAGGTGAAATGGCAAAACAACAACTTCGTACAGTTATTGATGCCGCTGAACAACTAATGTCTATGTTAGAAGATAATGAAAATATGCCAGAGTGGGTTCAGAGTAAAATTACAAAAGCTGTTGATTATTTAGATAGTGCCCGTGATTATATCAAATCAGATGATAAAGAAGTTTCACAGCAAGAAAAGTATTTAAGTTTTACAAATCATATGCAAAAGCAACTTGATGAAGGAACAGAACAAACTGTAACTGAAGCAAAAAATATGGCACAGATTCATAATGATATTAAAAAGGCAATGGATAAAACAAAAATAGGTTATGATATTGTTATGAGAGGAAAGAAACACTTTGTGAAAGTAAATCATAATGATGAGGAAGATACTCACAAAGCGATTAAGAATCATCCTATGTATGTTTCAGGCAAACTAAGAGTGATGCCAGTAAAATGAAGACAGTAGTAATATTATTAGTGGGATTAATGTTAGCATCTTGTAGTGGACATACTATTCCATCAGAGATTAAATTAGGTAAAAAATGTACTGCACCAGAAGATGGAAGAATTGTTTACTCTTATGTGTGGGTACATAAAGAAGGTGAAGAACTTAAAGCCAATGCAAAAAATTGTGAGGCAATAAAATGAAAACATTTAAAGAGCACAACGAAGATGTGATTGACCAAATCTGTGAGGAGTGTGATCTTTATGATGATTTAGTTATTACAGAGGCTGAGTATCAAGGAAAGAAGGTTAAATTAAATGACCCCTTTAGATTGCCTTCAGGGTCTAATAGTAAATTTGGTGTATATGTTAAGAACGAAAAAGGTAATGTTGTCAAAGTAACTTTTGGTGATCCAAACATGGAAATCAAAAGAGACGACCCGGCAAGAAGAAAAAATTTTAGAGCCAGACATAATTGTGATAATCCTGGTCCTAAAACAAAAGCCCGTTATTGGTCATGTTATCAATGGCGAGGTGGTGCTAAGGTTGACAACTAATGAAGGCAAAAATATAAATATAAGATAACAATAAGGAGAAGTTCATGTCTGAAAAATTAAGTGCAAGCGATAATCCTGCTAACAGAGAGCATATGTGTGCCAAGCAGGTTGTCCATGAAAAATGGGGAAGAGGTGATTGTATTCCTACAATGCACGCCGACCCAACTAAAGAGGGTATTGTTGAGTGGTATGATGTTATGTTTCCACATGGCATTGAAACTAGGGTACCTACAAAAGATTTACAAGTTACATTAGAGGAGGCTCATATTCACTCTTCTTATAATAAAAAAATGAAGAAAAAGTCAGATGCCAACGAAGCGTATGAGGGTTATGGTGAAGGTGTAATCAAGGCAGCTAAAATGTACATTGATGATGATAATTGTACATACGAAATGGCAGCTAAAAAATATGATGTCTCAGCAGAAGAAGTAAAAAAATGTGTAGCAGAAATGCAAAACGAAGCAAAGATGGATCCTGTTGACAAAAAAGAACTCAAGAAAAAGTTCGATGACAGAGAAGATGGCGATATCGATAATGATGGCGATGAGGACGAATCTGATAAATATTTACACATGAGAAGAAAAGCAATCTCTAAAGCCTTAAAAACTAAAAACAAGGAGAAGTAAAATGGCACTATGGGGAAATACTGATGATGCTAACAGCGCACCAAAGTATCTGAACTCAACAGATAAGGACAATGCTTATTTTGTTGATACTACAGAAGCGGCGGTAGCGAGTAACCGTGCAAAAGGTCTTAAAACAGGTGGCTGGAATCTGTATACAACATATACAGCAGGCGCCGGTGGGGCTATCACACGCCACAAGGCAGAATCTTTAGTTGCAATGTCAATTGCACAAGGAGACGCAGGCCTTGATGAAGGTGGTGCTGGTGATGGTGTAGCTGAAGATACTGTTGTAGCTGACTCCTAATAAATATTATTGTAATTAACAATAATAGTATTGGGTGATTAGAAAATGATATTGAACGAAGACAATTTTACAATTTTTGCTGCGAAACATTATGACCAAAGGAAAGCAGCTTCAGTCGATGAGTTTTATGATGACCTGAAGCGCTTTCAATATTTGAAAAGATTATTTAAGAGATATGAAGAAGATGATGACCTTAAGGTCCGTTTGATATTAAATCATCTAATTGTCTTATACAATTGTTTTGGACCTCCAGCAACACATATGTTGTTTATGAAGTTACACGAATATGAAAGTTATTTAAAACCTTTCATTATCATGTTAGGATATATGCCTGATAGGATAGAATATAACGGGTTGACAATTAACAATATTGATATATCTTTAGATGATAGAATAGTACAAGAGCTTAGGAAAATTTAATGGTTATTGATTTATTTTTATTATATCAATTTATTAAACGACTTGCTACTCCATTCAAGGAGTGGGATGCGTATGAGCTTGGTATTATAGATGATAAAGGTAAACAGTTAAGAAAACGTAAAGATTTTAGAAAACAGAAAGAACACGATGCATTTGGGTTGTTCGATCTGATGGTTTTAAAATTAAAAAGGTTACTTGAAAAAGTTCCTGGGGGCAGTACACGACTTGGGTCATATGCAGCAGCTTTATGGTTAATTAAAGAAAATCATAGAATTAAAGATGCTGAAATGATAACCGAAGAAGAGATAGAGCAAGGTCTAAAACAATATATGGTTCTTGCAGAAGATTATGATATAAACAAAATGTTTGAATCTATTGTTGATGAAGACATTGCTAACGTTGTAGGAAACGTTGCAGGTACAGGCGGTAAAGCTGGTGAACCAGGTTTAACACCTAAACAAATGAAGAAATATAAAAAGAAAAACAAAGATGGCATGCCGTTAAGACGGTTTGCTAATTACAAGTAAAGAGTGATATAGTTAAATGGCAGATCAAGATTTAAGTATAAAAACAGATGTTGAAATTCTCAAAAGAGATGTAAACAGTATCAATCAGGTTTTAGAAAAGCTTGATAGTGCTATTGATAAGATTGCTGAGGTATCATCCGGTATTAATCAAATACTAGCTGTACATGAAACCAAACAAGAGGCAACAGAAAAAGATATTGAAATTGTTCACCAAAGGATAACAGATGGTGAGCGTGAACTTAAAGCAGATTTAAATAAATTTCATTCTAAACTAGATCGGCTATTATCTGCAATGGATAAAAGAATAGCTATATTAGAAAGATGGAAATGGTATATCATGGGAACGGCTTGGGGGTTTGGATTCCTCATCGCTACATTCCTACAAGCAGGAAATTTTATTTCAATTCTGCAATAATTTTAGTTGACATTTGAACAAAAACCTGTATAATGAACGTTATACAGCGCAAACTAACTGCAGGTTATTATTATGCATCCTATTGATCTTAAGTATGCAGGATACCTCTCTGTACGCCTTGAAAGGTTTGTTGTAAAGAGTCAGCAACCTTACAAAGCAAATATGAGATGTCCTATATGTGGCGATAGTCAAAAATCGAAAACTAAAGCTAGAGGTTGGATTTTAGAAAAAGACAATCTTGCTTTGTATTATTGTCACAACTGTAATGCATCAATGTCATTAAAAAATTTACTAAAAGCCATTGAACCTGCATTACATAATGAATATATAATAGACATGGGACTTGAGCGTAGAACAAGGTCCTATGCAAATAATACTATTGAACCTTTAGAGAAACTTGTAAAGAAGGCTCCACCGTTTACGAAGAAGGAATCTCCTTTACATTCATTGAAGAAAGTAAGTCAATTACAACCACAACATTTTTTAAAAAAATATTTAGAAAATAGGCGGATTCCAGGTTCAAAGCATTATAAATTATATTACGCATCTAAATTCAATGAGTGGGTCAACAGTTTACTTCCAGGCAAGATGCCTATAGATATAGATGAACCGAGACTCGTATTACCCTTCATTGATGGTTATGGAAATGTCTTTGGATTCCAAGGACGTGCTTTGCGTGCTAGTTCGTTAAGATATATAACAATTATGCTTGATGAATCTATGCCCAAAGTATTTGGTCTCGAAACCATAAACTTCGATAAGAAGTATTATGTAACCGAAGGACCTATTGATAGTTTGTTTCTTACAAACTCATTGGCTATGGCAGGAGCTGACGGTAACATAACTGGGTTACACAACACTGATAATGCAATCTTTGTATACGATAATGAACCAAGGAATAGACAAATATGTCAACAAATGGAAAAAATATTAGACAAAGGTCTTCGTGTTTGTATCTGGCCCAAGGGTGTAAATCAGAAAGATATTAATGATATGGTCATGGACGGTCAATCTAGTGCCGCCCTTGAATTAGTTATTGATGAAAATTCTCATAGAGGATTAAGTGGTAAGCTAGAATTAAGTAATTGGAGAAAATGTTAAATGAAGGTAAAGTTGATAGGGTACACACAACCCACACAAGAAATCATTGAGGAAGGACTAAAAGATGTACAGGATCTTATTGCGTATGCCGCTAGAGTATCTAACCCATCAAATCAGCTTAATACAGAGACCTCTACTAAGTTACTCAACTATCTATCAAAGCACAAGCATTGGTCGCCATTTGAGATGGCATCTGCTTGCTTAGAAATTGAGACAACTAGAGATATCGCTAGACAGATATTAAGACATAGGTCTTTTTCTTTTCAAGAGTTTTCTCAAAGATATGCAGATCCTACAAAGGATCTAGAGTTTGTAGTGCGTGAAGCAAGATTGCAAGACGAAAAGAATCGTCAAAATTCTATAGAAGTTGATGATGCAGAACTGAAAAAAGAATGGACTCTTGCACAAGAAAGAGTAATCATTGAAGCACGTAAAGCATACACTTGGGCGATTGAAAACGGAATCGCTAAAGAGCAAGCACGTGCCGTATTGCCAGAAGGTAATACAGTGTCCAGATTATATATGAACGGAACTATTAGATCATGGATTCATTATGTTGAATTAAGGTCTGAGCATGGGACACAAAAAGAACATATTGAAGTAGCAAAAGCCGTAGGCCAAGCTATTTCAGAAATATTTCCATTAATTAACAATTAAAACAAAAGGAGTGTTGCATGGCTAGAGGTCGCAACTATTTGGGTATTAGTATATACTCAGAAAGAGATAAAATTTTAACAGAGCAATCTTTAAAATTATTGACAGACTATTATTGTCAAGAAGATGAAAAAACACCACAAGAAGCATTTGCTCGTGCAGCAGTAGCTTACTCAGACGGTGACTTAGAATTTGCTCAACGCATTTATGATTATGTATCTAAAGGTTGGTTTATGTTTGCGTCCCCTGTGTTATCAAATGCACCATTACCTGGCGTAAAGGCAAAGGCATTACCTATTTCATGCTTTTTAACATACGTGCCAGATTCATTAGAAGGATTGATTGACCACACAGCAGAATTAAGATGGTTATCAGTTAAAGGCGGAGGTGTAGGTGAGCATTGGTCAGATGTTCGTGCTGTTTCAAAAAAAGCACCAGGTCCTATGCCGTTTCTACATACTGTAGATGCAGATATGGTTGCGTATAGGCAAGGTAGGACACGTAAAGGATCTTACGCTGCTTATATTGATATTTCACATCCAGATATTATTGAATTTTTAAATATGCGTGTTCCAACTGGAGACGTTAATAG
>Ga0163109_10004042_pt1 | contig 11178 bp, 9 predicted proteins | sample CRUFie1St13metaG_FD_108704 | JGI IMG/M metagenome (GOLD analysis project Ga0163109, IMG submission 108704) | Marine microbial communities from the Costa Rica Dome - CRUD Field 142mm St13 metaG | ecosystem: Environmental > Aquatic > Marine > Oceanic > Photic zone | place: Costa Rica: the Eastern... | reverse complement strand
GGAGGACACCGTGGAGACCATCCGCTTGACCATGGCCCAAGCCCTCGTCCGTTGGCTCACCGCCCAAAAGACCGAAATCGACGGCCAGGTGGTCCCCCTTTTCCCGGGCGCGTTCGGCATCTTCGGTCATGGCAACGTCACGGCTCTGGCCGAGGCACTCGCCGAAGTGAAGGACGAGTTCCCCACGTGGCGAGGACACAACGAACAGTCGATGGCCCTGTCCGCTGTCGCCTACGCCAAGGCCAAGCGCCGCAAGCAGATCATGGTGGCGACGTCCTCCATTGGCCCCGGGTGCACCAACATGGTCACGGCCGCCGGCGTCGCTATTACGAACCGTCTTCCCCTGTTGTTGATCAGCGGCGACACCTTCGCCCATCGGATCGTCGATCCGGTGCTCCAGCAGGTGGAGCAGTTCGGCGACCCGACGATTACCGCGGCGGACACCTTCAAGCCGGTGACTCGCTTCTGGGACCGGATCGTCAAGCCCGAACAGTTGCTGAAGTCGCTCCCTCAAGCCCTCGCTGTCATGCTCGATCCCGCCGAGTGTGGGCCGGCCTTCCTCGCTCTCCCGCAGGACGTCCAGGCCGAGGCCTACGACTATCCGGCGATGTTCTTCGAGCCGCAGGTCCACTTCATCAGACGGCCGCAAGCCGATCCCCGAGAGATCTCCCACGCGGCTTCGGTCATCAACGCGGCCAAGAAGCCTCTCATCATCTCCGGCGGTGGGGTGCTGTATTCGGAGGCCGCTCCAACGCTCGGCGACTTCGCGGCAAAGCGCAACATCCCCATCGTGGAGACCTTCGCCGGCAAGGCCGCCTTCGCCGACTCCCACCCCAACTACGCAGGATCCCTGGGAATCGCGGGTGACGCGTGTTCGAACGCGGTCGCAGAAGACGCCGACGTCGTCATCGCGGTTGGCACCAAACTCCAGGACTTCACTACCGGGTCCTGGGCGCTGTTCAAAGACCCCAACCTCAAGATCGTGACCATCAACACGGCCCGCTGGGACGCGACGAAACAGCACGCGACGTCTGTCATGGCCGACGCGCGCGTGTCCATCGAGCAGATCGACAGCGCCCTGGGCGATTACGCAGCACCGGCGGACTGGCTCGGCCGCGCACAGACCGAGAAGCAGGCATGGAATGCACACCTCGATGAGTGCGGCCAGGCAGTCAGCTCGCCTCCGGCCTACAACCAGGTCATTCAGCGTGTTCACCAGGTGTGTGACGACTCCGACTACATCCTGTCCGCCGCAGGCGGGCTTCCCGGAGAACTCTTCGCCGGTTGGCGGGCAAAAGACCCCAATACGTTCGATTGCGAGTTCGGCTACTCCTGCATGGGTTACGAGATCGGTGGCGCCGTCGGCGCCAAGATGGCGCTTCCGGACCGCGATGTCGTGTCGTGGGTGGGAGACGGCTCGTACTTGATGATGAACAGCGACATCTACGCCAGCGTTCTGACCGGTCACAAGGTGATCTTCATCGTGTGCGACAACGAGGGCTTCGCCGTCATCAACCGGCTCCAGGTCGCCCAAGGTGGACAGGAGTTCAACAACCTGCTGAGGACCACCAAGCACATCAACCTGGAGAAGATGGACTTCGTCGCGCACGCCGCGGCCATGGGAGCGAACGCGGAGAAGATCAAGTCTTTGGACGAGATCCCCGCCGCCTACGCCCGGGCCAAAGCATCGGACAAGACTTACGTGATGGTTATCGACGTAGCTCAGTACGACTGGGTCGGTGGTGGAACCTGGTGGGAGGTCGGCGTCCCCGAGGTGAGCAACCGAGCCGAAGTTCGCGCAGCCCGTGCTTCCTACGAGGCAGAGTCCAAGCATCAACGTCCCGGCGTCTAGCGGTGGCCCTCTACCCGGAGTTCGACGGCAAGGTCCTGGTGGCGACGGGTGGCGCATCGCTGATCGTCGAGGCTCTGGCACGTCAGTTCGTCGCCAACGGAGGCTCTGTCGTTCTCGGTGATCTCACCACCGACCACGCGCACGACGTCCTCTCCGACGTGGGCGATGCCGGGCGCTTCGTGCGGACCGACGTGACATCGGATGCAGATCTCGACGCGCTTCTTGCTACCGCCGTCGAAGAATTTGGCGGAGTGGATTTCGCCGTCAGCGCTCACACAATTTTCGGGTGCGGGTACCTGGAGACAACACGCCAGCAGTGGCACACATCGCTGGATGTGAACGTCGCGAGCTCTGCAATGTTCATCGAGAAGGCCGTGCCGTTGATTCAGGCGCGCGGTGCCGGAGCAGCGGTCCTCGTGACGTCTATCTCGGGTAAGGCAGCGCAACCGAATCGCATCGTGTACCCCGTGACGAAAGCCGCACTCTTGGGCTTGAGTCGAAATATGGCTCAGGCCCTCGCACCCCTCGGCATTCGCTTGAACAGCGTGTCACCAGGCTGGACGTGGAGTCGCAACATCGAAGCGCGCTACGGCAGCCGCGAGTACGCGGATGACTTCGCCGGGGAGTTCCACGCGATACGGCGGATGGCCGAGCCCGAAGAAATCGCCGACGCGATCTGCTATCTCTGTTCCGACGGTGCGTCATTCGTCACCGGAAGCGACTTCGCGGTCGACGGTGGTTACAGCGCCATGGGTCCGGAAGCCCTCGGGCAGCCCTACGAGAAATTCCCCGTCATCGATTCCTAGACACCGTAGAAGGGGCTAGAGGTCGACGGCGAAGTACTGGGTTTCCAGGAATTCGTGAATCCCGTCGAAGCCGCCTTCGCGCCCAAGTCCGGATTCCTTCATCCCACCGAACGAGGCGGCCGGATCAGAGGCGATGCCGCGATTGATGGCGACCATCCCGGATTCCATCTGCCGCGCCACCTTGATGCCCTCGCCGGCATCCTTGGCGAACACGTAGGAAATCAGTCCGTACTCGGTGTCGTTGGCCATGCGGATTCCGTCGGCAGGATCCTCGAAGGTCACGATGGGAGCCACCGGGCCGAAGATCTCGTTCCGCGTGAGCGTCGAACCGTGCTCGACCCCTCGCACGATGTATGGAGCGATAAATGCACCGTCGCTCGGCGCGTCGCCCGCCATCGTCGGTGTCGTCCCTTCCGACTCGGCCGCCTGCACGAATTCCAGAATCTTGTCCCGCTCCTTGACCGACACCATGGCACCGAGGTCGTTCGACTGATCGACACCCGGTCCGATTTTCAAGCCTCGAAGAGCCGCTTCGAACTTGGTCGCGAATTCGTCCGCGAGGGACGCGTGAATATAGAACCGATTGGCCGCTGTGCATGCCGAGCCACCGTTGCGCATCTTCGCCACCATCGCCCCCTCGACGGCCGAGTCGACGTCGGCTCCTTCCAGAACCAAGAAGGGGGCATTGCCACCGAGTTCCATCGATGAGGGAAGAACCCGTTGGGCGGTCTGCTCCAGGAGCAGCTTGCCGACGTAGGTGGAACCGGTGAAGGACAACGTCGCGACGCGCGGATCGGAGAGGATGGCCTCGGACACCGGCCCGGACGTGGACGTGGTGATCACATTGACGACACCTGCAGGCGTACCGGCTCGCTCAAGAACGTCAGCTACCCACAGGGCCGTCAAAGGAGTCTCTTGCGCGGGCTTGAGAATGGACGTGCACCCTGCCGCCATCGCCGGAGCAAGTTTGCGTGTGGCCATCGCTGCGGGGAAGTTCCAGGGAGTGATCAGGTAGGCGACTCCCATAGGGCGGTAGTCGGTGATAATGGTCTTGTCGCCCGACGGGCTATACCGGAAGTCACCCTGAACGTGGGCGGCCTCTTCGGAGAACCACCGGAAGAATTCGGCCGCGTACATCGCCTCCCCCATCGCGTCTTTCCACGCTTTGCCATTCTCGAGGGAGATCAGTCGGGCACAGTCCTCGATTTCCGCCGTCATGATCTCGAAGGCTTTGCGCAGGATCTCGGCCCGGAAGCGTGCGGAGGATGAACCCCAGTCGGCGAACGCATCGTGCGCAGCCTGGACCGCCTGCACGCCTTCAGCAGGCGAGGCATCCCCGATTTCCGCCAACGTGCCGAGGGTCGCCGGGTTCACCACATCGAGATGAGTGGCGGTCGTGAGCCAATCGCCACCGATCAACAGGCCGGTGGGGGTGCGCTCAGGCAAGCTGGTGGTCATGACGGTCCTTTCCGGCGTTAGGTGGGTGAAGGCTAGCGCCGCGGGGGCTCCCGCAGTAGCCCTTCTCGGCCACAAGGACTGTGACACCCACCACGGTGCAGCCTCGAGTGGGTGTGGGGTGCTCGCCACACGCGGACGTACTATGGCGCAGTTATGACTCCCCTTTCGCGGCGAGGAATCGCTGCCGTTGTCGGCGTCGCTATCGGCGTGATCCTGGCCGTGACTCCATCAGCAATGGCTGCGGATCCGACTCCCGTCCCGGCTCCCCTCGTCGACATGGGTGACGACACGGCGAGCCCGTCGGCTTCCCCCTCAGCCTCCCCAACGTCCTCTCCCACGTCGTCACTTCCGTCGTCGCCGTCGGAGAACTCCCCACCGTCCGACTCCACACTGTCTCCTGACTCGGACGTGCTGGGCGGTAGTCAACTCGGCAAGCGGGGTGCGGTGGCTGATCTCAGCGCCGGCGCCGCCACACTGCCACAGGTCAAGGCACGCACCTGGCTGCTCGCGGATGCGACCACCGGCGAGGTTCTCGCAGCAAAGAACCCGCACAAGACTCGCCGGCCTGCGAGCACGCTGAAGACGCTCACGGCATTGACCCTGCTCCCACAGTTGGAGCCCGACGCAACGTGGATCGGTACCGCGCGAGCCCAAAACACCTACGGCAGCAAGGCGGGGATCCGGATTGGTCGGGAGTACACGATCGATGAACTGTTCGCCGGGCTGCTGCTTCCCAGCGGCAACGACGCGGCGATCGCCCTCGCCCAGGCTCACTCGACGGTCAGCGCCACTGTGGCCGAGATGAACCAGGTGGCCCGCGATCTGCAGGCCTACAACACCACGGCAAAGAACCCCAGCGGCCTGGACGCCAAGGGTCAGTTTTCTACCGCGTACGACCTCGCCCTGATCGGTCGAGCCGCGATCGCCCGCGACGATTTCTTGACGTACGCCGGCGCCAAGCGCGCCGAGTTCCCCAACCCGCGCAACCCAAAAAAGAACGGAAAAGAACGAAAGCCCATCACCATCTATAACCAAAACGATCTGGTGATGGAGAACTATCGCGGAGCCATCGGAGTAAAGACCGGATACACCAGCCAAGCAGGCCGAACCTTCATTGGAGCCGCCCAACGCGGCAACACCACCTTGATCGTGAGCCTGATGGGCATCCGGGAACCGAGCGACGAAGCGGCCCGCAAACTGTTGAATTGGGGCTTCAAGAATCGAGGGCAGATCGTCCCCATCGGTGAACTTGTTGCGCCATTGTCTGCCATGGAACCCACAGTGGCAGAGGAGACCGTTGTCCCGGTCGCACCGACTCCGGTGGCCACCACCGTGCGCGGGTCGGCACCGCAGGAGATCGCAGCGGAGACCGAGTTGTCATCGCTCTCCCCCACGTCGTGGGGATGGTTGACGATCTTCACGATCGCCCTTGTTCTGGCTCTGGGCAGCCTGATCCGGCGAATCATGGCTCGTCGACAGCGTCGAATCCTGACCTGACCTCACACCAACGCCATCCGATTGGCGCGCGTCAGTCGCCGACGAATCCGACCTTCTTGTACACCGCCTCCAGTGTGGATGCGGCCGCGGCGCGCGCTTTTTCTGCACCGAGGTGAACGATCCTCGTGAGCTCCCCGGGATCATCGAGGAACTCGCGTGTCCGGGCTCGAATCGGCCCCACCGCATCGAGGACGATCTGGGCTGTTTCGGTCTTTAGGTCGCCGTACCCCTTATCCGCGTAGCCCTCGACTATTCGATCCATGTCGCTACCGGTGAGCGCTTGCTGCAACGTCAAAAGATTCGACACACCCGGCTTCGCCTCCGGGTCGAAGCGGATATCTCGATCGGAGTCGGTTACCGCGGACTTGATCTTCTTGGCATTGACGGCGTCCTCGTCGAGGAGAAAGACGCAGCCTGAGGGACTCGACTTGCTCATCTTGGCGGTCGGGTCCTGCAGATCGACGATCTTTGCTGTCTCTTTGACGATCATGGCCTCGGGGACCGTGAGCGTTTCCCCGAAACGCGCGTTGAAGCGCTGCGCGAGGTTGCGGGTCAATTCCAGGTGCTGCCGTTGATCTTCACCCACGGGAACCGCATTCGCCTGGTAGATCAAGATGTCGGCCGCCTGCAGGATCGGGTAGGTAAACAACCCCACGGTGGAGCGGTCTGATCCGCTTTTCGCGCTCTTGTCCTTGAACTGGGTCATCCGGCCGGCCTCTCCGAAACCCGTGATGCATTCCAGAACCCAGGACAGTTGACTGTGGGCGGGCACCTGACTTTGCACGAAGATCGTGGCGCGATCGGGGTCAAGACCAACCGCCAGCAGTTGCGCAAAAGAGGTCAGGGTTCGTTGGCGAAGAAGCTCCGGGTCGTGTTCCACGGTGATGGCATGTTGATCGACCACGCAGTAGAAGGCGTCATGGGTCTCCTGCAGGCGCACCCACTCACGCAACGCTCCCAGGTAGTTGCCGATATGGAAGGAATCAGCGGTCGGCTGGATTCCCGACAGCACCCGAGGGCGTGAATCGCTCGTCATGCGATCAGTCTTCCAAATCCGGGGCGGATTCGGCGACCGGCGTTGCCGGCTGCACGCTCGTGACACTCACCCGAGAGATCCGCCGTCCATCGAGCTCGACGACGCGAAATTCGTTGTCGCCCTCCACCACGGTGTCACCGACAACCGGCAGCCGCGTCAACGCGGCAACGAGGAAACCCGCGACGGTTTCGTATGGCCCGTCGGGGAGAACGACGCCGGTCTCGTCTTCGAAGTCTTCGAGGTTCAACAGACCATCAATCACAACCTGTCCAAGAACCCTGGGCTGTCGTGGCATGGCATCAACGTCGTACTCATCCTTGATGTCGCCGATGAGTTCCTCGACGAGGTCTTCCATGGTGACGATGCCCGCTGTTCCACCGTATTCGTCCTGAACGATGGCCAAGTGGTGGCGATCTCGCCGCATCTCCGTCAACGTCTCGAGGACAACTTTGCTGCCCGGGAAGGCGACGACCGGTCGGCACATCTGCGATACGTACTCTCCCCGATTTGACGCATCGGGGTCGAGGATGTCGCGAATGTGGACGAAGCCGACGACGTCGTCCGCTGATCCGCGAATCACCGGGTACCGCGAGTGTGGTTGGTCGACGACCCTTCGCACCGCATCGGCCACCGGAAGGCGCGAGTCGAGAAAGTCGACCTCCGTACGAGGGAGCATCACTTCCCGCAATTCGCGCTCGCCCGCCTCGAAGACGTCATCGATGAGATTGCGCTCGTCCTCGCTCAATTCCTCGTGCCCAGCGACGAGATCGCGCAGTTCTTCTCCGCTGATCGATTCTTTGCCTGCCGTGGGATCGATGCCGAAAATGCGAACGATCAGGTTGGTGGAGAACGACAGAGCGACGATGAACGGGCGGAACAGCCTCGCGATGAAGTCGATCGGAGCTGCCGCGAAGAGGGCGACCTTCTCCACACGCTGCAGGGCGATGCGCTTAGGTACCAACTCGCCGAGAACAAGGGAGAGATAGGCGATGAGAACGGTGATGACAACGAACGCCAAGGTCTGAGCGACGCCTTCGGCTAGACCGGCCGAGATCAACGGCTGGGCCAACTCCGGTGCGATCTGGGCAGCACCAAAGCCCGCGGAGACGAAGCCGGCAAGAGTGACGCCGACTTGCACCGCCGCCAAAAATCGGTTCGGGTCTGCCGTCAGGGAGGCAAGGCGCCGGCCGCGCCGAGAGGACTCTGCGAGTCGTTGGACTTGGTTTTCTCGCAGTGACACCAGTGCTAGTTCGGCCGCAGCGAAGAAGCCTCCGAGCAGGACGAAGAACAAAACGACGAGAAGATTGATCCAGATTTGGTTCACTCGGTCGCGCTACTCCTTTGATGTCGCCCAGACGGCTCCACTTCGAAGCGGACCCGCAGGACAAGACTAGGGTCTGCTGCGTGACGGCACCGGACCAACGGGAGCATTTCGTCGACCGACTGGCTCTGACCCCCATCGACAGGGACATCTTCACCGGCATCTGCCATTCAGGAGCACCCTTGCGGGCCTACGGCGGACAGATAGCCGCGCAAGCACTGATGGCGGCGGGTCGCACGGTCGAGGAGTCTGATCGTCGCGTGCATTCGCTGCACGGGTACTTCCTTCGACCAGGGCGTACCAAAGACACGATCACTTATCTCGTGGACAGACCCCGAGACGGTCGTTCCTTCTCGACGCGAATCGTGCGCGCCGTGCAGCACGGCGAAACCATCTTCATGATGACGTCGTCGTTTTCCGTGGTCGACCCCGGACCCCATCATCAATTCGTCATGCCACCGGCCGTGGACCCGGGTGCGGCGCGCAATGTCGACATCGCGGCCCGGGCGATCCCCCAGGGAGCCTCACCGGCCGATTACGACTTTCCCGATCGCGCACTCATCGAGATGAGAACACTGGCGGCCGACGGCCCGCTGCACCTCGACGGTGGGAAGTACGAACGGATGGCGTGGGTTCGAGTCACCGAACCCATGCCCGACGATCCCCTGGTGCAAGCTTGCGCGCTGACGTATCTGTCCGACCTGAGCATGGTCACCACGGCCACCAGTCCGCATCGTGACGAGCGGGAGGATCTGCAAATCGCGTCGATCGACCACGCCATGTGGTTCCACGCTCCGGTCGACACCCACGAGTGGCTCTTGTTCGATCAAGACACTCCGACAGCGAGCGGCGGTCACGGGCTCGCCCGAGGCATCTTCTACGACGAGCGTGGTGTCCTGGTCGCGTCTGTGGTCCAGGAAGGACTGATGCGACACAAGCGCGACCACAACGCTGCGGCGGACGTGCGTAAGCCCTAGGCCATCGCCTTCTGCAGGTTCTCGTCGATCGAGCTCAAGAACTCCTGCGTTGTCTGCCACGCCTGATCCGGTCCGATCAGCAACGCCAAATCCTTGGTCATCTTGCCCTCTTCGACGGTTTGGATGCAGACGCGTTCGAGTGTGCGAGCGAACTGGCTGACTGCGGGTGTTCCGTCGAGCTTCCCCCGATGTTCCAAACCTCGTGTCCACGCGAAGATGGATGCGATCGGGTTGGTCGAGGTCGGCTTGCCCTGCTGATGCTGACGGTAGTGCCGAGTCACTGTTCCATGAGCGGCTTCAGCTTCGACCGTCCTGCCGTCCGGCGTCATCAGCACCGACGTCATCAACCCCAGGGATCCGAAGCCTTGTGCCACGGTATCGGACTGAACATCGCCGTCGTAGTTCTTGCAGGCCCAGACGTACCCGCCTTCCCACTTCAACGCGGCCGCCACCATGTCATCGATGAGGCGGTGTTCGTACGTGATGCCCGCCTTCTCAAAATCTTCCGCAAACTCCGCCGCGAAGACCTCCGCAAACAGATCCTTGAAGCGTCCGTCGTACGCCTTGAGGATGGTGTTCTTCGTAGACATGTAGACGGGGTAGTTGCGGGCCAGGCCGTACCGGAAAGACGCGCGCGCGAAGTCCCGGATGGACTCGTCGAGGTTGTACATGCCCATGGCGACACCACCGGCAGGAAAGTCGAACACGTTGAACTCCATCGACTCGGAGCCGTCCGAGGGCGTGAAAGTCATGGTCAACGTTCCGGCGGTCTCGACCTTGAAGTCGGTTGCCCGGTACTGATCACCGAACGCATGGCGGCCGACGATGATCGGCTTGGTCCAGGTGGGAACCAGTCGCGGGATGTTGTCGATGATGATCGGCTCGCGGAAGATGACGCCGCCCAGGATGTTCCGGATGGTGCCGTTCGGCGACCGCCACATCTTCTTCAGGCCAAACTCCTCAACGCGGGCCTCATCGGGAGTGATCGTCGCGCACTTCACGCCAACCCCGTGCTCTTGGATGGCATGAGCGGCATCGATCGTGACCTGATCGTCGGTCTCATCGCGATACTCGACACTCAAGTCGTAGTACTTCAGATCGACATCGAGGTATTTCAGGATCAATTCGTCCTTGATGAACTGCCAGATGATGCGGGTCATCTCGTCGCCGTCAAGCTCGACGACGGGGTTTTCCACCTTGATCTTGGACATGGTTTTCCTCACAGATCCTTCACGTCGGCCTGCTTGGCCTTGACTGCCTCGTATGCCTCGACCAGTAGCGCCTTTTCGCTCTCGGTCAGGGGAGTTTCCACCACCTTGCGCACACCTTCTTTGCCGAGCTCTGCTTCAACTCCTAGGTACGCACCCGAAAGCCCATATTCGCCGTCCACCCACGCACACACCGGCATAACGGCCCCTGAATCTTCGTGCACCGCGCGGGCCATCCGAGCGGCTGCAGCGGATGGGGCGTAGTACGCCGATCCCGTCTTCAGTAGGCCCACGATCTCCGCACCACCGTTGCGGGTGCGCTCCACGAGTTCATCGACCTTCTCGGCGGAGACCAAGTCGGTCAGCGGCTTGCCGTCCACCGAGCACACCGATGCCACCGGCACCATGGTGTCGCCATGGGAGCCGAGCGTCAGCGTCGTGACCGACCCGACCGGAACGCCGAGTTCTTCGGCGACGAAATGGGTGAAACGAGCGGTATCAAGCATTCCGGCCTGACCCAGCACTCGCTGGTGCGGAAAACCGGTCACGATGTGGGCCAACGCCGTCATCTCATCGAGTGGGTTCGCAACGTTGATGACGACGCAATCGGGTGCATACCGGGCGACGTTCTCGGCGACTTGCCGCATGATGGCGGCGTTCGTTTCGATCAGGTCCATGCGGCTCATCCCGGGCTTGCGCGGTAACCCAGCGGTGATGACCACGATCGAGGAATCCGCAATGACTTCGTAACCCTCTCCCGAGGGTCCCGTTGTCTGACCGACGATTGTGGTTTCGAAGCCTTCCACCCAGCGAGATTGGTTCATGTCCAAGGCAAGCCCCTCGGCCTTGCCCTCCACGACATCGGTCAGCACGACCGTCTCGAAGATGTCGTATTCCGCTAGTCGTAGCGCCGTTGTCGAGCCGTAGAAACCGGCTCCCACCACGGTCACCTTGCCACTGCGAGCCATTGCGCACCCTTCACGTCCAGGGGGAAGAAATCTTGACGTCAAGATACCTGCCTAG
>Ga0163109_10004040_pt1 | contig 11183 bp, 8 predicted proteins | sample CRUFie1St13metaG_FD_108704 | JGI IMG/M metagenome (GOLD analysis project Ga0163109, IMG submission 108704) | Marine microbial communities from the Costa Rica Dome - CRUD Field 142mm St13 metaG | ecosystem: Environmental > Aquatic > Marine > Oceanic > Photic zone | place: Costa Rica: the Eastern... | reverse complement strand
ATAAGTCTATCGAGTCCACTATGGGGCAGTAAATTGGAACAGGTACAGCCCCAAGCTGATTGAGGATAGGGAGAGGCCGCGTGCGACGGCGAGATTTCATCATAAACGCCGGGGCCTTGGTCACTGGCAGTATTTTAGGCGGCTGCAGCAATACCCGCCCCGGTGCAATTGTGCAAACCCAAGCGGGTGCAATTCAGGGTGAGATTAGTGCGGATGTCCATCGGTTTTTAGGCATTCCCTACGCGGAGCCGCCCTTTGGCGCGTTGCGTTTCAAAGCGCCGGCGCGGCGCAAGAGCTGGGATGGGCTGCTTGTTGCCGATCAATACGGGGCGATTTGTCCGCAGCCAGCAGGGGCGCCCTCTGGTCTGCTGGTCCAAGGCAACGACTGTCTAAACCTGAATATTTGGACCCCGGATCCGGGTGCGACAAATTTGCCAGTGATGGTTTGGGTGCATGGTGGTGAGCCATTGTCTGGGTCAGGTTCACAGCCGCTATATGATGGCAGCCAATTTGCCAGAGAAGGCGTAGTGCTGGTGACGTGTAATCGTCGTCTTGGTGCAGAGAGTTACCTCTACCTCGAATCGGCGATGCAGCAAGGGGTTGGCCCCGGCAACCTCGGCGTGCTTGATCAAATCCAAGTACTGCGCTGGATTCAAGAAAATATCGCAGCGTTTGGGGGCGATGCAGGCAATGTCACCCTTTTTGGTCAGGCAGATGGTGCGGTTACCCTGCAAGCATTAGTTGCGACCCCGGCGGCTCGCGGTTTAGCGCATCGAGTGATTCCCCAGAGTGGTGCTTATGCGGCCCAGCGTCCGGAAACAGCGCAAGCCGTAGCCGAGTTTGTGCTTAAGCAGTTGGGTATAAGGGCAGGTGATTTAAGTGCGCTGCAGGCCGTGCCGAGCGCGCAGTTAGCAGCCTTGTATCCGGCTGTGTCTGAGCTTCAGCAAGCAGCGCCTCAGCCCTATTTGCCAGTAATCAGCGAATCCATGCCTGTGCATCCAGCAGATGCGGCACATGCTGGATTCGGATTGGAGCTAGATTATTTGACTGGGACATGTGCCGATGAGTGGGTAAGTTCGCCAGACATCGCCACCACTGCGCAAAATGCGCATATTCGCCAATACGCAGAGCGAATTTTGGCCACCGCAGCGGTAGATCGTCAGCGCCTTTTATCTACTTATGTCGAACAACGACCTAATCTAAGTCCTGAGCAGATCGAAACAGTTATGTTGGGCGATGTGTGGGCGCGCTTACCCACATTGCGCGTAGCTCATGGCCACGCCTTGCGGGGATCTGGCAAAACCTACTGCTACTATTTTGCTGAGGCAGCGCCTGCCATAAGTGCAAGCCACGGCTCAGATCTGATCATCTTTGGTAATGACGCATCAGTTGCGGCCGAGCCGCCCTCAGCTGCAGCTGTCGAACTCGGTGCGCGTATCCGCCGGGCTTGGTGTAATTTTGCGCGCAATGGTGATCCCAGCCTGCCCGAACTGCCGTGGCCTGAATACAACAGCAAGCAGCAGTCGACCCTGCGAATAGGTCCTCAGCCGAAGATAGTTGAGCGGCCGTTTGCCGAACAGAGCCGTATCTTAGGCGCCGTCATGGCAAATAATTGGCAAGCCATGGGGCTTTGAAAACAGCGAAATGCGCATCCGGTGAGACCAGCAAAGGGCAAAAAATGCAGCACACAAAAAAGGGCCGGAGAACCGGCCCTTTCGCTCATTTAAGAGCAGCTCGTAGTTAAGGATCAACTACGCGAGATGACCCCTAAAACTTGCAATAGATAACACTGATCACCTCCTTTTAATAATTGCTAATGGGACCCTGATTATGTGCCAGAGCTTGGATAAATCAAGTCCCTGGAGGAGGGGGGCGAGGATTTTTTCACCTTTAAGGCCCTCACATTAGCGAGAAAATCGGATAGCGTTTGACACCTACTAACACTTCTATAAAATTCCGCGTCCCAGAGTTAAAGCTCTGAATCTCTTAGCGGGAATAGCTCAGTTGGTAGAGCACCACCTTGCCAAGGTGGAAGTCGCGAGTTCGAGTCTCGTTTCCCGCTCCAATTTCTTCACCGCCGAACACCGAGAACCGAGCCTGATTGCTTGACCCCTCGGCGCAGCTGCGCGCCTTGGCGCAATCACCGCGCCCGCTGTGCGGCCGCGTGTTTCCCGCTGCAATTTCCTCATTACTTAACAGCGGCAACATAGCCTGATTGCCATGGCTCGCCCTTGAGTGAGTAGCTATCCGGTATTGCGCATGCCTGCGGCTACGCCAGCGATGGATACCATTAGTGCGCGTTTCACGCTGTCGTCTTCATCGGCCCGGATTCGCCGCAGCAATTCAATCTGCAGTAGATTCAATGGCGCTGTGTAGATGTTGCGTAGGCCAATAGACTCCAATCCCCAGGGGTCTTCTGCCAGCAAAGTATCGACGTCGAGAATTTGCTGCAGGGTGCTGATGTCCTTAGCCAGTTGCTCGCGCAGTTCATTGCCCAGCGGTTGTAGGTCATCGTCGACTAATGTGCTGTCATATAGCTGATTAATAACCGTGCTTGATTTGGCATAAACCATATCCAGCATGGAGAGTCGTGACGCGAAAAATGGCCAGCTTTCGCGCATTTCCCGTAACTGATCTAGGCCGTTATCGCTGCGAGTGATTTCTTTGAGCGCGGTGCCGGCGCCTAGCCAGGCTGGCAGTACTAAGCGATTTTGGCTCCAGGCAAAAATCCACGGAATAGCACGTAGGGTTTCGATACCGCCATTTTGGCGACGCCGTGCCGGACGAGATCCTAAGGGTAGGCTTGCCAGCTCTGGTTCAGGCGTTGCCTGTCTGAAATAAGTCACAAAGTTCGGATGTTCGCGTACCCAGTTGCGATAGCCATTGCATGCGGATTCAGCGAGAGCGTCCATTAGGCTGCGCCATTCGGGCGTGGGTACAGGGGGTGGCGTTAAGTTTGCTCGCAGTATTGCGCTCGTATACTGGCCTAAGGTATTCACCGCTAACGGCTCTAAACCAAGCTTCACGCGTATCATCTCACCTTGCTCGGTTACCCTTAGGCCCTGTTGTAGTGAGCCGGGTGGTTGCGATAGCAGGGCCTGATGCGCGGGTGCTCCGCCGCGCCCGATCGTGCCGCCGCGTCCGTGGAACAACTGCAGTTTTACATGATGCCGCTCGCATACCTCGAGTAACTGCTCTTGCGCGCGGTATTGCGCCCAACCGGCTGTGAGCATGCCCGCATCCTTGGCGCTGTCGGAATAACCGATCATCACCACTAACGAGTGGTCGATGCGATCAACATAGTCAGCGTCTTTCAGCAGCGCCGCGATAGTTTTCGGTGCGCCGTCGAGGTCGTCTAAGGTTTCGAATAAGGGTGATACGGGTAAATCAAGCGGGCCGCCAGTGGCCTTCAGCAATAGCTGTACCGCCAGTACATCCGAGGCATCCGACGCCATAGAAATGACGTAGCATCCCAGTGCCTCCCGGGGTGCTTTTGCGATCACATTGAAGGTATCTAGTACCTCCTGACAGGGTGCCGAGCAGGCAAAACCCATTGGAATAAGCGGGCGCGCCTCTCTTATTTCGCTCTGCAGAAAGCTCAGCTTATCGGCCTCACTCCAGTCGCGATAATCTCCCAGACCCAGAGCTAAGGTTATTTCGCCGATAACATCGCTGTGGCGGGTACTTTCTTGGCGTACGTCCAGTGTCACGAGGTGTGCGCCAAAAGTACTGAGTTTACGAATCAGGTCCAGTAGTTTGCCATTGGCAATAGTGTCCAGCCCTACGGCCTGTAATGATGCGCGGCACTGCTGCAGTGGCTCTTGAATATCCGCTGTTGCGATTGGCGACGGTTGAGATTGTGTCGCGTCGCGTAGATGCAAACCCAACTGCTCACGTTGTGCCCGAACGGCGTCGCGTACTGGTCTTAAGAGCGCCCGGTATGGCTCCCGGGCATCGTTTACAAGTGACCTGATATCGTCGGTGGCTGAAGTCACCGATAACTCTTCGTAGACCTGCGCCAAATCTCGATCAATCAAATCAGCCGCTTGCCAGCGACTCAGTAACATAGCCTGTTCGGTCACCGCGGCTGTAACATTAGGGTTCCCGTCACGATCGCCGCCAATCCAGCTCGACAGGCGAATGGGCGTGCGGGTGCGTTCCCGCAGGGTTAGACCGTTGGTTGTTGCGACTTGGTCGATGTCCCGCAGAAACGCGGGTACCGCATCCCAGAGTGAGTTCTCAATCACAGCAAAGCTCCAGCGCGCCTCGTCCAAGGGTGTCGGACGTTGCTCGAGAAATTCTTCGGTGTGCCAGATTTGTGCGATCAAATCCGCCAAGCGGTCACGCGTACGCGAGTCGTTACTATGACTATTTTCTAAGTCGGCGAGGCATTGATGTATTTCGCCATGCTTATGAATCAAAGTTCTGCGGGTAATCTCTGTTGGATGTGCAGTGAGGACCAGATCGATATGCAGATCAGCTAATGCTCGCTCAATGTCGTTTGTAGGCACTGTCGCTTTTAGCTCGTGAATTGTCCGCGACACGATGCTTTGTGCACCCACCCGCTCGCTCATAGCGGCAGATGTCGTAAATTGTTGGTCGGCAATGTTGGCGAGATTTAAGAATTGGGCAAAACCACGTGCAATGAGATGCAGTTGTTCTGAGTCCAAATCACGCATTTGCTCGAATAGCGCCTCGGTCAGTTCGGCATCTTTGGCGTCTTTCGACGCCTGTCGAATCCGCTCGATGTTTTGAAACACATCCTCACCAGCGGAACGTTTTATGACCGCGCCTAGGGCGTCGCCTAAAAGCCGCACATTTTGCTTGAGGGTGGAGGTGTCCAAGGGAGTGATTGCAGGTGTCATAACATTTTAGCTGGTTGGAAAACGGGTATCTTTGAGGCTGTCTTTGATGCGAGCCAGATAGGGCGTAAAGCTCTCGCCGCGGCGCAGCGTGACGCCAGAGGCAAGTACGTCAAGGATTACCAACTGCACCAGCCTCGAAGTCATGGGCATGTACTGGTCGGTATCTTCTTCTACGTCGACATTAATACAACAGTGACTCTGTGCCGCCAAAGGAGAGTCCTCATGGGTGAGGGATACCACTGTGGCTTCGGTTTGCCGCGCCAGTTCAGCGGCCTCTACTAGCACTCGCGTTCGTCCTGTGTGGGAAATGAAGAAGAACACATCGCCCACGCCACCCGATGCTGACAGCATGCGCAGCATCATGGGGTCTTCGTGGGTGCTCACGGGGACATTGAAGCGGAAAAATTTGTGTTCCGCGTCTCTGGCAACTGCGGCGGATGTGCCCAATCCGAAGAAGAATACCCGTCGGGCTTGGGCTATGTGATCTACGGCGCGTTCGATTGCAGCCAGTGGCAGATCCTCGCGTGCGGTAACCAGTGCGCTGATCGCGTTATCGAAGAGTTTTCGTGGAAACGTGTTGATGTCGTCGGAGAACTCGACCGCTCGACTGACATAGCGCACACCCGAAGCCAGCGAGCGTGCCAGCCGCAGTTTGAAATCTGGAAACCCGCTCGCACCGAATTTTTTGCAAAAGCGATTAACGCTTGGCTCGCTCACGCCCGCCAGTGTTGCCAGGCTTGCAATGCTCGAGCGTGTGGCGTTTTCAGGATTTTGCAGTATCGCTTGAGCAACCTTGGATTCCGACTTATTGAGACTAGGCAACTGGCGTTCAAGCAGGCTGAGTAGATTGGTTTCAGATGTCATGCAGATCGCACCTTGACGTAAGAATGTTACAAATTGTGCCTTAAAACGGGTTGGTGGGCACACAAAGTCGCTTCTTTTACTTTAAAAAGTAATAAAACCAATAAAATTGCGATTTTACGCGCTTTAATGTAAATTTTGGAAGTTTATTACGTAATTAATTTCCGATAAGGAGGCGTCATGATAAATGTTGCGATAAATGGGTTTGGGCGTATTGGCCGAAATGTATTGCGAGCCTTATATGAGCGGCCTGAACTGCGGGATCGATTGCGTATCGTTGCTATCAATGACCTTGGCACTGCCGAGATCAATGCCCACTTATTGCAATTCGACAGTACTCATGGGCGTTTTGCTGCTGCGGTGGCAGTGACTGAGAACGGTTTGTCCGTGAATGGCGATTTGATCCAAGTCTTCGCAGAACGCGACCCAAGCAATTTGCCCTGGGCGGAACTGAAGGTCGATGTCGTCTTTGAATGTACAGGTATATTTACATCCCATCAGGCGGCGTCTGCCCACATTCGTGCTGGCGCCAGCAAGGTGCTGATTTCGGCTCCTGCTAAAGATGCCGATCAGACTGTCGTCTATGGCGTGAACCACGATTCCCTCACGGCTGACGCGCAAATTGTCTCCAACGCCTCCTGCACGACTAATTGTTTGGCGCCGTTAGTGGCGCCACTGCACGCGACTCTTGGTATTGAGCAAGGTCTAATGACAACCATTCACGCCTTCACCAATGATCAGAACTTAAGTGATGTTTATCACAGCGATTTATACCGAGCACGGTCAGCGACGCAAAGCATGATTCCAACTCAGACAGGTGCTGCAGCGGCCATCGGTTTGGTAATGCCGGAGTTGGCAGGTCGCCTCGATGGCTTGGCAGTACGCGTACCGACCATCAACGTATCGCTGGTTGATTTAACGTTTACGGCCTCTCGTGATACCTCGGTGGAAGAGGTGAACGGCATTTTGCGTCAGGCCGCTCGGCGCGACACTTTCGGTGTGCTGTCGTGCAATGAGCAACCCTTAGTGTCTACGGATTTCAATCACAACGCCTATTCCAGTAACTTTGATGCGAATCACACCCGGGTCAGTGGACAACTGGTAAAAGTGCTGGCTTGGTATGACAACGAATGGGGTTTTTCAAACCGCATGCTGGATACCGGATGTTTGTTGGGTTCTGGGTCAATGAACGTCAGCGACGCCGCCTAGGTAGGATCCTCAGCGTCGGGAGTTTCTCTAGGGCTAGCACCGTAGCATTAGCGTCGTCACCGCACCGGCGGTCAGCGTTCGAACAGCACCTCAGGGTTAACCATAGTTTTCATCTCGAGGACATTGCCATTAGGGTCTTGGATGAAAAACGTCTCCTGTTCGAACTTATCACCCACAAAACGGCGATAAGGCGCATCGAGATACTCCACCTGATGCGCCTCGATCCGAGCCTTTAATGCTTGAAAATCAGCTTCGCTGAGATGCGCGCCGAAATGCGGCACGCTGACGTTACCCATGTCTACGTCGTGTCGCACGCCAGGCAGTTGCTCCTCGCTCTGATGCAATGTCAGCTCGTTGCCCCAAAAATTGATATCAACCCAGCGCCCGGCCTCTTGGTTGCCCTCGGTACAGCCTAAAACATCGCAGTAGAAGCGCTTTGTTTCTGCAAGGTCGCCAGCAGGTATTGCGAGATGAAATGTACTCGTCATATTGCTCCTTATAAGCTCAGCAAGAGCTTGTCTAATTAGCGCGACGCCTCGGTTTATCCATTCAGCGTCTAAACTATTTACATTTTTATGCGGCCAAAATCACCTAATAATTGCACCCTCTATGATCGAGAATAGCAAGATCATAGGTGCAGTTGGTCCTCGCCGCGATAACCGGTAACGCGCAGTTAATGCGAACGGTGGATCAAAAGCGGTGTCGACAATGACGCAGCTGTGGTGAAAAGACAGTCAAATAAATCGCCTTTTTTAGTAGCGCGTTGAAAGCGGCCAAGCACACTAATTTTTCCTTACACCTTTGTGCAACGAGGTACCTAAATAGCAGTCGCAGAAAAGATAGGGTTATCAAGCCCGACGGACGGTGGCGGATACCCGATAAAGCAACTTCCCCGTGGCGTAACAACAAACTACGGTGTCGCTCGCGTGCATGGGGGAGCAAAGACGGCAGCGTCGGCAGATCGATCAGCTGCAACGCTGAAATCCAAATAATTGCAACCTTAGTTAGATGGCCCACAGGGGTTAAGCTAGGGTCAAATAAACAACCACAAAACGCGTTGCCGGCGATACAAAGGCAATGCAGAACGAAAAGGGAGAGACATGGATTTTGCTTTAAGCGAACAACAAATAGCCTTTGTTGATGTAGCTAGAGAATTCGCTCGAGACCAATTGGCGCCAAATGCGGCGAATTGGGATGAGCAGAAAATCTTCCCGGTCGCGACAATACGTGCAGCTGGGGATCTGGGATTTTGCGGGCTTTATTGTCCTGCTGAAGTCGGCGGTATCGGCCTCTCCCGCACCGATGCTGCGCTGATCCTAGAAGAGCTTGCCCAAGGCTGTACATCCACTGCCGCGTATTTGTCCATTCACAACATGGCCGGGTGGATGATAGCGACTTGGGGTAGCGAACAAGTGCGCCTTGATTGGGCCGGACCCTTAGCTGCCGGTACCAAATTGGCTTCCTATTGTTTGACCGAGGCTAATGCAGGGTCAGACGCAGCGTCCATAGTCACCTCGGCTCGGCGTGATGGAGAGGACTATGTATTGAACGGTGCAAAGGCATTCATTAGTGGTGCTGGCGATACCGATATCCTAGTAGTCATGGCGCGTACGGGGAATGATGGCCCCGGGGGGATCAGCGCCTTTGCTGTACCCGGCGATACACCCGGCCTGAGCTTTGGCAAAAATGAAGCCAAAATGGGCTGGAATAGCCAACCCACCCGCGCCATCAGCTTCGAGAATGTTCGGATTCCTAAGCATCATCTACTGGGTGGGGAAGGCCAGGGGTTCTCGATTGCGATGCAGGGTTTAGAGGGCGGCCGTATCAATATAGCGGCATGCTCCCTAGGTGCAGCTCAGGCGACCCTAGACATGACTCAACGCTATCTCTCCGAGCGGAAGCAATTTGGCCAGGTACTGGCCGACTTTCAAGCGCTGCAATTTCGCTTGGCGGACATGGCTACGGAACTCGTTGCCGCTCGGCAAATGGTCTATAAAGCTGCCTGGGCCCTAGATTCAGATCACCCCGAGAAAACCGCCTACTGTGCGATGGCGAAACGTTTTGCCACGGATACCGGGTTTAAGGTGTGTAACGAAGCCATGCAGTTGCATGGTGGCTATGGATACCTGCGCGATTTTCCAATTGAGCGGTTTTTTCGTGATGCTCGAGTGCATCAAATTTTGGAGGGCACGAACGAAGTTATGCGGGTCATTATCGCCCGTCGTTTGTTACAGCCCAATGGTACGGAGAATTTAAAATGAGTGATGCATTAATTGTAGAGCACCGTGAATACGTCAGTGTGCTGACATTTAATAATCCACCAGCGCATACGTGGACGCCGGAGAGCCTGCAACAGTTGCAGCAAATTGTCCTAGAGTTAAATACGAATCCCGTCAATCGTGCCCTTGTTTTGACCGGTGCTGGCGACAAGTTCTTTTCTGCCGGCGCGGACCTGCAGCGCTTCCATCATCGTGATGTGGCTCAGGCTACGGATTTTTCCACGGCTTTTGGCGAAGCATTTCAGGTATTGAGCGCCTATCAGGGAGTGAGCATTGCGGCTATCAACGGCTATGCCATGGGCGGTGGTCTCGAAGTGGCGCTTGCATGCGATATTCGTATTGCCGAGCAACATGCTCAGCTAGCGCTGCCGGAATGTGCCGTTGGCCTTTTGCCCTGCGGTCTCGGCACGCAACAACTGGCTTGGTTAGTGGGTGAGCAGTGGGCCAAACGCATGGTATTGCTGGGTGAGCGGCTGTCGGCACAACAGGCTCTAACCATTGGATTGGTGTCCGAGGTGGTGGAATCTGGTGGTGCATTGCAGCATTGTCTGGAGCTTGCAGCGCCAGTACAGAAACAAAGTCCTAGTGCAGTGGAATCATGTAAGGAGCTAATTATGGCTGCGCGCGACCAGACCCTAAGCGAGGGTTATGCGCTGGAACGCGAGCGCTTTATTCAGCTGTGGCAGGACGCAAACCAGTTTGAAGGCGTCAGTGCGTTTATAGAGAAACGGCCGCCTCAATGGCAAAGCAATACCGAGGGGAATAGCAGTGAGCAGTAGTGAGCAAAGCGTCGCCTTCATCGGCTTGGGCAATATGGGTGGCCCCATGGTGGCCAACTTATGTGCAAAGGGGTTCCGTGTTCAGGCTTTTGATGTATCCACAGAGGCACTGCAAAAAGCGGTAGATGTCGGTTGTACGGCCGCTGTCAGTGCAGTTGCGGCGGTGGCTGCAGCCGATGTGGTTATCACCATGTTGCCTAATGGTGAAATCGTCGAAAATTTGTTGATCGATGAACAGCGCTTATTGGAAGAAATGCCCTCGGGCGCACTGTTAATCGACTGCTCAACTGTTGCAGCGTCGACCAGCTTGCGCCTTCATCAGTGTGCAGACAGATTGGGCCTGCGGTGCATAGATGCGCCGGTATCGGGTGGTGTGGGAGCAGCCAAGGCCGGCACGTTAGCGTTCATGTGCGGCGGCACAGAGCAAGCTTTTGCGGCAGCCCAATCGGTGCTGGGTGCTATGGGTGCGAATATCTTTCGTGCTGGCGAGGCCGGGGCCGGCCAGACCGCTAAAATTTGCAACAATATGTTGCTCGCAGTGCATATGGCCGGGACTGCAGAAGCGTTACAGATGGGCGTTAATAACGGTCTCGATCCGGCGGTGTTGTCGGAGATTATGCGTAAAAGTTCAGGTGGCAATTGGTCCCTTGAGAAATATAACCCTTACCCAGGTGTCATGCCGGAGGTGCCAGCCAGCAACGATTATGCAGGTGGTTTTTTAGTAAGGCTCATGCTCAAAGACCTAGGGTTGGCGGCTAACGCCAGCAACATTTCAGGTTCCAAAACTCCCATGGGTGATCAAGCCCATGCGCTCTTTCGGCAGCTTCAAGAATCCGCAGAGGATGCAGAGGGCAAAGATTTCTCCAGCATCCTCAAGATCTTTCAGTAACTACTCCGCTGGGCCGGCGGGGTTTTTGGCCGCGTCTTGTGCGATGGCTTCGCGTTCCAGCAAGCGTGCGCCGCGTAAAATCCCGCCAAGGGCATAGTTGCCCTCATGGCACGCATATTCGTACATCTTCTCATCGGTGGCAGGCCAAGGGTATTCGCCGCCCCAAGGCTCGTTCCAATTCGGATCTTCAACGGTAAAGGCGTAGCGTAGGGTATTGTCGTCGATACGGGAAATGCGCTCAGTTACCTTTAGTTCCTGACTCGCCATGGTAAGCCCTGGCTCCGCATGGAAATTTTGGGTT
>Ga0163109_10004037_pt1 | contig 11188 bp, 11 predicted proteins | sample CRUFie1St13metaG_FD_108704 | JGI IMG/M metagenome (GOLD analysis project Ga0163109, IMG submission 108704) | Marine microbial communities from the Costa Rica Dome - CRUD Field 142mm St13 metaG | ecosystem: Environmental > Aquatic > Marine > Oceanic > Photic zone | place: Costa Rica: the Eastern... | reverse complement strand
CGCTCTTATTTCAGCCAATGATGCCATAATGTAAGCCTCCTTAATTGTGCCTATGTTGTTGTTTGCCTAAATGTATATTAGACATATAGTACGTAATATACAACTATATTTATCTAATGTCTACTACTATTATTGGTAAAATGCTAGGTTTTTGATTCTATCTATTTGATTGTCGTATGCTGTCTCTTCTTCTGAAAAGAAGTCTTCCAACTGCATACCTGCAAGTTCTATGGCATCTTGTAAAGTGTATTCTTTGTCACCAACTTTGAACTTGTCGCCTGCCTTCATGCCAGCGGCTTTGGCTTTCTGCACAGCCTGTGCAAACATGTTACCTTCAAACTTGCCTGCGTGTGCACCACCCTGCATCTTCTCGTAGTGTTCCGCGGCTTCTTCTTGTGAAAGTCCTAGTTCGTCTGCTTTGCCCATGAATTCGTCTTTGCTCATGCTCTGTGCCATGTCTGCTATCTTGTCACCCATTCCCTCACTTTTATCAGTGTACTTGGGATCACCTGCTTTCATTTTCTGATATGCTGGTGTGTTCATCATCTTGTCTGCTTTTGTCACATCAAGTTTTGTGGCGTTCTCTTTGTCCTTCTTTTCAATTTCTTTGTCTCTTGGAAAATCGCCCATCTTAGCATATTCCGCCACTTCCATTTCGCCTGCTCTCAATTTGTCAAAGTTTCTTCTAAGAAACGCAGTTGCTTCTTCATAGTCTCTAGATGCAAAGATTGTTTTTTCATTTCTGTCTAGGACGTTGTACATCATCTTGCCATCTTTTTCGCCCCTGCTCATTGACACATAAGGTTTGATACCACCTTCGTCGATCATGGAGTCAACCCAACCTTCAAATGCTTCTTGCTCTTTTGCTTTGCCTTTTAAATCTTTCTTAGGTGCGAATGCTCCTGGCTCCATTCTTATTTCTTTGCCGTATTCTGGATCTTTCTCCATTTTCTTGTAATCGTCGATGTATCTCTTTGCCAACTGTATGGCAATTTTTTTGTTTTTGATGTAGTCAGGTGTTGGTTTGAATGTGGCTGAATTCTCTTGTTCCATCTCATCTGCCACTCTAGAAGCAAAGTTTGCCACCCTGTCTTCCTCACCTGATTTAGTCAATAGTCTTGATGCTATATCTGAAAGTATAGAACTTAACATTGTGTTCTTGTTTGTGAATTTTGTTACCTTCAACATTTTATCTGCTGAATCATCTTTCCTTAGAACTAATTTGCTGTCAGGGTCGTTCAAGAAACTCTGTACCACTGCACCGTGATCCACTGGTGCTTGTATAGGTGCGTCGATTGGTTCTGCATCTGGCTCCAGTTCGTTTACCTGATCTTCTTTCTTTTTGTCATCCATGTGTGAATGCACATCTACTCTACCTTGGTGTTTGTCTTTTGATAATTTTTCTGCTTCGCCTTCCTCGCCTTTCAGTTGTTGTATCATGTCATCGAATGTCATTTCTCCATCTTTGGTTTCTTTTGCCTTTTCGATTATGTCCATTGCTTTATCAACATGATCCTCACCTACTTCATCTGTCACAAAATCTGCGATTCTTTTCAAAACTTCTTCTTCTGAATTATCAATCATCATATTTTCTAGTGTACCAAGTATTTCGTATTCTGGTTGTATGAATTTTAAACTTCCACCCTTGCCTACAGTGACAACGTCACTTGCTTTTGGTTTTAGATCTTTCAATTCTAGTTCACTCATTATTCTGTTTATTAGCGGGAAAGCATCTTCTACTCTTTTGTCCAAGTTTGTCATTGTGAATTTTTCACGTAATTTGTTTACAGTCTCATCATCCAACACTTGATCTTCTGATTTTCTAAATGATTTGCAGTGTGCTTCATAGTGTTTCTGTTTTGAAAGATTTCTCATGTACTCTCTAAGGTTCTCTAATTGTAATTTTGTGTTTTCAATTATGTCGCCTGCGTTGTCGTTCAATTGATCCTTGTTGGAAACATATCTCTGGAATGAATTCAGTTTCGCAATATCTTCTGAAGTACGTATGATGTGTTCACCGAACTCGTCGTGTGGTCTACCACCGTTAGCAACGTGTCTCATCATTGCTCTCGCACCTGCTAGGTGTGTCATTGGATACTTGAATCTTTCGCCGTCCTCATTTTCAATGTATAAAGATTGGATCTGTCTGGATCTTGCACCTGGCACAGTCTCATCAACCTTGCCTTTGTGTCTGATTATTAGTTTTGTTTTGTCTAAATTCTCATATGAACGTTTTGCTGTACCTGATAGGCCTTCATTAACGCCTGCTAATTTTGTAATTCTTGCTAGTTCTTCTGACATTTCATCAGTATTTACCGTTTTGTTCGTATCTGCAAGATTTTCATAATCTTGCTTCGTTAGGTTGTTTTTAGTGATATCTCTAACATCAAAACGTAATTGATGCTCCACAGCAAAGTCTTTCAACTCTTTTAAGAAAGCATACCATTCATCCTTGCTATCCTCGTCAATTTTGTTAACAAGATCTCTGTTATAGTACACCTTCATGTTCTCACCATCTGCTAGGCTTATGCTAACAGAACCAAAAGTGTCCGCATCTTCCTGGAATTCAAACTCAAAAAATACAGCGTCGCCTGGATCGGCTGTAGCGGCTCCATTTGCATCACCTAAACGTATGTTGGAGAACTGTGATCTTATTTTATTGAATAAATCTTGCGAATTTTTAGGGTTCATATAGTGTATTTATTATCCTGTAAACGATCCGAATATGGGCATTGGTGTAATCTCACTGGTCCTGTCAGTCCATTTTTCGAATATTTTAGGGTCAAAATCAGCCAATACTTTCATCATACGTGTCATTAATAAGCATGAACTTACAAGGTCATCGTGTTGTCCTGGTTTTGCCTTATATGATAGGCCAGATGCTACGAAGTCCTTCATTTCAGATATGAGTAGTTGTGAGTTGATTTTCATTTTATCATTCTCAACAAGTTCTTTGAATTTTGTGCAGGCATCAATTTTGTGTTTTGCTGTGGTGTTGAACCCTCTTCGAAACTTACGTCTGTGTCCTTTTCTGATAGGCTCAGATAGGAACATTCCCATTATGTTTTCTTCGCCTATGTCCATAACCCTCATCAATGCCGCTTCTCCGATTGAGTTGTTCTCCATGGAGTAAAATATTTGCGGACTTGCTGTTGCATCTTTTTCCATTATGGTATCGTGTATGTGTTTGTTTATGCCTTGCAATATCCTGATTTGTTGATTCATAGGTGTCTGATTGTGATGCCATTCCCCTATTTGTTCAAAAGTTGGCAATTCGAAAACTTGTATTGCGGCGTAGTCGCCACCTGTTCCCATACTAGGGTCGAGTGATACCATGTATGTGTGTCCTGGAGTTGGACGCTTGAACCATCGAACTTGGCCTGTAGTTTCAACTGGCGGTATACCTTCCATGTCAGCCAATACTATACTTGATATTAGTGTTTCATCAAAGATTAAGAATTCACATTCGTGTTCCCTTCTGAATCTTTCTTCGCCTATTCTAGATCGTTCTGCTTCTGCCCATTCTTCGTTCCTATCAGGATGTTCAGACCAATGAGCCTTCATGGCATAAAATCCATTTGTACCTATGATCTTGTCATTGCCGTATTCGTCGAATCTCTTATTTGCTTCTTTCCAAATCATAGCAAATTGGTCTTCGTCACTGTTTGGTGTTGATGTAATTAAGCATTTACCACCTGTACTCAATGTTGGTGATAGAGAGGTCCAAAACTCTTTTGCTTTTTCCGGTGGTTGAACGAATGCAAACTCATCACAATATATCATTGTTAAGGACATACCTCTACCTGTGTTTTCTGTAGTTGTGGTTGCCATGATTTTAGAACCGTTGTCAAATTCTATACTATTCCTATTGTATTGCGTCACTCCTGCTTTGATCCAACTTGGCAACATTTCATATGCGTAACGCACCCTGGACATGATGTCTGATGCTCCTGCATATTTGTGTGCGGCAATTAATATCTGAGAATCTGGTTTAAACATGGCATACCAAATAAGATACCCCGATGCACATGTGGTTTTTCCTGTCTGTCTCGGTAACATGGAAATGCTAAATCTGTGATTATTGTATGCTTCGATCAATCTTTCTTGATAAGGAAAAGGAACAAAAGGCATTTCACCTTTCGTTGGATGCTGTATCTTCATGAATGTCTTCATGAAGAATAATGGACCATTTTTTTCGTCCATACACTTTTCGAGTTGTTCAACTTGCTCTTTGGTGTATTTGTGTTTCTTGTGCGCCTTCTTAATTTGGTCGCTATCTAATGATACATACGCCATAGTGTAGTATTTAATAGTAGAATGGTGCTAGGAAAAGACTTATTTTTTCTCTTTGGCTTCTTTGTCTTTTGCCGCCTTTTTCATTGGCTCAGTTTTATTACCATCTTTATCCAAGTCAATGTAATCAGGTTTAGCCGCTTCAGTATAGGCTTTTTTGAAACTTTCGTATTGCGTTCTTAAACTATTGGCAAGTTCTTCCTCAGTGATCTTGTCCTCAGCGTATGCCATTGGGTTGTCACCACTAGCAACTTTAGGATAAGTTGTTTTTTGTCTATTCAAACCACCTGAGTGTTTGTTCACTAAACTGTCTGTGTCTTGAACTTTTTCTTCTGGTTCGTTAGCAAAAGTTTCGTCTTGTTTTTCTTGGTCAGGAGCAGTAACCATATCTCTCATTTTTGCCATGTCCATAGAACCCATTGCATCGTCATGGTCCATGTCATGCTTAGGCTCATCTGCACCCATCATGCCTGGTGTCACTTGTTGTACACCTGCAAGTTTTAAAATTTGCATCATCATCGATGCTTCTTCTGGACTATCAGTAGAAATCTGTATTGCTTCTTTCATGTCCTCTTTTTCTTTCTTGCCTGCTTTTTTATCATGATATGCTTTTAATTGTGGAGGCATTTTACCTTCGCCAGCGATGCTGTCTTCGTCGTCTTCTTCGCCGTTGATTGAATTGTAAAAACCTCTTAGGCTTTCACCGTGTTTCTTTAAAAATTCTTCTCTTGAAAGTTTTTCTGCTTCGTCGTGCAAGTAGTCTTTCAATCTACCTTCGTCCACTTTTGGATTAGTCTTCTCAACGTTCTCAACTGCATCTTTCACTAGTTCAGGTTTGCTTTCTGCTATTTGCTTCAATCTTGTTAATACATCAATCATTTCCATAACTTATTTTCCTTTATTTGGACTTGGGTTTTGAACTTTTGTAAAAGGACTTGGCGTTCCTTGTTCTTCTTTACTCATTGAATTTTCTTTTTCTTTAGGTGCTTCTTTGTTTTCTTCTCGATCTTTGAGTAATTCTTTCAGCAAACTCATATTTGCTTTTGTGCTGTGATAGTCAGCGGCATCCACTTTTGGTGCATCTTTATATTCAATGTCATGTAATTTGTTTGCATATTCTGATTTTTTTGCAACTTCCATGTCATTTTGGTATTCTTCTGTTGGCTCGCCTGGTTTTCTAACAACCATGTGTGTCATTGGAATCCGTAAAATGTCTGAAAGATACTCATGCATTACTCTTGTTGACTCTGGATAGTTCGTAGTCACATCAAAAATAGTAACTGATTCATTGCTTAGGCTTGGAAAGTCTAAAGGCAAAGTCATTATTGGTGTGCTTTTACCCGCTGACATACTTGCAAGATCAAATTTTTGCAGTGCTGTCTCTAAAGCATTCTTATCAATGTCTTTAGGATCTCCTGCGATCTTAATTTTATAGTCATATGACTTTGTTGATTCTGTTAGGTAGTCTTGAAACGTGCTCATATGCAATATTTAGTCTTTTTTAAATGATATTAACATCAAACTATGTTTACAACACCGCCGTTTTTAAGTTTTTCAAGTGTGTTTTCGCTTGGCACACCCGTAATTCTTAAAGAATAACGTCTATATCTTGAGGCGTTTGCAGTAGCATGTGGAATGCTTGGATCGTAGGATATACTATCACCTGCTCTCCATTGAGATATGTTTTGATTGCCCCATGTCATGAATTGCCCGGGTTGCCAGTCCTCTAAATGGATAATGATCCTTGCCAATGGCTTCTGTTCGTATCCGCTTGGGTGTCCTTCGTTTGTGTCACAATGCCATGGTTCATAGTTTCCTATATTTTTTTCCATAATGATCGGCTGTACTTCCCCTTCGTACTCTAGCCAATTAACAATTTTTGTAAGAGTAGGATGTTTTTCAGGTTTAACTATTTCCTTATATCCTACGTGATCTAAACCGCCCATCTCCATTTTGTGCATCCACGCGGCAGTGCTGGCAAGAGCAACATCGTTCATGTGTGCATTTCTTGATTTTTCTCTTACATATGGAAGAACTTCATCCATAATATTGACTGTCCATCTAAATTTTAGATTGGTGTAAATGCTTGGGTGATTGCTATCATCTCTGAATTTATCAAAATGGTAGTTGCTCTTTGTGTCCTGATACTCGAAATAATTCTCGTATTCAAAACAAGGATGTTGTATTGCGTTAGGATGATGATCAGGAAGTTTGTCTACTTCGTGTACAAATTTAGATTTCTGCATGTCCGTACTTATTATTGTTTATAAGGCCGAAAAATTTTGGGAAATATTTTTGGAATGGCATGTCTCTGTTTTTCTCCAATATTTTAGTATACTTGAGAAATCTGTACCATTCATTCATGTTGCATTTTGTATTATTCATATATTCTATAACGTCTTGGAATTTTTTTGGTAATGTAATTTGCTTTTTAATGTGTTCAGGTATGTTGTATATTTCTATGTGCGATGGATAGTTTGCTATGTTGTAGAATGCTGACCAATTTTTTTGTGTAAAGAAATCGTCATAAGTTGGCAGTTCTAGTACGTTAAATGTGCTTACTGTCATTATGGCCTCAAAGTCACTGTTTGGTATTTGTATGAATCTTTCTGCGTTTGCAATAACTTGTTCCCACTTTGCACCATATCTCAGATATTCAAATTGATCGCCAATTCCGTCCATTGATAAACGTATTTCTAAAAACTTAAAATTTTTACTTAATTTTTCAATTAGTTTCTCATTATATATTGTTCCATTTGTGTTAAAATAAAGAGTGATGTGTTTTGATGTTCCTTTGTCTATAAGTTTTTGTAAAAGATTTATTTCGTTTCTTTTGTTCAAAAATGGTTCGCCTCCAAATAATTCTATCTTTTGTAACTTGTCCGAGTTATCAACAATGTCTTGATATTGTTCTTTAGTAAGATTCCAGTTTTTTGTAGTTCTTTGGAAGATAGAATAATCTTTTTGCTTCACTAAACTATTCCATTTACTCGATAACTCAGGTTTACAACTTGGACAAGCAAGGTTGCATTCATTGCCTGGCATTAGTTGCACTACCCTAGGATATTTTTTGTAGTCCTCTCTTTCAACGTATCGCTGAAATACTTGCTTCTGTAGGTTTTTACTATTCTTTGTGAATAGCATTCTTTGTCTTAGACTCTGCTTTCCGGCATCTTCTTCTTGCCAACATCGACTGCATGTCTTATCTTTTTTGCCTCTGAGTAGATTATTTCTTAGATTGTTGATTTGTTCACTGTTCCATTTCTCGTGTATATTTGAGTCTTCTTTATTGAATGAATTAGAAGTAAAACAGCAAGGACCAAACTCCCCTCTTTTGGAAACTTGAATGTGTGTAAAAGGTGCAGGGCAGAACGTTTTTGATAAAGACATTAATCTTTTTTGAGCAGTTTTTTCATCAACTCATTTCTGTCCGAAATAACATAACCGTCGCTCTCTTCTATGGGAGATCCGTCCTTGTTACCTTGATCTATTTTCTGTTTTTTAAGTTGTAGTTCTACCATTTTTAATTTTTTATCTATCTTACTGCCTTTTGCGTCTATGGCATTTCTGAGGAAGTTTCCTGCAACTTCAAATATTCTTCCTGAATATCTAGAGTCAACATTCATGCCAAGATCCATTAAGTTTTTGTAACTTTCTTCCGCTTCAACGGCAAGTTTATCTAATTCTAGATCTGAAAGTTCTCCTAGGCCCTTTACTTGTGGAAGAGCCGCCGCTATTTTATCAAATTCTGCATAACTTTTTTGTAAATTTTTTGCAGTTTGAGGATCTAAATTTTTAGTTGCAGTGCCTCCATTGGCAGTTTCTTTTAATTTTTTATCTTTTTCTTTTTTATCTACTTCTTTGAATGCCTCTTTGACATTTGGTAAGTTGAGTATATCTTCTAATTTTTTTGTCATTGTGTTATTTACTTACGTTTTCCGTTGTGAAATAATTGCTCTTCTGACACTACCCTAAATCTAATTTTTCTTTGTTTAGCGTATGCATTTGCGGCCTCCCATTTTGCCATGTTTATTACAACCTGTTTTTTCTTTGCGAGACTTTTGCCTGCCGACTCCATGGTAGTTTGACTCATTGGCTTAACCTCCACCATTTCTGCGTGTTTTCTTCCTTCCTTGTCCTGATACACAATAAAAAAGTCAGGCACGTAAACAGTGTATTTGCCAGTGAATGGATGCCTGTAAGGAATCTTAATCGACTCTGATGCCCATTGATACACATTAGGATGTTCATCACAGAGCCTCATGAAAGCGTGTTCCCAACTTGACCTGTATGTCGGTGTCTTAGTCCCTACGTATTTTTGTTGGTTCTTGGGAGAGAACTTTCCTCTTGCAAATCTAGGTAACATTAATCTATGATGTTTCTAGATACAGTCTCTTTCGTGTCGAGTGTTTGCCTGACACCCAGTCTGCTTGACTTGTATCTGTTGGCGTTAAGAATTATGGTCATTAGTTCTGACAACAGTGCCGGTGTGGCATATGTTAATTGATCTAATATTTGCTGTGGTTTGATCTGATCAATTTTTGCTTGAGATAAAATCACGTATGCAGTTGATTCTGCCGAAGGTCTTGCGAAACCCCTTTTAACAAAAAAAGCCACTGTGCTGTCATACTCGCCTACATTGAATTGGTAGTCGGTTTCATAGTCTGTGGTTGTTAATTTTGTTATTGTCTTTTGTAGATCATCTTGCTCTTTCACTGGTAAGTTTGTGTATATCTCTGTCATTATATAGTTGCCTTCTCTGTTGCTACCTCAACGTCAAGCGTTGCTCTTTCTATTTTTATATAACCTTCAGTAACTAGTTTCCGCACATCTGTTATGGCTTTAGTGGTGTAAACTGTTTTAACGCTATCTGAAGATCCTGTGTATTCAACGTCTGACTCTGCAACAGTCATTCCTTTACGTGACCCTATGTCTCTGTAATATAATGATGCCGCAATAAGTGTTCTAATATTAGAATCATTCGAAACAAGGTTAAATGCTTCATTGGGTCCTAAGAAATCTTTGGTGTTCAAGTTTGGATTAGTGATTACAGTATTGTTTTGACCAGTCTTATTGTCCGCAGTGCCTTTTGCGGTTGCCAATGCGGACGCTCCTACTATAGCCGCCGCACCTACTGAAAATTGTGCAATTGGATTTGTTATTGTACCTGCTTGTTTTCCAACATTCAACACTCCATCTTTTGCTATACCTTTAAGTTCTTCCTTCACATCACTTTTCTTAATTCTTTTTGCGTTGTTGTATGTGTTTGATGCTGTCAATATTGCACCTAAAATATTTCCAGATTGCACATTTCTGATCACTGAGCCTACGCCATCAACTACTCCACCAGGACCAAAAATACTATTGGTTCCTCCACCTAAAACTGTTAGTGGACTAGGGGAATTATCGTAGTGTATAGTGGCAAAGCCGGGAACATTGTTTTTGTTGATTATCCCTGATTTGTAGATTACAGTCTCGTAGAATACAGACATTGTGTTGTTCAATATTCCCTGACCGTCTGCTTGGTCTAGATTGTCATGTGAGAACGAACCTATTACAGGATTAACCAATGTCATTGATGTAAATCTCTGCTTGTGTAGTACAAATAATTCTATACCTTTCAGATATGGTTTATTTCTTTGCTTTGGAGTATCCAATCCAAACTTGGTTGTTGGTCTAGCCTTTGAGCCATACTCATAGTAATCGTCTTTTGTCTTATTGATAGTGATATCGTTGTTCATGCCAATTGAATCTGCTATTGTGTATTCGTAATATTTTTTCCAGAACGCATTTACTGTGTCGGCATGATCATCATGAAATACAATGTTTACAGGTTCATATTGTATCCTTGTTGCCGCATACATTTTTTTATTGTATTGGATTTTTTCCTCCAAGTTGTAACCGTACTTTGGAAGGTCAGCACTTTTGACCAACATGTTTAATTCATAACGTTCATTTTGTGAGAATTTTGTTTGGAATAAAGATTCATCTAAATTGAATACAACATGGAACAGAAACTTCTGTTTCGGCATCAATTTGTGATTGTTGTCTATGTACAATCTTGATGCGTGTTCATAGTCTTTCATTCCCGGAAGACCGTTTTGGAAACCTTGTAAGAAGTTGTTTATGCTTGGCATAGTGTTATTTATAGTCACAAAAAAAGCGCCTATAAAGACGCTTTTAATGTTATAATTGCTAACTTAATTTTTTGTATTACTGTCCACCACCAGTACTTAATGTACCGATTGTTCTTGCAACTGCTGTTCCAATTCCTGTTCCTGTTGGAGTTTGGACTGCGTTGTCGTATTGTACTGACAATGTGATTGTTGCTGGTTCTGATGTGTTGTAAGCCAATGTGTTGTAGTTCACATTTTCTATGTACGCACCATATAACTCAAATGTTTCTAACACATTTGGTGCACTTGCTCCGTTACCACCATCAAGCATTTCAATTCTACCTGTGAATTTGTAGTCAATACCCGATGCCGCTGAACTTTGTTCAAAGAAGTCAAATTGTTTCTGAATCTGCTCTCCAACCAATTTAGTCACTGAGTTGTTAACGTCATCTCTCAAAGTGATTGTTATTGGATCCCAAGTGTGCTTACCTGCAACATATACTTTTGAGTTGTACACATCTAATGTTACTTTGTCAAAAGTCAAGTTAGGTCTTGTAATGTCCATCACTTGTTTTGTTAGTTCTGATCTCGGTGTTGATACTCCAAAATTTTCCAGAATCGCTCTAAAACGATATTGTAGTTTTGGCATCAATAAGCCTTGTGATGCTGAACTTTGATCGTTTGCTAAAGGTACTGTAAATTTTGATAAAGTTGATATTGCCATCTGTTTCTCCTATTTATTCAAAATTAGTTCCCTAACTTTGCAATTTCTCCTGTGT
>Ga0163109_10004036_pt1 | contig 11189 bp, 14 predicted proteins | sample CRUFie1St13metaG_FD_108704 | JGI IMG/M metagenome (GOLD analysis project Ga0163109, IMG submission 108704) | Marine microbial communities from the Costa Rica Dome - CRUD Field 142mm St13 metaG | ecosystem: Environmental > Aquatic > Marine > Oceanic > Photic zone | place: Costa Rica: the Eastern... | reverse complement strand
TTGCTCTTCCTCTTCCCTATATTGCTCTTCCTCTTCTTCACTTTGTTGATCTTGTTCATAATATTCTTCTTGATTCTCTTCTTCATACATCTGTTCATTTTCATTATCCTGTGGATTTTCTTCATAATAAGATTGTTCGTCATTTTCATAGTATTGATGTTCTTCACTATCATGTGGTTCTTCATCAGATTCTCTATGATATTCATTTTCATCATTTTCATATTCATCATCATGATTTTCACCATGTTCATACTCTTCGTTTCTATATTCTTCTTCAGATTGTTCATAATAATTCTCATACTCATCACTATTATCCATTTGAATTTCTCTGCCAGAAATTAAATCTTCATTTTCTTGATAATCTAAATACTCCTGAAGTTCTTCAGGATATTCCGTTTGTTCTTGATCTACATTTTCGTCATAATTATCTACATATTGTTCTTCAGTATATTGGTCATCTTTTTTATCTGTATTAACAATATATTCATCGGAAGGATTCTTTAAGTTCTGTAAACTTTCTAAATTACAAGATGTTTGAACCATGTTATCAAAGTTTACATCATCATCTTCTTCTGATTCTTCTACACTTTCAACTACCGAGTTGAATTCTATACGCCATCTGAATGTTTGTTGAAAAAATTCAATTCCTGTAATTTTAACAGATAAAATTAGATCCGAATTTTCATTATATCTAATTATTTCTTCAATATCTTCAGTTCCTATTACTATAGGTAAATATAGAGTTTTTTCATCTTCCGATAATTCATACAATGTATTGTAATATTTAATTAATTTTTCCGAGTTTAACTCTTTACCACACCACTTTTTTGAATTATCAGACGCATTATTAATACATAATGTATCAAAGTTTTCTAAAAATTGAACTATTTCTGAATGACAATCTAAATTAATTATGTAATTAATAACATTGTTACCATAAACATCTTGGAACATATCACATAATTCAGATTTAGGTAAATAAAACGCAAATGGTTTAGATAAATTAGTTATAAATATTCCCTTATCATTTTTTGATGGCAATTCAAATGAGCAATCTTCATTAACAATATTTTCGTAATCTAGGTATTCGAAAAAATGTTTAATTTTAGTTTCTTTCATAATATACTTTAAAAGTATAAACTAATTATTATTAAGTAACGCAATCTCTACTATTTCTAAATTATAACTAATTTTTTGCTTGCTTCTAATATTTGCTACTTTAACTTTTAGAGTTACATCACATGATTTATTTTTAATATCACTAAATGTAATTATTTCACCAGGTTTGTGCTTAATAGTTTTGTGACTATTATTAGGTAATTTAGTTTTCACCATTGTAGGATAACTTTCACGTCTTACTATAAGAGAATTTATACTTTCAATATTGTAATCAGTGAAGGAGTCTTTTAGCATTTTTTCAAGTAATTCTATTATATCTTGGTCATGTTTTGTAATACACCATTTTATATATGATTTATTGTATTCAGTTTCTTTACCAAAGATACTATTTACATTCTTAAGAATTATTTCTATAGGTTTAAAATTATTATTTTGAATCAGAGAAACTTTAAAAAGTTCGCCCCATTTATTTTCTGAGATTTTATCATATTTTATAGAAGTCATTAATAATTATTAAGAGGCTATTTTTAACTAAAAATCGTATTATGATTTAATAATTTTTATTCTATTATAAATAATGGCAGTAAGTAAATTTACTAAAGAAATATTAGATAAGATAATAGAAGAAGTAAGTAAAGCTGAAAATATATCTAAAATAGAATCAAATGTAGTAGAACCTCTTATAATGTATACATTTAAGAGATTATATCCTTATCTACTAATGAGTTCTATTATTTTCATATTGACTTTTTTAGTTGCATTGCTAATTCTTCTTTTACTCATAAAACAGATTAAGACAAAAATTTAAAGTAATTTTAAATTTATTTATATTCTTTAGACAAATAATTATATTTACATATAATATAAAATGTTTGACGACAAAAATCACGCACACGCAATGGCAACTGCTTTCGGATCATTAGGTGGATTCGCCGCCGCCCCAGGCTGGTGGACAGAAGCATCCAAAAACGCTATGGTTCAACTCGCTGCTCTTACCGTTCTCATCTGGCAAGGTGGAGGTGCTCTTGACTGGGGCTACTCACTCGCCGCCGCTATCGTATTCACAATCGCTGTAAGAATGATGTCTTCCATGAATGTCGAAGCCACCGTCGCTGTTGCCCCAGCCGCACCAGCCGCACCAACTGAAGAAGCACCTGAAGAACCAGCTGCTCCTACTGAATACTACCACAACTACTAAATAAATTGTATAGACTAATTTTTTAAATAATTTATCTATTTAAAAAATTATAATTCTTTTTCAAGACTTAGTGTTTTAAACTTTATAGCAACAAGTATTTCCATAAGAGATCTTGAACCCATTTGTGTTTCATGTAGTTTACCCTTTTTATCAACTATAAACATAGTGGGAAATCCTTGATATCCTATTTTTCCAGCAAGTTCTTTATTTTTTTCATAATTAATTGTTGCTACCTGAATATTTCTTTTGGGTAATTCTTTAGCAAGGAAATTCATTACTTTTGACATTCTCACACAATATCCACACCAAGGAGCATATATTTTAAGAAGTGTATACTTGTTCTTAAAAATGTCTGATTTGAGAGTAGTCCCATCAAAATCATTTTCAGTTAGTTCGATAACAGGTGAATTGTTTTCTTTACCATATTTATTTTCTATAGGCCTTTCCATATAATTATATAAACTATTATATTTATTGACTTGATTTTTATTTATCACAATATATTAAATGAAGTTATATTTGATAGTTATAATCGTTATTCTTTTATTAATAGCAATATTATGTAAAGAAAAACCCCAAGTAACAGAAAATTTCAGAGGGAGAACTTTAGATCAAAAAATTAAATCGATAACTAATATATTTACTGAAGTTGATAAAAATAAAAATAAAATTACTGACTTGAATGAAATAAAAAAGGCGATAGGGGAAGGGATACTCAAACAGGCTAATAAGAAACTAAGTAGTCTCACTCCTAAACAAAAAAAAGAATTTAAACAACAAGTAGATAATCAAGCTAAATCGGTATTTTCTATTTTAAGAAGTCATCCAAAACTTAAGAACAAACGTCGTATTTATTTAAGAGATTTAATTAAGCTGACTAAAAAACAATTTAAAAACTCCCGTAAGAAATCTAAAAAAAGGTCCCCTAGAAAATCTAAAAGAAAATCACCCAGAAGACCAAGAAGAAATTCTCCAAGAAGACCAAGAAGAAATTCACCCAGAAGACCAAGAAGAAATTCACCCAGAAGACCAAGAAGAAATTCACCCAGAAGACCAAGAAGAAATTCACCCAGAAGACCAAGAAGAAATTCTCAGGTAAAATCAGATAAAGGTAAGGGATCATTTGATTTTGTATGCAAATCTCAACCTGGTTCAAAATCTTTTAAATGTGTAATGGAAAAAACAAAAGGAAATCTAAAAACAGCCGCATTAATAGGCAATAATCTTAATACATCTAATAAAGTTCCTACAAAAAAAAATAACGCAGAAAAGCAAATTGCTGAACTAAAGAAAAAAATTGAAAATCAGAATAAAAAGATAAATAATTTAGATTCAAAGGTTGCTGATAGCAATGACAAATATTTCGCAAGTATAAAGAACAGAGACTCTAAGTTATTAGAGGCGAATGATGGTGTTAAACCTATCGATCCATCTAATTTTAGTTTTAAACCGAAAATAGAATTTAAACATAAAGAGCCTTCCAGAAAGATCGCATCAGCATATGGCTGGAGTTTTATGCCACCTCATTACTGGAGTGTTCCTCAAAAGAGACCACCTTCATGTATTCCTAACAAACAAGATACAGCAACTGTAACACCTATTTATGATAAAAGTGTTCCTGTTGATGTAATGGATTATACACAAGTAGGCTCTATTTTACCTAAATTTGAGTATAATGAGGTTCATAATCCTAATTATTATTATCCCGGATGGATAGCAAAAAAAGATGAACCTTACCCGGGTAAAAATGGAAAACCTGTTATGAAAACAGGAGAATACTATAATATGAAATTAGCCAGACCTACAGGTTTAGAACCCAGAAAAGCCGTAAATTTTGGAAATAAAATAATTGATGAAAAAGTTCACCCCCAAAAAGATATTAGAAAAGCTATAAAAATAGCAGCCCCTAATAGAAGAAAAATGATAGTCAGATAAAAATATAAATTAGTATGTCTAAAATAAATTAACTAATATTTAATGTTAGTTCTAAAAGAATTTGTCACTAATATAATAATGAACAATAAAGTTTTTATTATATTAGCTTTGTTATTAATATGTTGTTTAGCTTTTGTTAATATGAATCGAACTGAAAATAAAGAGTATTTTAATTATAATGTTGTTAATAAAAATCCTAATGAACATCAACAATCTGAAAACATATCAAGAGAAGTTGATGAGTTAAATAAAAAAATTGATTCGCTCGAAAATACTACTACTGATTTGGATGATAAAGAACTTCAAAATGTTACTACCGAAAAAGATAAAAAGGATGAAAAAGATGTTGATCTTGAAAAGCCTAAAACCAAAGTCAATACATCAAAAAGGTTGTCTTACCTTAAACAAAAAATTAATTCATCAGTAGATATGTCAAAATATATTCTTAAAAGTAGGATAACACCTCAACCTGATATGAGTAAATATATTCTTAAAAGTAAAATACCTACATGTCCTAAAGTTCCTGACTTATCAGATTATGTTCTTAAAACAAGTATACCTATTATTGAAGCTAAACCTAAGAAATCCAAACCTAAGAAGAAAAAATCTAAGTCAAAAAAGAAGTCATCTAAATCTAATAAACCTAAAACTCAAAGAAAAAAAAATTCAAAAAGAAGACAAAGAATTTCTAAAGAAAAATCTCCAAAAAGTTCATATAAAGGTGATAAAAAAATGTATGTAGTAAGAAAACTATCACCACCTAAAAAAAACGCATCTCCTAAGAAAAAATGCACAAATTACATACCAAGAATGCCTATTAATCTGACACGTAATAAACCAGCTCCCAAACCTAAAAAATGCAAAATTATAAGAAGAGTAATTAAACATGGAGACTTATATGGAGCTTATTAATTATAATAAAAATTATTTTTATTGTAGTTAACAACATGATTTACTACCACCAGTGAGTTCATTAATATTAGTATTAATTTTATGAATATCAGCTTTGTCAGAATTTCTTTTTTCTCTTTCTAGTACAATTCTTGAAGCTGTTTTTGAAGCATGTTCAAATAATTCAGTAACTCCTATATTATTTTTAGAGGATGTCTCAAAATATTCGTGATGATTATTTTTAATTAAACTTCTTATTTGTTCTTCTGTTAATGATTGTAGTCTGTAGTCCTTTTTTGTTCCTACTAAAAACACTATTCTATCGGGATTATCACTATGTTTATCTATTTGAGAAGACCAGTAATTATAATTTTCAATAAGTTTTGATTGATTTTCTTCAGTTAAGTCAATACATAAGAAAACGATATCTGCGTTTCTGTAATACATAGGCATTAATCCTCTATATTTTTCTTGCCCTGCGGTATCCCAAACATCAAGTTTATATTTTGATCCATCTATTTCTATTGCTTTATTACTGAATGAACATCCAATTGTTGATTCACAGAATTGATGAAATTTACCACAAAAGTATCTCGTAATTAAGGATGTTTTACCTACATTAGCTTCTCCTAAAATAACGCATTTTATATGCAGCGCTGTAAGTCTATCACTCATATATTATATTTTCAAATAATTTTTAAATACAAATCATTTTAAATTATATTAAACTTTATTCCAGTCAGAATCTGATACAGTCCAGTTATTTTCGTATTTATCACATATATCCATTAATTTAAACCTATATTTAGGAACTAAAGTATCATTTTCTTTTGAAAGTTCATAACAAATTGCCATGAAATTATCTTTAAATACATTAGGGAAATCGTTTTCAAGTTTAGAACCACAATTACTAAGAATACTCACTATAGCATCAATATACTTACCTACATAGTCTTTTGGAGCATTTTTTGTAAGACTAATTAACAACTTGTAATTTTTAAATACAGTATCATATGAAACAATATTAAACTTATACAAATTTGCTATGAAAATATAACCTCCTATCATTTGAGTTTTAGTTTTCATAATACTACATAATTTTTCATAGTCATTGACATCCTGAAGTTCTTCTATATCGGTGGTATTAAATTTTTCAAAGAAATCATTACAGAATTCAAGAACACTATCAATTAATTTTTCATTTTCTACATCATTAAGTTTGGATAAATTATTAATTAGTTGCGCATACAACCCACTATAAATATTTTCAGTAATAGCTTTATCACAAATACATTTAACAAAAGATTTTCTACTATCTTCAGTCAATAATGCTTGGTAAATATCACTAATTTTTGTAGCAATTTGTGGATAATTGATCTCAGAAATCTTATTAAGATTAGAAATTAAATTTTTTGTAAAGTTATCTGAATCATTATCCGAGTTTTCACGCTCTTTTCTCCAAGTATCAGCAGCAGTCATCTTGTAACTTAACTTCAAGGGACTTCTGCGTCTTATAAATTTATTAGTTTTTTTGATTTCAAGTAAATTATTTAACACATCTTCATCTAATACAGCATTAAATGATTTAGCCAAATTTTCTATAAAATCATATTCATAAACAATTACACCTCCACTTGATTCAATCATGTTATTATCTATATTAATATATTTATGTTTAAGTAAATTAATTTATACCCATAAATATAAATATTTACTTATAATTATTATAATATTGCGGATTAAAGGGTTATGTGTTTAAAAATTTAAAATGTATAATTAGTTGATAAAAAATAAAAATTTAATTATTATCTTAATTAACATTTGGTTTAATAATTACTTAATTCTAAGAGGGATTCAAGACATGTATTAATAACTAAATTATCTTGTTCTGAATTATTATTGGAATTATTTTCAGTTCTGCTATGAATAATTGATTCTGTTGGTAAATCGGTTACTATTATTTTTGGAGATATCAAAAGATTCATATCGTGATATAGATTAATTCTTAAGGGCTTCGTAACATCACTGTCTTCTGATACCCATAAATTTATACCTGAAAATCTTTCTGCATCATTTTTGGTCATAATAATAACAATTCCTTTATCTGGAAATATTACAACGTATAAATTAGATCCTATTACATAGTCATTATCGTATATGTGTGGAATTGAAGGACCATTTTTATCAGTTTTGAACATCTGAAAGTGATTTTTTATGGTTAAAGAACGGAGATAATTAGTAAAATTTCTATGAGTAGAATAATTACAGATGGAATATATTTGTTCTTTAATGATTTCCACAGAAGATTGATCAGACATTTGATATTTTGATATAAAAATGCGTATTATTTTAATATCAAAATTTTTTAAATTATATTAGGTATATATTTCGGAGCGTCTAATTTGTATATTGTAACTTTAAATTTTGAATCGTAACCATCTACATCAACTGAATTACCATTGTATAATTCTTTAGCACCATATTGATCCATAGAATCTCTTCCATCATATTTTAGTGATAATTTTACACTCTGATAACCATCGGAACCGGTATAGTAACGCCACTCTCGTGAACGTGGATATAATTGTTGTCCAAAAAGAGGTAATTTAACCTGATTATTACCTGTTCCATCCTCTTGAATTAATACACCAACTTGCTGAAATTGTGACGGTTCTCCTCTTGTAGCAATATTAACTGGTATTCTGTTATTATGGTATGGATAAGTTCTTTCAGGAGGAGATAGTGGGTTATGCACTCTTTCATTAAATAGATTATTTTGATTTCTTTGAGCTAAATTAGCAACTGTTAAATTGTTGTTCATCTGTTGTAATTCACCTAGTTTCTCCTTATATTTATAAATTTTATTAATCATTCTTGTATCTTTTTTTTCTATATTTCTCTCAAGTTTATCAATTTTATCATTTGTATTTCCTATATGATGAGTAACCAATATAATCAAACCTACTATTAATAAAATAAATGTGTTTTTATCAAAGCAAAACGTATCAACAGGACACATATTCATTTATATATATCGATATATTTATTACTTAAAGATTAAAAGTTATAAACATATATCACAATGCAAGTATTTGTTAAAACATTAACAGGAAAAACAATTACCCTAGATGTTGAATCCAGTGACACAATTGAAAATGTAAAACAAAAAATTCAAGATAAAGAGGGTATTCCACCAGATCAACAAAGGCTTATCTTTGCTGGTAAACAACTTGAAGATAATAGAACTCTTGCGGATTACAATATTCAAAAAGAGTCTACTCTTCATCTTGTTCTTAGACTCCGCGGTGGATTTTAAATTTCATTCTTACAACATAATTTACAGTATTTTACTTTAGATTTTGTATTCTTATTATTTATGCCTTGGCATTGTATATTTTTTCCTGAAAATTCTGCTCCCACAAATACAGGGTAATTTTTAGGACACCTGGCATATTTGCTTGTAGAACCTACAAACCTACAAATATCTTGGTAATTAACTGTTTTATCTTTAATAGCTTTCTTTTTTTTATTGGGTTTGGGTTTAGATTTAGTTTTTTTTAACTTCTTCTTTGGTTTATTGTTAGTTATCTTCTTTTTACTTTTAATACGATCACTTCCATCATTCTTATTTTCTAAATCTTCAAATTCAGGAAGAGGAACTTTTAATTTTTCCATATCATCTTTTGAAAATAATTCTTGTTTAAGTTCTTTTAATTTCCCTTCACTTCTTGGATCATAATAACCGAGATCTGATTTTGTGCCTAAAAGATTTGTAAACATATTAGCTGTTTGTTTAGGATTTTTTAACATACCTGTTAATATTTTATCAACTCCTGGAACATTAGAAAAGCTTTCTACTCTATTTTCTCTCCAACTTGTAAAATAACAAATTACGTAAATAGTTATAAAAAAAACACATACCCCTCCGATGAGCATTATAGGTTTAACTTCCATTTATATATAGCCATATTTTATAAAAATATAGTTATAGAAAATTTACTAACAATTATCTAACACTTTTTCTATACACCAGAAATCACTGCACATATTTACATCTTGTATAAAGCTATAAGGCATATAAAAGTAACCTCTGTCACCCCAGTCTATACCCCATGAATTTCTAATAATAAAGTGTTCTTTTTCGTCGTTATAACCAACTGCCATGATAGCGTGACCACCTAATAATTTTTCATTTTTTTTAGGTATTGGCATTATACCTGTTTCCGCAACTTCTTTAGTTTCAAAGCTTTCATATACGCCAAATCCAAATACAAAAGGGAGTCCACTTGAGAGACAATCTTTCATATGATGTATATCTTGTTTTATTCTCTTATATCTAACAGATTTATGTTTCTTGGCATTATCGTAGCATATATCATAAGGTTTATTTTTAAATTTTGATATGTCATATGGCCATAAATTTTCAGGACAAACACCTTGTTTATTAACAGACTTTATTCCATCTCTTATGTTTGCTCCTGAATCGTAATTAATTGAATTTTCGATTTCTCTTTCATTATAGTATATAAATAACCTAGATGGAACAAAAATATTACATTCATCTTCTTTAATTTCATTGAATTCATATGCGGCAGCTATGGCATTAGCAGTACAGCTTCCTAATTTACCTTGATTATAAATTCCAGGACACTTACTTCTCAAATCAACTTCGCTATATAAATATTCTTTCTTAAGTTTATATTTATGATCTCTTTGGTCTGGAGTATCAACTTTCCATCCATATTTACGGAAATGTTTTTCTTCTGAGTCGTAACTTGATAATGTTAATCCCATTAATATAATTAATGCTTATTTCTTTAAGTTCCAAAAATTTAATTATTAGATATTTAATTAATGATTAAATTTATGCTTTGAAATTTTTCATAGCAGCTCCTATATCTTTTTCACTACCGAAATAGTTTTTGAAAGTGTCTAAGATTTGTCTTCCGTCTTTGAGAGCAGGTCCCATATTATTTAATGTTTCAATTAAATTTTTTTGAGTTTTAATTAGATTACGTGTATCTTTATTTAATCCTTTCACTTGTTTAGGTGTTAATGATTGATAATTTTCATAAAAACTTCCTTTTGAATCAAGATTAAATTCTTCCACATCTTCATCTTCTTCAGCATCTACATCTTCATCTGCTTCTTCGTCATCATCCTCATCTACTTCTTCAACGTCGTCAGATTCTTCAACATCATCTTCATACTTTTCTTTAACATCTTTATTGTCTTCATCGTCTTCATCTTCTTCATCCTCTATTTCTCCCTTACTATCATCATCATCTTCATCTTCGTCTTCATCATCAACTGTTCCTTTTCCTTTACTTTTTCTTTTTCCCTTTCCGCTTTTAAATGATTCTTTGGGAAGAGCTCTTGATGGAACATTACAAAGGGATGTAAATATAGTTCCCAAAATTAGAGCAACTGATACTGATTGTACAATATCTCTTGTTACTGAGAAACCTACAAGAACAGTAATTGCTATTAAACCCAGGCTATGTTTTTGTAGTTTGGGAGTTATAAGTAATAAACTTATGCTTGCGAGAGCTATTAATATTAATCTGTTAGAATCCATATATTATACGTTAAGAAAATATATTTAATCTAGTAAATTAGTAGCAAAAAAAAGGACTCCTACAATTGTCGAAAGCAATAAAACTTGTCCTTGTCTTGCCATCATTCCTGAAGCAGTGCCAAATACTCTTGGTAATGAGTTACCTAACCACTGTCTTACCGAAGGATTAAATACAATAAAGCACAATACAAGAACAATAAGTGGTTTTTTCATTTTTTTCATCCAAGTATTTTCAGTAAGTTCACTGGAATCGTATTCTATATCCATTTGTGGTGGAATATCAAGATCAGGTTCCATGTCCATCATATCACTTGCGGCATTCACTGGCATAGAAGAAGGTTCTGAGCCAGTCATACTTACGTTTTCGGATTGATTTTGTTCAGAAGGACTGTCTTGATTAAGTTCGGCTAATACTTCTTCTACAAGATTAGAATCGTCGCCTTTCATCATAGCTTTATCGTCACCTCC
>Ga0163109_10004033_pt1 | contig 11198 bp, 7 predicted proteins | sample CRUFie1St13metaG_FD_108704 | JGI IMG/M metagenome (GOLD analysis project Ga0163109, IMG submission 108704) | Marine microbial communities from the Costa Rica Dome - CRUD Field 142mm St13 metaG | ecosystem: Environmental > Aquatic > Marine > Oceanic > Photic zone | place: Costa Rica: the Eastern... | reverse complement strand
GTGTTCATTCTAAATTGATCTGCTGGATGATCGTAATGAAAATAACCTGCAAAAGGTGTGGCAGTATCACCAAAATATAAACTTTGTACTCCACCTTCGGTGAAAGCGATCTTGGCATTATTACCTCCTGCTATGGTTAATGCCTGAGTTGGAGATGCGGTTCCAATTCCTAGTCTGTCATTTGTTGCATCAACGAACAAAGTATCAGTATCAACAGCCATGTTACCTGCTACTTTCACTGATCCTGAACCGTTGGCCGATAATTCTAAACTTGAATTTGATGTAGTAGTTTTTATTTCATTTCCTGTTATAGAAATGTCCGAGGAACCATCTTTGTCCGCCCAAGTAACAGTTCCAGAACCATCTGTTGTAAGTTGCTGTCCTGCCGAACCATCAGATGTAGGAAGAGTGTAAGCATTATTGACGTTAATGCCCGATCCTCTTATTGTTCCGTTTACGTGAAATGTTGTTGCTGGTTCTGAAGTACCAATACCTACCCGCGAGTTAGTTACGTCGAGATACAGTAGGTTTGTTTCAAATGCAAGGTCGACGCCATTCCTGGTTAGATTGGACTTTAGTACCGACCCTGATATACGACCTATGGCCATATTAGGTACTCCTTTATAATAATGTTAGTATAGCAAACGCCATACACAGCCTCGTTTACATTGCCGGCTGACAGCAGTAATAGTATTTATACGGGCATAAAAAAAGGGCGACTAAAAAGCCGCCCTTAAATTTAGTAGTGTTCTGTAAAGAATTAGTTGTTTGTTCTTACAACTGCATTCACAAGTCCAATACCGTCATCAGTTTTAGCCTCTAGAGCTCTACCGATCACGTGGAATGGATTGATTGTGTCTGTGTTTGACACTGCTCTTGCAGTACCTTTTACAGTTGAACTTACCAATCTGTCACCTTTGTTTACTTGACCGATAACTCTCACTGGAGTTCTACCTGTCATTGCAACAAATGGATGAGATTCGCTGTTACCAGCCGCCGCATTCATCATGAATGCTGGTTGTGTAGAAATAACACCAAATACAGTGTCAGATAATTCACCGTTAACTTCAGTGATTTCTGCTGAACCGCCTAGTGATACAACTGCACCTTCTGACATAGGAGCGTCCGCTTCGAAACGCTCGGCAACGTCCGCGTATGACGCCGATGTCGCTTGTGCGTGTACAATGTTTGCTCTTATATCAACTAGATCTTTGTTTCCTAAGTTATCGTTAGATCTGAAAGCAGACCAGGCACCACCCGCGTTACCGTGTGTAGTTGTTCCGTCATCTGCGAATGTTTCATCCCATACCCAGAAAAGATCTTCTTCAGTGGCAGTTTCCGCGTTACCTCTGTTGGCTTTTAGACCAGAGAAGTTAGGCATACCAGAAGCAGATGATACGTTTCTGTTTACTTCGATAATGTTATCCTCAACTGAAAGTGTTGCTGTGTTTACGATTGTTTCTGTTCCATCAACAGTCAAGTTTCCTGTTACCCTTACGTTACCGTCAGTAACGATAAGTTCGTCAGTTCCACCGATGTCTAATGTTACAGAAGATGCTCCAACTGTTACGTTGTTAGAACCTGATACAATTGATGTTTTTGCTGTCAATTGATCGTCAACATATTTTTTATTTGCCAATGTCGCGTTACTAGCCGGTGCTGTTGAGTTGTCAAGTGTTAAACTTGAAATACCTGTCACTGCGTTTGAAGACGCCGTGATTGCTACATCACCTACTGATAAACCGTTATTGACTCTAAAATTACGTGCTGTCATGGTTCATTCTCCCTCATGATTGTTGTTAATGTTAATGCTAGACTACTTTGCCTAACAGTAATATTTACCAATATTTTAGATAATTTGTGTAATACTTTAATTTGGCCGTAAAAAAAGGCCCTATATTTCTATAGGGCCTTTAATTCAATTAGTTATTATACGCCTTGTAAAGAGTATTGTACCAGTGCCGTTGATGCGCCACCTGTACTTGTCGCTTTTACTTCAACTGTGTTTGAACCGTCATGGTTGAATGTAATTGTTGCTAGATCTGTTGATCCAGTGTTTACAACACCATACACGTTTCCGTATGCAGTTGAACCGTCGTGTACAACATTTGCTTTCATAACAGCATATTCACTGTTGTTAGCATCGTTAATTGTGATCATTAATTCTGCTGATCTGTATGAACTTGCATTGAAAGTCATTATGTTTGTTGCACTTGATTCAAATGATACTGATGACGTTTGTGTTCTCGCTACACCACTTGAAGCCAACGCAGTGTTATCAAAACCAGTCATTGCAAATATTCTTGCACCTGAGTGCGGAGCAGAAGTAAATGTAATGTTTGTTCCTGATACTGTGTAGTTTTCAGTTGGTTCTTGGAAAACGTTATCAATGAATACTAAAACGTTGTTCACTGTTTCTGGAGCAGAGCTAAAGAAACCAGTGATTGTTGTAGTTGATCCGTCACCTGTTGCTGACACTTTAGAAATAGAAGGTGTGTCACCCGCTATCGCTAACTCAACGTAAGTTGAACCATCGTTACAAGCCTCATATTTTGAAGTTTGTGAGTTATATCTTATGATACCAGCCGCCGCTGTTGGTCTTTGTGCTGTTGTACCTGTAGGTAGTTTGAACGCATCAGTTGAACCTGAAGCATCTAAAACAAAAGATGGTGATGATGTTGCAATACCAACTCTGTCGTTACCTGCATCAACAAATATTGCGTGAGTGTTACCATTAGATTCTACTCTAAAGTCAACATCTGCTGAATCTTCGTTGATTACAACTGCACTTGAAGCCGCAGTAGTGATTGTTAAATTACCAGTACCGTTAGTGATCGCTGAGTTTGAACCATCGTGTGTCATCGTTAGGTCGTTACCAGCACCAATTCTCAATGATTGAGAATCAGCAGTGATGTCGATACCCTGTGATGAGTCAATTGTTGTGAATGTACCAGCGGCCGCTGTTGAGCCTCCGATAACTGCACCGTCAATTGTACCACCGTTGATGTCAACAGTAGTTACTGCACCCAAGTCTGCGAATGTTCCTGATACCGTTGTAGCATTTGCTAAAGTTATAGCCGCCGCATTAAACGTTACTGAATCACCTGAAGCATCACCTAATGTAGTGTTACCTGATGATGATAAAGTTGTGAACGCACCAGTACCTGGTGTTGTCGCACCAATGTTTGTGCCGTCGATTGCACCACCGTTGATGTCTGCTTTTGCGATTACTACTGAACCTGTACCTGAACCTGCTAACACTAGGTTATCATTTGATCTTGATGCACTAATGTTGTTACCGCTGATTGTTGTACCAGTCAAGTTGATTGTGTCAACTGTGATCTCAGATGCTCTGATTGGAGCATAAGAGTCAATCGTTACGTTACCTGCTGTTGTACCGTCCTCTGAACCAGTGTTTGCAAATACGAATGTGTCTGCTGACTCGTCCCATAAGAATGATACGTTAGTTAATGATCCTCTGTTAAAGAATAAACCTTGGTCAAAGGCATTCGCCGCTCCACCTGAGTTATTCTTCGCTAATTGAATTAGCGGATCTTCAATTGTTAACGTTGCACTGTCAATTGTTGTTGTAGTACCGTTTACTGTCAAGTTACCTGCAACAGTGGCATTGCTGTTTACTTGTAGGGTAGTAAACGTACCTGCCGCCGCTGTATTTCCACCAATTACACAACCGTCGATCTCACCGTCTCCACCTGAATCGTCGATGTTTACGTTTGTTGTCGCAGTTAAGTTAGTAAATGTACCAGCACCTGCTGATGAACCACCAATTGTTGCACCGTCTATAGTACCACCGTTGATGTCAACTGTTGTCACAGTACCTAAGTCTGTAAATGTACCAGACACTGTTACGTCTTCACCTAATGTCAACGTACCTGCGTTAGTAGTGATAGAATCACCTGATGCGTCACCAAGCACTGTGTTACCAGTTGATGTTAATGTAGTAAACGTACCTGCGGCTGGAGTTGTGCCTCCAACTGTACCATCAAATGTTCCTGAGTTGATATCTGCTTTAGATATAACCACTGAACCTGTACCGTTTGGTGTTATGTTAATGTTTTCGTTCGACCTTGCAGATACAATGTCAAAGCCTTTTACATCCAAGTTTCCACCTAATTGTGGTGAAGTGTCTTCTTCAATTGAACCAAGACCAGAACCAACCATGGATTTGAACTCTCCATTGCTGTATCCTTCAATCTGTGATGTAGTTGTGTTGTATCTGATGTCACCGTTTGCTGGTGAACCCGGTCTCTGACCTGTTGTTCCTGATGGAACCCTAATCGCATCTGTTGACGAAACGTGAAATTTCACGGCCGGACTCGCTGTTCCAACCCCTACTCTTGAATTCGATACGTCTAATGCTAATAGATTTGTTTCAAACGTTAAATCAGTACCTGATCTTGACAGGTTTGATTTAAGCATTTGTCCCGATATACGTCCTATTGCCATGTTATTTTCTCCTTAAACTTTCGAAAGTTACAATATATATTATAAATGTTATTTATTGGATCCAGTGGAATAACGGCAGTAAATACAATGGAATGAAGAAATATACGCATATAACTCTAGTGGGCAACGTGTCCATAGATTACGACTATAAAGGTTGTGATAAGTTGGGTGATATTGTGGTCAGTGGAGACATCAGTATGCCGTTAAATGCTAAATTTTCCATAACAAATAGCGAACCAGAATTACAACGTATGATAAACAACATCAATCTAAAAAATAGCACGATATTAACACCGTTAACGTTGTATAAAAAATATTTGTTCTTTAACAACGTTGATTATCTACCCAGTTTTCCGGATCTACAAAAATTACACATAGACATTGACCGTTGTTCCACACAACTGCTGTCGTTGTTGTGCAGTATATGGTGTGAATACGATAAAGTATTTTTGTTTGGTTACAATATTGAGGATTTAAATGAAAGAGAATTGTTGATACGTACGGCGGCCAACAATCCTCACGTGCAAATATATTATTGCAGGAAACCAAACGCAAATAAAATAAAGTTGTTTGACCATTTATCAAATGTGTCAGTGATGGATTTCAATGAATTTAAAAAATATGCAGAAGAACACACAGAATAAAGATACGTTTTTCAAATATATCGTAACCCTTAAATGGCCACAGGTCGCGAGGAACAGATCTGTTGAAACTTTACAGGAAAGACCAGATATCGTGCAAGAAATGAATCATTTCAGAGAAAAACTTGAAAGGGTTTGTAAATTAATTTTGAAAAAGGAATATAAAATTGAAGATAAGTTTCATATATCTGGTATGAAAATACAATTCGAATCTGGACAGGATCTTTATGAATTCATCGTAAGGCAACCAGAGTTTGAATGGGAAATACTTCCAAAAATTTCAACTGTAAATTCTTTGACCGGTGAATATAAAACTTTTGATTTGGTCTATCAACCAACTGGATTCAATATAATTTAGATTTGTGCGTCAGCGAAACCTGACATCACAACAATCCTTGCACCCGAGTGTGGTGCCTCACTGATCGTTATCGAAGATGTTGAACCATCCGTGGTATAGTTTTCTGTAGGCTCCTGCATCACTCCGTCAATGTACACAATCAAGTTTTTAGAATCTGTGGCAACATTAGAAGATGTAAATGTTCTTGTCGAACCGTCACCAGTGAACACATCTTTCCTGACTTCTTGAGATGTGTGTTCTGTCCTTAAAGAAGAGAAAGTCGATCCGTCTTCCGACACCTCGTATTTGCCTGTCGTGGTATTGAATCTTATTATACCTGCAGATGCTGTGGGTCTTTGTGCTGTGGTTCCAGATGGAATTTTTATACTGCTTGTGGTGTTGAAAACAAAATTACCTGTACCTGCTGTATCTAGTGTGAAGTCCGCATTGGTTGTGTCTTGATTGATAGTAGAACCTGAGAACGTGAAATTTCCTCCGCCACCGCCACCACCTGATATGTTCTGTAATCCTTGCTGACCTGTGTATCTTGCACCGCAAATGTAGACTGACTTGCCTGAAAAGTTGACACCATTAGGTAAGTTTGTGCCAATAAAATGTAACACACCAGATTGATAGTCAAAAAAGAATTCGTCGTTGTTACCCGAACCTGCCGGGAATACCCTTGTGCCTGATCCCGCGGCGTTGCCGGCATCACCCGATGTATGGATGTAAACTTTCACACCATATGTCGCACCAAACTCTGGTGGTATCCAATCAGTCAACCCTGTCTTCCAGGTCCTGTTTGCTGTTGCTGTGTTGTCTGCTGTTGTTTCATCAGGTGCTGATGTTGGATATACCGTAACCACTCCTGAACTGGAGCCAGGTTGTGTGCCAGGAATAGAGCTGGCTTGGTTCCAAGTCTTATCACCCCTTAATAGTAAAGGTGAAGCAATGGCTTCGTTGGGTGCATTCTTGTTGGCATTGGTGTCCGTCTTGGTCGCACCGTAACCGACTTTTTTCCAAAGGTAATCGAGTTTTTTTGCGTCAGTTATTGCCATTATGCTGTTCCTATCGAGAGTGCTGTGATGCTATCGTCAGACTCTAATTTGAATCTCACCAGGCAAACATTACCTGTTGAGTTGGACATACTTTCTGTCCCTAATGTTATATCAAATGTTTGTGATGAATAAGTTGTCCCGTCAAGGATCCTGTCACCACCGGTTTTTGCAACACCATCAGATCCGTTACCGCCTGTGCCCGAACCTGGTTGTCCCGAACCATTGTACTGTGTTGAACAATCCAACCATCCATTAGATCCCGATGATGTGTCAGTGCCCGCACCCGGCAATGCTATAAAGGCTCCGGATACTTTTCCTGACAATGTGATTGAAAATTGTGATACCGTTGATCTTCTAAATGCAAAAGTGTAATACTGTGCATTTGATCTTCCTGTGTTTAGGTCAGGACCTACCGGAAGATATCCACTGCTCAAATCTGTTGTGAAATGACTTATAGTTCCAAATCTTGTTATTGCTTCTCTTGTACCTGCCACAGTTTTTGCACCTGTGAATAGGTCATTGGTGTAGAAGTTTGTTGATCCTGTGTATGACGGTGTGTCAGTCGTGTCACTGGCAAAGTCATAAATTCTCAAAGCGTCGTCATCGTATGTGGCACCCAATGAGTCAGAAACTGTGATACCACCCTGCTCGTCGTCCAGTGTCAACAATGATGCTGTGTAAACTTGAATTTTTGTTGAACTTTCCGAATAAGATCCTGTTCCGTTGGCGTTCTTGCTTCTTGCTTTTATCTGTTGCACTGATCTCACGCTCGAACTTGTAAGCGGTTGTGTCAGTGTGCCCAGTGTGTACGCTGAACTCACGCCTGTGTCTGTGTTTGGAATACCGCCCGTCAGCATTGAACTTGCTCCGTCTACGTCGGCGTATGTGTAAGCAGTTGCGGAAATAACATTTCCTGATGTTGATTCTTGGTTTGTGCCCGGGTCAACCTCGTGTGGATCAGAGGCGTCTTGGTACGCCTGTCCTGTGAAGTTGGCCACTGTGGTGCCTGTTATTGTTACAGTAGGTGAACCTGTGTTGTAGTAAGGCACGCCTGAAATATAACGCTGTGTTCCAGCGGTTCCTTGTGCTATCGTACCTATCGTCGTGGTAGGTGTTGACGTGATGTCGTCCTTGACCACGTGTACATAGTTGGTGTTGCCACCTGCACTGCTTTCTAGCCTCTGTGCGTTGACTCCGACTGTATAGTCCGCAAGTGCCTGTGTGATTTTGGCATCCGCTACTAGGTATGCCCTCTGTGGATATGCACCGTTAACTTGGTCATAGTCCTTGTGATCCGACGTGACAAGTTTAGTGAACGTGCCGTTATTATCACCACCTTCCGAAGTTGTGTATGTTCTCGCACCACTGGCACTGGCATTGATTGATGCCGTAACTGTTTGGTTAACATTTGATCCTGTGCCGTTGGAGTTGTTGACCAAGAAACCGTTTATCACGTTGGTGTCGATCGTTGTGGTAGTGGTGTATCTTCTAGCACTCGATGATTCAAGACTGACTCCCGCCGACAATGTGTCCGCTGTTGAGGTGTTGTCAGTGAAACCCGCACACAGGTGTGGATTGGTTCCTTGTGCTGAATCAGACATCGATAGAGTGAAACTGCTCAATCCATTTGGTGCACTAGGTGTTGATTTCATTGTGAAAGTTATGGTCTCATCGTCGTCCTGGAATATAGTGTCCGGAGTTCCCGATGCTCTAAATCTTGTGGTGAAACTGCCCGCTGATGTGCCCGCAAAGTTTTTGCCCAGAGTCGCACCTATTGTTCCTGCCGTTGATCCATCCTCAACTATTGATAGTGTGTCTGACGAATCGTCTTTGAAATCATAAAAATAATTTTCTGCGTGTTGTGATGTGTTAGTGAATGTAGTCAATGCCCTGTTGGCACCATCTAAGTCAGTGAAATCATATAAAGTGTATTGGTTATCTCCAGATCCAGTGGAAACTATGTCCGCAGTTGCGGCAATGTTTGCTCTCAAGTCAGGCTCAACGATTATCTTCATGTCTGCCGTAAACGGAGACGTGCTGTGTCCATTCGCCAAACTCAACGAAGTGGTATATGTAACAGTGGTCTTAGCATTTTGTTGTGCCGTTGATAAATTAAAAGTGTTTGCGATCGTGTTGCCCGTGTCTCCACTTCCTCCAGATCCAACGTTGACATTTTGATTCCCAGCACCTTCGCCAAAGTTCCAACTGTACACGTTGCTGGTGAAAGTTGATTGTGCGCCGGGATTGGTTGCTGTATTGTTTGTGAATGTTACAGGGAAACCCGATGAGCCTTCTTCGTTGATTCCTCTGATAGTTGAATCTGCTACAGAGTAAAGTACAGTGTGTGTTGAATATACATCGAAACTTTTAGTTGTGTTTGCTGGTATCACTGATGGATCAGCCGTAGTGTGCGTTAATAATTTTAATTTAATTGTGTATCTCGTATCACCTGTGCCTGTACCAATTGTAGATCCGTCATCAGTTGCACTGTTATTATAAGTGTGCGAAAGTCTTGCCGCACCTACACCTCCTGCCGCTGAATCACTAGCGATGGTTGATGTTGATGTGTCTCCCCAATCAACTTCGTATGTAACAGTAGCCATTGAAGTGTTTGTTGTTGTGTTTTCTAAATATACAGTTGCTCCTGTGTCTGCTTTAGTAATAGCAGATCCACCGGACGATGCCGCATAGATGAAGAAATTTGGCACTGGTTGTGCTGTGTAAATTGTTATGTAGTTTGTTCTGGTCTTTGTCGCAAAAGAACCTGCCGAGTCCGCGGTTGCTGAACTGTTGTAGGCTTTGACGGTGACTGAAAAAGGTGAGCCACTGTTGGTTGCGTAGGTATGAGACGGCGTTGAATCTGTCGTTGCAGAAGTAGTGTCGCCGTCTCCCCAGGTGATGTCGTATCGATTCGCCCCACCGCCAACTGTGGTTATGGTTAGGGTAACAGTCAGACCGGCAGATCCGGCTGTCACATCGGCAGTGAAGTCAACGGATTTAACATAAGTGTTATTCCTTATGTTCTCCATTGTCTCGTTTAGATCATCTAGGGCGTCTGTTACAGAAGATGCAGACCCTAATGTTACTAGTGAACCATCACCAAAACTTGAATCAGTAGGAGTGCCAAGACTGACAGTTGTTCCAACAACAGCACCGCCGGCGGCGTTTGCTTCAAAATATCTTTTTGTCACAAAGTCATCTGCGGCAGTTGGATCAGCACCTGCTAATTTGGCGTAAGCAGTGTCGGTTATGGTAGATGTTGTTGATCCATCTGATGTTGTTGTTACTACTTTGAATTTGTCGTTCGCTTCATCCCAATATAAAACAGCAGGATTTGATGAGCCCCTGTTGATTAATATTCCCGAAGATGTCGCTTGGCTTGAACCAGAGTTCAATGTTAAAATGTTGTCTTCTACAGATAGGTTGTTTGAGTCAATTGTGGTTGTGGTACCAACAACTGACAGGTCTCCTGTGATCCGGACATCGCCCGCTACGTCTAATTTGTATGCTCCCGGAGAGGTGGTACCTATACCAACCCTCATATTTGTCACATCTAAGTACAAAAGGTTCGTTTCAAACGCAAGATCTACTCCTGATCTTGACAGGTTTGATTGAAGCATTTGCCCTGGAATTCGTTGTATTGCCATAACCTGCAAGTATTTATTTTAATTACAGCCAAATTAACACTACTATAAATATTCTAAATGTCACTAGAATCAAGTATAAGAGAAATCATAGAACAACAAGTTCAAAAGGCTGTAAAGCCATTGATTGATCGAATATCGAGCGAAAATTACAGTCTGACCACCAGGGTTGATTGGACAGAAAAACAGTTGAACGAGGCACTTAAAAAATTATCGTCGCGTAACAATGATTTGTTTGACAACGAATTATCCGGTGACAAAATTGATGGTGGTACTATAACAACATTTTCTTCAACAGGAATCAAAGACGGGGCAAACAGTACAAAATTGTCTATCGATGATGAGAAAATAACTGTGGAAAAAGATCTCTACGTGAAAGGACAAATCAATTGCGATACACTTTACTATCAAGGAGCAGTGGCCACAGATTTTGACTTGACTAGAAGTGTGAGGATCGATGGCAATGAAGTTTTATGGAAGGACAGATTGGGTAATTCGGTGAAATTTTCAAAATTGACCGAGGTTGGTATCTTGAACCAAATTAATGTTGCTGACGTTTTGACAGTGCAAGGCGGTAAAGTTGGAATAAATTCAATGACTCCAGGCGGTGTGTTAGGTATAGGTAAAGACGGATTAGAAATTGTTGTGGATGTAGTGGGATCAACACCATACATAGGAACAGAAACATCTGATAGATTTTCGATAGGAACTAACAGAGAACCAACTTTAATTGTATCTCACGATAACAAGATTGGTATAAAAGTAAAATCTCCCAAAGAGGATCTAGATGTAGCAGGTGCTATCAGATATCAAGGACAACGACATTTTTATACCAATTCCATACCAAAGACCGGCAACAATGAGAAAGGCGATATTGCATGGAATTCAGATCCTGCACCTGGAAGATGTGCTGGTTGGATTTGCATACATTCTGGAAATCCTGGTACTTGGAGTGAGTTTGGAAGTATATCTCCTGCCTAATTAGACAAAATCAAAACCGTGTAAAATAGTTAAAGTCCTGTTGAGATCAGCAGGAGTAACAGTGATAGTG
>Ga0163109_10004032_pt1 | contig 11198 bp, 10 predicted proteins | sample CRUFie1St13metaG_FD_108704 | JGI IMG/M metagenome (GOLD analysis project Ga0163109, IMG submission 108704) | Marine microbial communities from the Costa Rica Dome - CRUD Field 142mm St13 metaG | ecosystem: Environmental > Aquatic > Marine > Oceanic > Photic zone | place: Costa Rica: the Eastern... | reverse complement strand
GAGTTATACGATTTACAACGAGGACATTACCACGGACATACACAAAGACGAGCCGCCGGTGGTTGCCAAGATTAACTTTCCTGTGTTGAACACCAAGGACACCTACAATGTCTGGTTTGACGACTGGGCGAACGAGATCGATAGGGTAGAATGCGACAAGCCGATCGTGTTGAGATCAGATATATTGCACACGGTCGAGATAGGCGAGACTGCCTGCTATCCAAGAATTCAATTTAGTTTTTGTTTTTATCAAGAACCGCTGGACTTATTAAAGTAGGGCATTCGATAAATCTGTCATTGCGTTTTGACATCCTTGCTATAACGTTGGCCAACTGCTCCTGATATTCTGGAGTTTTCCAGATATTCTGTGTGGAAAAATCCTCAATGGTGCCCCAGTCCTCGATCTTGTTGAGCCATACCCTATCCGCCCCGTATTGTTCGCCGAGGTCTATCATCTTGTCCATCTCGTGAAAGTTTTCCCGTTGCACAACAAAATGCAGAATAAATCTGAAACCGTGTTTTTGTTTTTGTTTGGCAATGCTCTCGAGTCCTTCCAACAACTTGTCCCAACGTCCGCCCAGCCTCAGTTTCTCGTATGTCGCCTCGGTGGCTCCATCGACACTGACTCCCAGTTCGTTGAGGTTGCTGATCACGTAAGGCACCTTGGTGTGGAATTCCTTAAACATCAATCCGTTGGTCAGTATGCTGTACTTGATGTTGTCGCGTTCGGGTGTGTGGGCCATGAAGTGCCTGTACACGTGCGATGCGAAAGGATCTCCATCGGATCCTATGTGTACCTGTATTGGGTGTTCGTAATCGTGCAACCACTCGTTGATGCTGTCCGCCAATCGTATGCCAAGGTTGAACGCCGAACCCTCCTTGTGGAATATCAGTCTCTTCCTACAACTGGGGCAACGCAGATTGCAACTGTCGTCGATGGCCAATCTGATGTTGGCCAACTTGGTGTGTGGATCGTTCTCCAGTGTGTTCATCTCGGCCTTTAGGTAAGGACATTGATGTTCGTTGCAGTAACGATAGGTGCCGTCCGCCACCGATGACTGCAGGTGCTTACGCATGTCACCGGCCAATATCTCCGACAGTGATTTGATCTGCAGGTTCCCTATGCTCTGTGGCAACCATGAGGTGCACTCACACGCATAGCACGATCCCTGCTTGTCTATCAGCACTGTGTCATGGGGCCTGATGCAGGTCTTGGTGATGCCGAGGTCCTTGCCGGTGTCGATGTTGTACTGCTTGAACAGTCTGGAATTGATCATGTGCATTATTTACGGAACAGGATTACCGTCATCAAAGTTTACCAAGTTCTGCAATTAAAGGTTGCTATTACCATAAATATGCCGTACAATCCGGAGCGATCACTAGGCCAGTGGTCGCACAGCACAAAAAAATAGATGGGAGATAAAAACAATCTATGAAAATGACAAAGAAAAAAGCGGCGATAGGTGTGGCTATTATTGTAGCACTTGTTGCCTTATGGGCGGTATTGAAACCCGCTCCTGCCGAAGCGACTGAGATGAAGGTGTATGGTTCATTGAACTACATGCTTTCAAACAATGAGGACGCCAACGGCAACGCAACAGCGAAGGCAGAGAACAACGGATCAGCCATCGGTGTTAACTTAACAAGCAACCTGTCAGAGGGAGTTGACGGCTTCGCAAAAATTGAAGTGGCCATCGACGCGGATGACTCTGGCTCATCGCCTTTTGATTCGAAACTGGCATACGCTGGTGTGGACATGGGTGACGCTGGTGTATTATCTGCAGGAAGACAGAACTCTGTATTCAAGGGTGCTGTGACATCCAAAACGGATGTGTTCCCAGAATTCGGCGGAAGTGCATCACAGAAACTGTTCAGCAGAGACTCACACACAGTTATGTACTCGAACAGCATAGGTCCAGTACAGTTCGACAACTTGGTCAAAGTTGACGGAGCGACTGGCAAATCGGGTGTTGATGTTTATGAGACAGCGGCTTCTATGGACTTGGGCGACAACCTTAACGTTGGTGTAGCATACACGGACGACAAGGTAAACGCAATCGAGTACAAAGGTGCTGGTGTTACATTTGATATCTCAGATGAGACATCGATCGGTTACGCACACACGATCAAGACTGTTGAGTCCACTGACGTAGATACCAAAGCAAACGAGATAGTTGGTTCACACACAATTGGTGCAACCACGTTCTCAGTTGGTTATGGTGAGATCAAAGATGGCAACAAATACACAACGTTTGGTGCCAGCAAACAGATCGGTGACAACTTCAGCATATACGCTGGTTATGAGATGACTGATGTCGCTTCAGGCACAGACACTAATGACATGGCGGCCGGAATTAAATTTAAATTCTAATTTCCGCACACTGTAGAGTCGGTCTAGATCAAGAAGGTCAAGGCCGGCTTTACGCTTTTTAACGCTTCGCGTTATTTTTAATTTACGCTACTGCTGGTAATTTTACGCTTTACGCTTCGCGAACAAAACCTCATCTCTCTTGTATCTTTTCAATAATTTAAATCCAAGATCTTTCATGAATTGAAATATGGGTTTGCCCTCCTCTACTTGGCGTTTGTGTTTTTGTTCTATCTCTATGTTAACAACACAATCATTGTTTTTAAGTGTATCTACTGCACCTGCAAGTATATCAAGTTCACTGCCTTGCGTGTCTATCTTAATGAAATCAACTTGTTCAAAATTATATGAGTCCAACGGTTCGATCTTAACAATTTGCTTCACAACATGATTTGTATTCTTAACATGCTTTAGGTTGAGGGTGTGTCCTCCCGATGTGCTTGTGGACTTATAGAAATCCTTCTCTTCAAAATAATTACCAAGACCTATTTCGTGTATCGTGTGATTATTATAGTCATGCAAATTTGCTTTCAAGCATTCAACGTTTGAACTTTCAGGTTCAAATATGTGAACAGTCTCAAAATGTTTGCATAGATCTCTACTCCAAAATCCTACGTTGCCACCTATATCTAATGCTGTCCTAAAATTTTTTACCTTGTCTAATGCAAAGTCTCTGGGTTCTTTTTGGTATTCACCGCTTTCGTTTATTGAGAAATATTCTTCGTAATGTGTGTCGTAATCAGGAACATACCATTTTTTAATTTTTTTCATTGGTAGGTAAATGATCTTTCAAGCAATATCGTACAACATCCGTGTGCATAGGTTTTCTCATGCCAACACAATCCAACTCTACTTGATCTTTTGTTGGTGTTCTAAAATTAAAGTTATGATATTTTTTTAATATATTTTTTTGTATTGTGCAGTGCTTAAAATTATCAACCATGATATCTTCTGAGGCGTTCATTACTGAGAAGAATACTCTTTTATCACAGTATATAGAAGTCACTAAGGCATCACAATTGACAGATACTTCTCTGTTGTAAAGTGGTGGTGTTTGCTTTTTAGTAAAGTCATGCATCCAATCATCCACTTGTCCGGTCTCAAGTTCAGCAATAAGTTCTTCTTCTGTAGAGTCAAAGAAAGCATCTTGCCAAGTTTTGGCCTTGTCTACTTGTAGTATGTTGTCAGCGGCAGAATAACAATTACGTTCGTTGTCTTCTGCTGTCCAATTTTTAATATCTTCAACTTTAAATTTATTTTTAAATGGCTCTAGTTGTTTGTTAAATTCTTTTAGTTTTTCTTTTGAAGTTAAATCTTTTCTCTTCATCATCTGGCAAAACAACCATTCATAATAAAAAAATGCTTTGTGCATGAACATTTGATCTCCACACTGTCCGTATATAATAACATCTGCTTTTTTATCTAGTTTTCCAATCTGCCAGTAAGAGGGAGCAGAGTCCCAATAAAAACAAGTTGGGTCAATACAATAGTCTTTCACTATTTTTGCAAGTCCTTCTTGGCTAACATCTAGCACGTCCCATATGATATCTTCGCCTCTTTCTTTCCAATAGTCTACTGCATCTTGTTTGAAGTCCAACGGTGCGTTTGGTGGATCAAATGAATAAGTTACTTTTGTTGTTCCAGGAAAATAACAGGCTTCCGTGTTTGAATCAATACCTTCACTTAAACTTGTTACTATGTTTTTGTCTTTGTAATATTCTCTTATTGTATCCGCATGATCTTTAAAACAGTTATGAATGTATTCTTCTAGTTTAGCAGAATCGGTAAACTTCGGTTTTGACTTCATAGCATCCATTAGGTCTTCATAAGTGTTATGTAATCGTTTGATCTGTATCTTGTCATCCACAGCAGTCAACATAAAGTCCGGCTGTAACAGATAAACATTCTTGAAAAATGTTGTACAATGTGCAGGATTATATTGTTTTATGTTAGGTGCATCTTCTTTAACAAAATCGTAAGTATGGTCAAATTGTTCAAATTGATCTGACCCAGCACCTTTTGTAGATGTTGAACCTGTATCTCTAGAACCTGCTCCACCTCCCACATATCTATCTGATACATATAATTTTTTCATTTCCGCGGGATCAACTGCACTGTGAGGACTGTTGACTATAAAAGTTTCCCAACGTTCAAAAGTTTCCTTGGGTTCGTAAGATACTTGTTCCGGAGTAAAACAATTTAAACGTCTTACAATTTCCTGTATATCTAAATCTGCACTTGTCAATGGCATCAAGTAGACAGCATTAGTGAATTCAACACGTCCGTCATTACGCCACCATAATTTTGTTGAACAAAAATAATCCAACACTACTTTGGCTGTGTTTTTGGTCAGTATCACTACAAAGTAACAACCATTTGCTTTGTCTAGTTCGTGTGGGTTGCGTTCAATTACAGTATCTATCGTTTCGTCACCAATCAGGTATCCTGCATATATTACAAGATGTTTGTCATTCTGAAATGTTTTGCAGGCATCGTCGGCATACCAATACCATTTGCCGTATTTGTTTGGAAGTTGTTTTGTGTCTGAAACAAAGTATTTCATGTGGTCCTACTAATTATTTTTAAGTTTTGATTCCTGTCACCTTTATGAGCAATCTATCTCTATCGCTTTTGTTTTGTGTCCAGTGTAAGGCCTGCCAGTTGTTCAATCTAATACATTGTCCTTTTGTCCATTTCCAGTGTTCATCATTGATTGAGAAAATCTGTCCTTCTACATGATCCTCTACCGCTACAAACATACGCCATACATCTATGCCTGGTTTCTCAAGTGTGTGTTCTAAATTCAACATTCCGGGGAGTGTTTCGCAGACACTTTCCAGATAGTCTCCGAGAAAATCCAAGTGCGGCTTACATATCGATCCTGGTCTTTGTATTTGTATTTTTGCATCGAGACATTGTAAAAAAGGATAAGTCATTCTTGCCCATTGTGTAACACGTTCATTACGAACACTGTCATAACCCTCATCGCCTTCTGAGATATCTTTTATATCAAACTTTGGTATACGTGTGCTTCCTGGAATAATTTCATACCCCCATGCGGACGGGTCTGAGAGACTTGTTGAATCTCTATACTCGTTAAGTGTCTTAGTCCACTTGATATATTCTTTTAACTTCATCTATAGCGTTAGTGTAGTTTGTTTTTGATTTTGGTACAACCTTTATTTTGTGTCCAAAGAAATAGTCTTCATGTGTTGGCAATGTACATTGTAGTTTTTTACGTCCTAGCACAACAAGTCCGTTTATATAATATTGTGGTATCAATCCTTTGCCTGAATGTTGTGCAACAAGTTCGTAAGTTGCTTTTGTTCTTTGAAAGCATGTTGGAATGCCGTCACCAAGGATTGCATAGTCAACGTCACTGAAAACTAATTTTTGAAGATCAGGTAGCATATGATCAGCATCATGATGTCCAAAGACTATAAAATTATGTTGTTGCCAGTTGTAATAATGACTGTCCATAAGCACAGGAATCAAATTCTCTGTGTCTGGATCTATAGAACGTTTTACAGTGTTAAAAAATTTTTCTCTTTTGTTTTCGGGCAAGAACATGTAGTTGTCTACCATGTATAATTTTTTATCGGTATGTTTGATTGCTTCCCATATCCTCTGTGCGGTAGTGCCGAGGAAAGTTCCAATCTCACATATTGATTTGGCATCACTGTTGCTTATTATATTGGTAATATAGGCGTATTGGTCGTCGGAGTATCCAGACCATATTTTTTGTAATTGCATATAGATATTTAAATCTGAGATACCACCGCCACAAAAAAAGGCGACACCAGGCCGCCTTAATTTGTAAATTAAATTATTGTAATTTCGCTATACCATCAAGAAGACCTGGGATAAATCTCTTTTCCCATTTAGCATAAATTTCTTTTGCTTCTTCTTGCATAGTTTCTTTGTCCTCAGCACTCAACTCAACAATCTCACAGCCTCTTTCTTTTGCTGTTTCTTCAAATTGTTCAGCATCTTCCTGTGACCATTTTCTTTCTAATCTTGCCGCTTCGTAGGCAGTCTTAGTAAAGATATCTTGTTCTTCCTTTGATAGACTTTGGAAAAACTCATCACTGATTAAGATGTCTGTTAAGAATAATGAGTGTTCTGATTTCAAGAAACTCTTAGCATTTTGGAATCTGATATATGTAGTATCTTTTCCATCAACGCCTTCCGGAAGATGTAAATCACTGAATACACCACCTGCTCTTGGTGTTTTTACTCTTGAAATGTTCATGAACTTTTTCATGTATTCTTGAGTGATAGGATTTCCGTTTATTCTTACTGTTTTGTCTGCTAGGTCAGAAAGGTTTTTGATTGGTGTGCTTTCCATACCAACTGTTCTGAAACCACCCGAATATGTGTATGCCAATCCTCTAACACCTGTTTGTTTTGCAAGTCTAGAGTTTATCGCTGTACCAATCGGTCCTTCTAAAACTCTTCTCGCATGACCGTGATCTTTAAATAACCATGGCATGTCAAATACTAAAAAGTTTTCATCGTTGGTAGAGTGAGAAAGTTCCCATACTTCTGTTTGAGACATTTGGACTTCGTTTTTCTTAACTAAATCCATTATTTGTTCTCTTGTGAATTCTGGATTTTGTTTTAGATACTGTTCAGTTGTCAATATCTCGATTTTGTACTCTGGTAGTACCTTTTCTAGCATTTTTGCAAATGCTTTTGCAGTTCTTAGGAATAGGTATTCCGGTTGGTGTGCAATTAACCATTTGATGTTTTTCATCGTATCTCTCCTTGTATACTGATTTATTTTAAAACCAAGTGTATTTACCAGTATTTTATGCTGTGTTTAATTTTTCTAATTTTAATCCTTTGTGATCGTAGCATTCCACGTAATCTGAATTGTTGCTGTGTCTTATTGTGCCTTGACCCCATATCACATCATAGTCGCTGTAAGCGACAGGTTTTTTAATTGTTACATCTATGTATTGTCCGTTGCCAACACCAAGTGTGAGGAAAGTAACATATCTACCTTTGTCGCCTCTAAACACCCGACCATTAGCAACTAGTCCCACAAACTCAACCTTGTCCATGTATAGTTCTTTCACATACATACCAGGCATAAAATCTTTAGAACTCCACCAGCCGTATTTCCTGTATTGAAATTGTGGAGTGTCCCAATTATCTGATTTACTTGGAGTGACTACTTCTATGCCCACACGTTTTGCTTCGGTCCTGTACACCCAACGCTTGTAAGATCCATGGCAGTGTTTTAAACATGCTTGCCAAAACTTTTCTCTGTTGTGTGCTTTTTGATAGGCCAACGCCCATATCAATCTACCTAAGTTCACGGCATGAGCACGACACAATCCAAAACCGGATAATGATTGCAACATTGTTATGATTTCATCTTTTCGAGGGTCGTTACCTAGTCGTGTAATAAATTCCATTATCTTCTCTTCGTTCTTCTTAGCAAATGCTCTACGATACATGTCTGCTTCGTATTTGTCGATATTCAGTACTTCTGATATCCTGTCTATGGCATCGTCCTCGTACACTATGGTATCACTCATTCGTTCCTGACTCCAGTCATGGAACATGGTTGCTTTCTTACGTCCAGATATCGCAACAGGCCTGATCAGTGCAGTTGCGAACACACAGTCCTTTCTATTTTTTGGTTGTATGGCTCTGAACAATCTTCTCATGGCAGGACTCTCTGCCTGCGTCACTCCCAACACATCTCCCCTGCACAACAGTTCTGAGGTTGCAGGATCTTCTTCTGGATATTCTGTCAATCTCATAGTTGGATCTATTTCTATGAGTTGCGACAAACCACGATTGGCTAAAACATCCACTTTGAGATGTTCGAGGTCGTCCACTTCGTTCTTGTCTAGCAGTATTTGATTCTCGGCCGTGAATAGGCTTTTTGGTAATTGTCTTGAAAACATTAATATTCCTCCACAGTGTTTTGATATGCATCTTTTCTTGCCTTTCAATTTGTTTTCTATACGTTTTGCTTCTGTAGGATCTACTCCTACTGATTCGTATGTAAACCTGCGAGGGAGATTACCCTTAGCACCTAATCGTTTTGCCGCTTCACGTTTTGCTGACTTATCTTGATAGAGCACGTAATTGGATATTCTAGCACTACGTCCGGGCCATCGATCAAATATTCTCTGCATCACTTCTGCCTGACGATAATGGGGGAAATCAATATCGACATCAGGTAGGTCATCTCGATTTGGATTCAGGAACCGTGCAACGGGTATTCCCCACTCCACAGGATCTACATCTGTTATGCCAAGTAGATAGCAGACAAGTGATGAACCAGCGGAACCACGAGTCATATGAGGTATGTCTCTGGTTATTGCCAGTATGTCACATATTTGGATGAAGTAGTCTACGAAACGTAGTTGAAGGATGATTTGAGTTTCCTCGGCGAGCCTTTGCGTGTATTCTTCTGTGCCTGGACATTGCCTAATGAATCTATCGTACAGCCTTGTTATGTCGTTTAGTTCTTTGTCTTTTTTCATTGCCTATGTTTGCCTGTTATTGCCTTGAGCAACTTTATTTATCTGCGTATATTATTATAGGTTTTATTTTTTGAGTTTGTGATCAATTATAAAAACATTTCTTTTCACGATATTTCATAATGAAAAGATTGAACGTGATTCTGTTTGTGTTTTGATTGCTTTCATAACTGTGCCAAGTTTTTCCTTGGTGTCCACAAAATATAAATGTTGAATTTGGTTTCCATTCCGCTTCTTTAACGAATGCGTCTTCGTTTTGAGCAGTGTACATCTTCGTACCTACATTATGTTCTGGGGAGATATATGTCACGCTACTCCAGGTTTTTTCTATTCCTTCTTGGTGTATGTAAAACTTGTATGGTAACGGCGGTGTGATACTAATATGAGCATTCACGCCTAAATTTGGATACTTCCTGTATTCTGGATATACTTCGTGTAGATGAACGGCGTTATCTAGCAAGTGTTTGCAAATATCCAGCGTTTCATCATAAAAGTCAATACCATAGTCCACATAATCTTTTGGATGTATATGGATTAACTTGTCTGTCCTTATGTGAGAAAGTTTTGTCAAACACACATCTTTCAACTTTTGGAAAGTGTCTTTGTCAAATGTGTCTTCAATAACTTGATGTGGCCACGGCTCTGTCTGGATTTCAGTTTCCAGGCATTTAGACAAAAATGTTTTTCCTATGGTCATACTACTTGCCGTAACTTGCTTTTAGGTGTGTTGATATTTTTTTTATCACACGCGGCACTTATCACACACTGGACGCAAAGAGGATTTCTCGATTTACAAATCAATTTGGCATGTGTTATTAACCACATGTGGGCACCATACTTGTATTTACTAGGGGTTGTGTTGTTGACAGTGATCGACGCTTTGCCTTCGTCTAAACTGTCTGCCCAACCGAGGCGCCATAACATTCTAAACACATGGGTGTCTACTGCTATGTGTGGTTCTCCAAACACGAAACGCATCACTATATCAGAACTCTTTCTTCCCACACCTGGTAGGCTCATAAGTTCTTTTTGTGTGCTTGGCACACGTCCGTTAAATTTTTCTAAAAGTGTTTTGCTTGTTGCTAAAATATTTTTTGACTTTGCATTAAAAAGTCCTGCTGGTTTTATTGCTTCTATAATTTCATCTTGAGATAATTTAATCATTTCTTCAGGTGTGTTTGCTAGTGCAAACAGTTGTTTACAGGCAATTGCTGTCCTTTTGTCTTGCGACTGAGCAGAAAGCATCACACCTATCAGGCTGGTATACGCTTTGGAATATATCTTTGCTTTGGGTTTCTTGTTTGAGTAGTTTGGGTATAACGCACTCAATTTGTCATAGATAAATTCTATGTCGTTACTGTTCTTCATCTGAGTGCAGTTCGTTTAAGAGTTGTCTCAGTTTGCCGCCTTCCACGGTTGCTTTCACTTTGCCAATATCGTCTCCTTTGGTTGGATCTGGCACCTGTGGTTGAGCATCTGTTTTGTCTGTACTAATTTTTGATTTCTGTTTCAACGAATCATAGATTGTACTTCTCTGCTTGTCAAACTGTTTGTATTCTGGATCATCTGCTAGATCTCTGATACGCAGGCTGTCCACGTCAAACTCCAAGTCCACTTTCTGCCCAACACCAGAACTTGATCTTGTCTTCATAAATTGTATCTGATATCTACCACGCTCTTTCATTGCCCTTGATGTGAATATACCTATCACGTTGTCAGCAGTCTGTATCTTGGATAGTCCACCTGCTATGTGTGAATGATCAAACTCTATCTCTTCAACCGATGCCCTGTTCAACTGTGATGCAGTTGCTAACAACATCTGTGATTCCACTGCAAAGTTCCTCAATTCTTCTGATACGTATTTGTCTTTGATAAACAAGTCTGCCGGACTGATACGTTTGCTTTTTGGCATCATAAGATCCAAGTAGTCTATCAATATACAATCGATCTTCTTTTTAGTTTTCAGTTCAAGTTCTTTGATATAAGTTTTCACATCTAGTATTGTGCTTCCACTAGGCAAATATTTTATGTAAAGTTCGCCGGATTTTTTCTTCATCATCTTGACTTTCATTTCAACATTGTCAATTTCTGGAAACACTTTCTTAGTTGGAATATTAGTCATCATGGCATCCAATCTCATTGCAGTCAGTTCTTCACTTAATTCAAATGAGATGTACACAGTATTCAAACCAGCAGTTGACCAATTCACTGCAAGATTCTGCAAGAACAAACTTTTACCTGCGCCTGATCCACCTGCAAAAATGTTTAGTTCACCTCGGTTAAATCCACCGAACAGTTTCTTGTCGAGATTTGGCCAACCTGTGCTG
>Ga0163109_10004031_pt1 | contig 11199 bp, 6 predicted proteins | sample CRUFie1St13metaG_FD_108704 | JGI IMG/M metagenome (GOLD analysis project Ga0163109, IMG submission 108704) | Marine microbial communities from the Costa Rica Dome - CRUD Field 142mm St13 metaG | ecosystem: Environmental > Aquatic > Marine > Oceanic > Photic zone | place: Costa Rica: the Eastern... | reverse complement strand
GATACTGTGTACATCACTGCAGTAGACCAGTGGGGCAACGCAGTTAGCTGGATACAGTCCAATTTTGCTGGTTTTGGCTCAGGGCTACTGGACGAAGCTACCGGGATTCTGCTTCACAATCGCGGCGCGCTGTTTACTTTAGAGATTGGTCACCCCAATCAGGTGGCTCCGGGTAAGCGACCCTATCATACCCTGTCACCCATGATGGCTTTATATCCAAACGGTCAGTTTGCCTTTACGCTCGGAACACCCGGCGGCGACAGCCAGACTCAAACGATCGTCCAGATCACGCAGAATTTGCTGATGTTTGACATGACTCCTCAGCAGGCTCTCGAGGCCCCACGGTTCCGTTCCCTAACTGGTAATAGGCTCGCGATTGAAAACCGGATCACAGAGGCGGTGATGCGTGAACTTCGATCACGAGGCCATGAGTTGAATGTCATTGAAGGGTGGACGGCGACATTCGGCGGCGCGCAGATGATTCATCGTGACCCTGCGACCGGAGTGCTTACAGCTGCAGCAGACCCCAGACGGGAAGCTTACGCCATCGCGTATTGACCTACCGACAGGTCAACTGCGCGTTTTTACCTGACGGTGAAACCAGGCCCGTGCAGAATCCGTCCGGGCCTGCGACCGGTGTGGGCTCCGTTCTCTACTACCACCTCTCCATTTACCAGAACAAACTTCATCCCTGTCGCATACTGATGGGGTTGCTCGAAGCTGGCGCGGTCGATGATTTCCTCCGCATCAAAGACTGCCACATCGGCAAAGTAGCCTTCGGTAATGAGTCCACGATCGTGAATACCTAGTCTTCGGGCAGACTGGCTACTCATTTTTTTAACGGCCTCTTCCAGTGTGATGACGCCGCGCTCTCTGACATAGTGCCCCAGAATCCGGGCAAAGGTCCCATACTGTCTCGGGTGGGGAGCGCCCTCACCAAACACACCGACTGGCCCATCGGACCCAATGGCGGTAGCTGGATGGCGCATAATTCGATCAACATCCTCTGGCCCGATGGCGTGGTAAACGGCGGTCGCTCCACCTCCGCGTATGATGTCGAAGACTATGTCCGCTGCATTATCCGGCGTTGGCTCCATGCCAGCTTCCATGGTTAATTCCGCCAAATTCTTGCCAGCCATGTTGGGATCCCAGCTGTTTCGAGAAATAAAAACGTTCTTTGGATCACCGCCTCCGCGGTCATACAAGATCTTCGCTATCACTTCATTTTTAATAGTTGAATAGGTTTCAGGACTGTTAATACGGTTCAGCATTTCTTCCCGGCCGCCGGCCTGTGCCCATTGCGGGATCAGCGCATTAATGCTTGTTTGTGAGGCAGTATAAGGATACTGATCAATCGTAACGTCCACACCGCGAGCACGTGCTTCATCAACTAATCGCAGACTTTCAATTGATGCGCCCCAATTTTCCACCCCTATTACTTTATGGTGGGTAATTTGCACGGGAATCCCGGCTTCCTCTCCGATCCGAATTGTTTCTTGGACCGAGTCGATAAGCTGTGCGGCTTCCTCGCGAATGTGAGAGATGTATATGCCGTTATATTCAGCCGCCACTTTGGATAGTTCTATGACTTCCTCTGTTGAAGTAAAGCTTCCTGGAACGTAAAACAACCCAGTGGAGATACCAAGCGCGCCCTGCTCCATGGCGTCCCTCACCATTTGCTTCATGCGCTCCATTTCTTGAGGCGAGGCCTTTCTGAGCCCGAAACCGATGACCCTCTGTCTTATGGTGCCTTGACCGACGAAAACCGCCCAGTTAGGGCTTATTCGCAAATCTTGAATGTCAGCATAGTGTCTATCGATCGGGTAGGGTGAAGAGCCATCGTTTCCCTCGGTGAGGGTCGTAACTCCCTGTAATAGGGCGCTTTCGGCATTAGGGACATCGAAAATTCCTCTTAATGCGTGTGTGTGCGGATCTATGAACCCCGGTGCGACGATCAAGCCCGTTGCATCGATGACCTGAGGGGCAGTTGCCCCAGAAAGATTGCCAACGCGAGTGATCCGATCTCCAACTATCCCAACGTCAGCTTCGTACCAAGGTGTGCCTGTGCCATCAACGATGCGACCATTTTTAATCAGTAGGTCAAAAGATTCCTGAGCGACGGCAAACAGAGGCAGCATAGCTGTCGAGATTGCCAGAAAAGCCAGTGAATGAAGTGTTATTTTCATAGTGTTGGCATGCCCCTGAACAGCTTTCGTTTTTGAGTGCAAAAAAAGGGTAGCTACAAGCTACCCTTTTCTTGCCTATTGATCTACCAGATCCTGATCCGTTTCTCCGGCGGCAGGTACAGCGCTTCGTCAGCTTGTACGTTGAAAGCCTCATACCACTCATCGAAGTTGCGTACGACGCCGTTCACTCTGAACTCAGACGGAGAATGTGGATCGGTCGTCAGCCGCTGGATGAGAGCATCCTCGCGGTACTTGCGCTGCCAGACTTGGGCCCAGGCTAGAAAGAAACGCTGGTCGCCGGTTAATCCTTCGATTACCGGCGGTTCCTCGCCATTGAGCGCCATTCTATAGGCTCGGTAAGCCAGTGACAGACCACCAACGTCACCGATATTTTCGCCGAGGGTAAATCGACCGTCGATGAAGTAGCCGGGCACCGGTTCGAACCGGCCGTATTGCTCAGCGAGAGCGTCGGCTTGCGATTCGAAGTTGGCGCGGTCCGCATCAGTCCACCAGTTTCGCTGGACTCCACGCCAATCCGATTTCGAACCCTGGTCATCGAACCCATGGCCCATCTCGTGACCAATTACTGCACCGATTCCGCCATAGTTGACTGCAAGGTCAGCAGCAGGGTCGAAGAATGGTGGTTGCAGGATGCCGGCCGGAAAGACAATCTCATTGAAAGAGGGGTTGTAATAGGCATTAACTGTTTGTGGCGTCATGCCCCATTCCTCGCGGTCAGTTGGCTGACCCAGCCGATCAATTTCATCCTCATAGTTGAACAGTCGGATGTTCTGCGCGTTCTGAAACAGATTGTCCCTGCTGATAGCGATGGACGAAAAATCCCTCCATTCATCTGGATAGGCGATTTTCGGTCTGAAGGCTTCCAGTTTCTTATAGGCTTCCTCTTTGGTATCTGCACTCATCCAGTCGTTCTGTTCGATACTCTGACGCAGCGCCGCACGTAGATTCTCCACCAGCTCTTCCATCTGTGCCTTGGCCGATTCGGGAAAGTGACGCTGCACGTAAACCTGTCCGATTGCCTCGCCCAGGCTGCTCAGAGAGCCCACCCTCATTACGCCTCGCTCCCAGCGTTCGCGCTGCTCAGGCACGCCATTGAGCACAGTCGAGTAAAAATGGAATGCCTCTTGATCAATCTCCTCTGAGAGTACGTTCGCGCTGTCGACGATAAAGCGGTAGGTCATGAAGCTCTTCCACTCTTCCACGGGTCGTGAGGCAACAAGCTCAATTATGGGAGACATGGCACTTGGATAGGACACGTTGAGATCAGTAAGATTCTCTATGCCCGCCGCTGCGAAATAGCTTTCCCAGTCAATGCCGGCATACTCGGCCTTGAAATCCTCATAGGACATCGGATTGTAGGTGAGATCGCGATTGCGTCGCTGGGACCGTGGCCAGGTATGCTCCGCAACCCGCGTTTCGAGTGCCAGTATCGCCGCAGCTTTGGCGTCGCTATCCTCAATGCCGGCGAAATCCAAAATTCGGGTGATATGTGCAACATATTCTTCACGAACTTTGATGAATTCTTCGGTGTCTTCAAGGTAATAATCACGATCAGGCAATCCCAGACCACCGACCGACAGGTTGAGCTGATGGCGGTCTGCATCGGAGCGGTCAGCGCCTATGTAGAAGCCGAAAGGGCTGGCGGTATTGTCAATCTGAGCTCGACCGAGGGCGGCGATGAGTTGCTCGCGAGTCTCAATCTGATCGAGCGTGGTCAGACCCGGCAGCAGGGGACTGATCCCCAGCTCATTCAGGGTTTCGACATCCATGTAGCTTTTATAATAGTCGCTGATCTTCTGCTCGATCGTGCCCATGGCCGGCTCCCTGGAAGAAAGGTCGTCGATAATTGTGCGAACACGCTGATCGGATCGGTCACTAAGTACCGTAAACGACCCATAATTGCTTCGGCTGGTCGGTAGCTCAAAGCTTTCCAGCCATTTGCCATTGGCGTAGCGGAAAAAGTCATCCCCGGGGCGAATGTCCGGATCCTGATGGCTCAGGTCTACGCCAAAGCTGCCAAGTTCTGGTCCGGCATTCTCGGGCTCGCCGTCAGAGCCGGCGCTTTGCCGCGAAACAGCGGCGACTAGAGTACTGGCCTCCTGGGTGGGTGCGTCTTCAGAGCCACAGGAAACCAGTAATACACAGAAGGTGGCTGCTAATACTTTTACAGGCGAAGACATGTCTTCCTCCAATCATCATTTGTCGAGCGAGGCGGAAGTATACCCGAAATCCCCGGGGCAGTTGGCCCAGGTGTTCCCCGCACCCCCATTGCTGACTGTTCATAGACACTGATTAATTCACCTTGTCGAAGCGTTCACTTTATCAATGGTCTTTGATAACGATACACTGCCGCCTCATCCGATGACGCGGCTACCAGAATCATACGCAGGATAAGAGCAAGAGGTTGACCCATGACGGGAATTATACTCATTTTGGCGTTTCAGATTGTTTCCACTGTAGCCACAGTGACACTGCTGGACGGTCTGACAGTGTCGTAACAGTTTGCGACGAGGGAGCGACTTACATGGAAGAATTTCCGACTTTCGTTACCCATCTCGAGTGTAGCGAAACCGGTAAGCATTACCCGGCGGATCAGCTGCACGGGCTCTCAGATGCCGGTAAGCCCCTGCTTGTCCGTTATGACCTTGACGGGCTTGGGAAATCATTGACAAAGCAGGACCTGAAATCCCGCCTGCCCGAATTATGGCGCTATCGTGAGTTTTTGCCCGTGCGTCACTCGCAAAACGTAGTGCGCCTGGGCGAATTAATGACCCCGCTGCTGCCGGCAATCAAAATACAGCGGGAGTATCAGTGCGGCGAAATCCTGATTAAGGATGAAGGGCGTTTGCCAACTGGCTCTTTCAAGGCTCGCGGGCTCACCATGGCAGTCTCCATGGCGAAGGAGCTGGGTGTAAGGGTCATGGCCATGCCAACTAATGGCAATGCGGGGGCCGCGCTGGCCGCCTACTGCTCGCGGGCGGGTATCGAAACCTATGTGTTCTGTCCTGAAGATACGCCCACAGTCAACGTTGAAGAAATCGCTTTTCAGGGTGCCAAAACATTTCTTGCTAACGGCTTTATCAATGATTGTGGTCGCATTGTTGGCGAAGGCAAAGACACTGTTGGCTGGTTCGATGTCTCTACCCTGAAAGAGCCTTATCGGATTGAAGGCAAGAAGACCATGGGTCTGGAATTGGCTGAGCAGCTCGATTGGGAATTGCCAGATGTCATTTTGTATCCAACCGGAGGTGGAACCGGCTTGATTGGAATGTGGAAGGCGTTCAATGAGCTCGAGGCAATCGGTTGGGTCGGCTCCAAGCGGCCTCGCATGGTGGCGGTACAGGCTGAGGGCTGTGCGCCCATTGTGAAGGCCTATGACGACGGAGCCAAACTTGCCGATCCGTGGCCCGATGCGCAAACCATTGCGGCGGGCATTCGCGTACCGGCCGCGATTGGAGATTTTCTGATTCTCGAGGCCGTTCGCGAAAGCGGAGGGTTCGCTGTTGCTGTTTCCGACGAGGCCATTCGCGATGCGCACCAGCACTGCGCGCGGACTGAGGGCGTGCTGCTTTGTCCAGAGGGTGCGGCGACTCTGGCAGCGCTCAGACAGGAGCTTGGCTCGGGCAGAATTAAAGAAGATGAAAAGGTGGTGCTGTTTAACTGTGCAACGGGGTTAAAGTACCCAATGCCTGGTGACCATCGTCGAATCGATCTCGGCGAAGCCATTGACTATGACTTCATCCTGTCGGACTGATCAGTTCAGCACCCGTCGCAGCTGCTGGCGGTGAAGAGATGACGTCGCATCGACGTCGACCTGAAGGCGGCACACCCGCTTGGCAATGTAGGTGCCGACGGGTTTTTCGTGGCGACATACAATCCGGTCCTCAGGCGCCACGCGAGCGTTGTACTGTTCAACTTCAGCGTCGGTGGGCGTGAACCGTGCGCTGTCGCCTTTCGGCGGAGACACGGTGCAGGATTGCCATCCTAGCAGAACGAATAAAGGTATCGACATTCTGAAAAAATTTTTCACGGATCAACTTTCTCTGCTGTTAGGCAGCTCTTGCTGCGGTGCAAATTGATAACGTAACTGAAGGCCGTCGATCTCGACAGGCGAGCCGTCTTTTAGGGCTGGTCTCAGTTGTAGCAGTGACATCTGATAGCGGACTTCGTTGTCCAGAGCGCTGTCTCGCGGTGTGATTTTCAACACATCAACATTTCTGAGCCCGAATCCCAGCTTGATGATTCGGCGATTGCCCATCAGTGTAATGGGTGGTGCCGGCAACAGGGTGAATCCGACTAACGCACTGCGTGGCTGCGGCCGGTCGGCAAGGGCGACCTTTGCAGACGGCAGCTGTGCGCCAGGATAATTGGGTGTCCAGGCCCTGAACTGAATAGGCCCTTCTGCCAGAGCGGCCTCAAGCCCATTCAGGCTCGTGTACAGCACTGGATCGGGCAACACCCGGGGCCGACCAAAGAGCCGATTAAGTCGTTCGCTTGGGGCGCCGATCGAACTGAGCTGTCGGTTTGCTTCACTGTACAGCGTCATCGCGGTGACCTCATGACCAAACAGCAGCTCCCAGTCTGCCTGATAGATTACCGCAAGCGCCGAAGCCTCTGTCGGACTGTCTTGACTGGCAGAAAGGATCTGTTGGATGCGACTCAGTAAATCTCTACCTATCCTATAGCTGATGCGCAAAGACTCGCTCTTCGCCAGAGTCCAACCCTGATACTCCGCAGAGTTCTCTTGTGCGGTGACTTCATTGAGCAGCGAGCGCCGCTTAATAAGGGAAACCTGATAGTAATGCGCCAGAACCACATCATACAGCCAGGACACCAACTCAGGATCTGTTTCCCCAAGAGTTGCCTCGATCGCGCTGATCGCACGCCAGCTGAGATTCTTTGCCAGAATGAGATACCGGGTGCTGTTGGAATTGTCGGCATCGGCCGATGCCCGATAGAGCAGCTCACTGAGCTGCTTGGTGCCGCGCAGGTAATCATAGAAATCGCGCCGATATATTTCGTCGTTAAGCCATTCAAAGTAGCTGAGCCGATCACCCGCCAGCTGCCACTTCTGTTGTGCCAGCAGCGCTTCGATCAGGTGTTCCAGAGCGGCGCGCTGTTGAGGTGCTCTAAGCCCATAATTCACTTTGGCGACCTGCACGGCTTCAAGGAAGGTTTTTTCCGCTGTTCGGTAATCCCTCGCCTCCATTTGCAGCAGGCCCCGGGCAACAAGCTGCTCAGAACGATCATGCTCATATACGCTGATGTACGGCAGTGCACTGCCGGTTTCTTGTGCCAGGGCATAGCTCGCAGGGCAACTCAGTGCAATCAGCATAAACAGACGCAGCATATAAGAATGATAATGGCTCACAATCCAATCAGAATAGCGCAATCCCGGTGACCCGCAAACATCGGACCTGTTCACGCTGGTCGGCAAGTGCCGCTATACTCCACGGGCACCAACAAAAATCCGCCGTTGACGTCTCAAACGTGTTTTTCATCGACAAGGATCACAGTATGTCAGGTGTCGTAAAGAACCAGATAATAGATCTCTATACCTGGGCTACCCCTAATGGCCGTAAAGTCTCTATTATGCTTGAAGAGCTTGCGTTGCCTTATCGGGTGATGCCTGTGGACATTACCCGTGGCCAACAGCATGCTCCTGAATTTCTGGCGATCAGCCCGAACAATAAGATTCCGGCGATCGTCGATCATGACGAGGGGGCGCAGCTCATGGAATCCGGTGCCATCCTGATGTACCTGGCAAGTAAATCGGGGCGCCTGATGAGTTCAGCTGGGCCCCTACACTGGCAGCAACTTGAATGGCTGATGTTTCAGATGGGCAGTCTCGGGCCAATGCTGGGTCAGACCCACCATTTTGTAAAATTTAATGCAGGAAAGTCAGTCTATGCAGAGGACCGTTACCGGGCTGAGAACCGCCGCCTTTACAAGGTTCTGGATGCCCGACTCGAAGGTCGACAATTCATCTGTGGGGAGTACTCGGTCGCTGACATTGCGGCGTGGCCGTGGATTTCCCGATTCGAATGGCAGGAGATGGATCTGCGGGAGTTTCCGCACTTGAAGGATTGGTACGTAAGAATTGCGGAGCGCCCTGCCGTGCAGAGAGGCTATGCGGTCCCACAGGATTTGCCGGTGCCGATGCCTGACTGAGTGTGCCTTTGGGGTGAATTAGCCTCTGTGCTTTGCAGGTTGCTATAACGGGGCAAACTGACTAAGTTAATTCGCTCTATTTCAGTAATTAAGGAGTCAATATGATCAGGTTGAGCAACACCTTGCTGATAATATGCGGGTTTCTGCTATGTGGCTCAGTGGTGGCGGCAGACGATACCTACGTTTCTCCCCGCAATGAGTGGGGGCAGCCCGATCTGCAGGGTGTTTGGAATTTCTCTTCTAACGTACCCTTTCAGCGTCCGCAACAGTTCGGCGAGCGCGAATTCATGACTGATGATGAGATCGCGGCCATGCGGGCGCGACTAGCGGAAGCTGATGCGGCTTCTGACCAGGCTGTGCCAAGTGCCGACCCAAACAGCCCCGGGGGATACAACGATTTCTGGGTGGAAAGTGCTGGCATTACCGATCGCATCCGCACTTCTCATCTGGTCTATCCTCCGGATGGTCGCTTACCCGACCGGGTAGCGGGATCTGCAGTCCAGTTTGGAGGCCTTGGGCCGGATGTTCCGGGTCAGCGACCGGTTCGCTATACGGTTGGTGGTATTGCCAAGAATGGGCCAGAAGATCGCGGACTGTCAGAGCGCTGCATTGTTGGTTTTAACGACGGGCCACCGTTCATGCCCAGCCTCTATAACAACAATGTACAGATTTTCCAGAACCGCGATCACGCAGTCATTCTTACTGAGATGATTCACAATGCCCGCATTGTGCCACTCGACAACAGACCTCCATTATCAGAGGAGGTCGGTCAGTGGAGCGGCGATGGGCGAGGCTACTGGGACGGGGATTCGCTGGTCGTGGTTAGCCGGAACTTCAATGGGCTCACTCAAAGTTTTAGTGCGTTTGGCACCTCGGATGAGAAAGTACTCACCGAGCGTTTCACCCGCGTCGACGCGGTGACAGTGGATTATGAATGGACGTTAGAGGATCCAGCGACCTTCACAGACAGAATTACCGCGATCGTGCCGATGACCAAGGTTCGCGGTCAGCTGTATGAGTACGCCTGCCATGAAGGCAACTACGGCATGGTAAATATACTGCGCGGGCAACGCATGGAGGAGATACGCGCGGCGCAAGGATCTGACTGAGAACAGGTCAAAACGGATTCAGGTCGTGGCAAATTACGGTGACGTGTCCGGCTCTCCGGCTTGCTGCTATTCGCGCCAGCCCGGACCCCTGACAAATCTGGGCGGGCAGTGCGCCGGTATGCTCCCCGTCGCTGATAACAGCTTCTTTATCGACGAAGACGTAGGCCATGCTGGTCGAAAACTGATGAGGGCCGCTGAAGCTTGCGTGGTCTGACATTGAGGAGGGACCGAACACCACAATATCGGCAAAATAACCTTCGCCCGTTCGCCACGATCCCAGAGTTTTAAATTGCTTGCCGGTGGCTTGCTCAGCTTACGAATTGTTTCAGGCAGGGTGATGACCCGCTCATCAAGGACTTACCGGCCCAGCACCCGGGCGAAATTACCGTAGTCGCGCGGAGGGGTGCCACGTTCGAGAAAGACCCCTTCGGTTGCCGTTGATTGCGCGCCTTAGGCAAAGCTCACCCAGGACAGGGCGATGCTCCTGGCGACATTTTGCAGGTTTGGCTCAACTTTTCCGCTGGCTGACAGAAACCGGTTGCGTCCCTGTCAGTCAGACGGGCAGCGTTTGGCACTTTTCTAGGCACCGGGTGTCGGTTTTTGTTGTTTCGGGTTGACATCAGGCGTTCTCAAAAATACTGTATATAAATACAGTATTTTCTTCATGTCATCATGCCACCAAAACCCCTCCATGAAACGGTCCTGAACCCGGAGTGCTCTCCCGGGCTGCCAGATTATGCTGAATTGCACTGCCTTTCGAATTTTACTTTCTTGCGCGGCGCTTCTTTTCCGGAGGAGCTGATAGAGCGTGCTGACGAGCTGGGCTACCGGGCAATCGCCATTACTGATGAGTGCTCCTTGTCCGGGGTAGTGCGCGCACATGCGGTTGCTAAGGAGAGAGGTATTGAACTGATTATTGGCAGCGAATTTCATCTGGAGGAAGGCTGCCATTTCGTTCTGCTGGCCTGTAATCGGCGTGGTTATGGTCATTTAAGTCATTTGATCAGCTGCGCTCGTAAGGACACCGCCAAGGGTAACTACCATATGGATTACGCAATGGTAGAGCAGCACCTGCCCAGTGATTGCTTAGCCCTATGGTTACCTGACCTGAACCATGCTCCTGAGCATCTAGCACATCAAGCAGTATGGATGCACCGATTATTCAGTAAGCGCTTATGGATTGGGGTCGAATTGCTGCTCCGGGGAGATGACCTGAGGAAGTTACGATTTCTACAGCGCTTAGGTGAGCAGTACGCAATACCCTTGTGCGCAACAGGTGGTGTTTACATGCATGTGTCAAGTCGGCGCATTGTGCAGGACACAGTAACCGCGATTCGTTTGCGGCGCGCCATCAATGAGCTCGGACTGGAGGGAGAGTGCAATGCTCAGCGCCATCTTCGGGGTCGCAGACAACTGGCCAAGTTGTACCCTCCAACACTTCTGGCTGCCACAACGGAAATTGCTGATCGCTGTAAGTTTTCGCTGGATGAGCTGCGCTATGAGTATCCCGAGGAATTGGTACCGCCTGATTACACTGCGCACGGTTGGCTACGTGAACTGACCGAGGCCGGGATCCGGACACGCTGGCCAGAGGGCGCAACCCCTAAGGTACGCAATCTCATTGAACATGAGCTGATGCTGATCAAGGAGCTCAACTATGAGCACTACTTCCTCACCGTGCATGACCTGGTGGCCTTTGCTCGCAGTGAGGG
>Ga0163109_10004029_pt1 | contig 11202 bp, 11 predicted proteins | sample CRUFie1St13metaG_FD_108704 | JGI IMG/M metagenome (GOLD analysis project Ga0163109, IMG submission 108704) | Marine microbial communities from the Costa Rica Dome - CRUD Field 142mm St13 metaG | ecosystem: Environmental > Aquatic > Marine > Oceanic > Photic zone | place: Costa Rica: the Eastern... | reverse complement strand
ATGGAATTTGATTTTCGTTTCGGCGAGGGGACGGTGGACAGCGGGGTGCACGTTCGCAATGAAGACCAGATTCAGATTGGGATTTCCGGCTCGCTTAAACGGGATATGACATGTTCGCCGTACATTCCTGGCAAGGGTTATCCGGTTGAGGCGAAGAACATCAAGGAACTTCTCAAGCCCAAGGACTGGAACAAGATGAAGATTCAGGCCGTGGGTAAGCAGTACACTGTTTGGTTACAGGGTGAAAAAGTGATTACTTACAAATCGGACTCCGCGATCGATGAGGGGCCGGTTGGCATTCAATTGCACGGCAATCGTGTCATGGCCATTGATTATCGAAAGATCCAACTGGCCGAACTGCCCTGATTTTTCGGAACAACTTTTTCGCGACTTCTGTCCTCATCCGGGGCAGAAGTTTCTGTTATTTGGAGTCGTTGACGGGTACAACCGCTACAACAATAAGTGTCATGAAAATCGATCGTCGTACTGCAATCAAGACCGCTGCCGTTGGAGTCGGGAGCCTGGCAATCACGCCGGAATTCCTGCGTGCCGCCGATGGTAAAAAACTATTCGGAGAGGGCTTTGCCAACCTCGAGACGCTCACCACCGGTGAGTGGTGGAAGCGCCCGGGCAACAATGGCAAGCCTGCCCCCCGGGGACGCAAGGGAGCGCCACCGAGCATGAACGTGCCGAGGGATCAAGTGGTGGCGTTCGCGATGTACACCCATCAGGTCGGGGTGCTCAAGCTCTCGGCACAATTCTTCCCCCTCAAGCCCGGCGAAAAGCGCGAGGCACTACTGGAACTCATGTTGCCCGGTCAAAAAAAATGGAGTGTGGCGGCCAGGACGGAAGTGCATTATCCGGGGTGGGACGCTCATTTTCGGATTGAAGACTGGGACAACACCAATGACGTGAAGTACCGGGTGTGCCACGTCGAGAAGGCGAAATTCGAAGGGCTCATCCGTCGTGATCCCGTAGACCGCGACGAGATTGTGGTGGCAAACCTTTCGTGCAACTCCAGTCGCACGACCGGGCCGCGTGATGAGATCGTCAGGAATCTCCGGCGGCTCAACCCCGACCTGTTGTTTTTCGGTGGCGACCAGCACTACCGGCACACCGAGCACACCACCGGCTGGATTGAGTTTGGCTTGCAGTACCGCGATGTCATTCGCGATCGCCCGACGGTTTGCATCCCGGACGATCACGACGTCGGCCATGGCAACGTGTGGGGCGAGAGCGGCAAGCGCTCGACCATCCGCGGCGATGCCGATGGCGGTTACCGTTATCCCATCAAGTATGTGAACCAGGTGCAGCGCCAGCAGACGACGAGTCTGCCGGATCCGGTCGACCCTGAGCCGGTGAGCAGGAAGATCGGCGTTTACTTTACACGCCTGAACGTCGGGGGAGTGGATTTTGCGATCCTAGAGGATCGAAAATTCAAGAGCGGCCCGGCGGGCAAGATTCCAAAAATGGGACCACGCCCCGACCACATCAATGACCCGAAGTATGACCCGAATAAAATCGATCTGCCGGGGTTGCAGTTGCTTGGTCCGCGTCAGGAAAAATTCCTCGAGGATTGGGGCGCGGACTGGACCGGTGCCGAGATGAAGGGCGTGCTGTCGCAGACCGCGTTTTGCGGGGCGGTACACATGCACGGCGGACCAAACAGTCGACTCCTAGCGGATCTGGACTGCAACGGCTGGCCGCAGACTCCCAGTCGTCGGGCGCTGTCGCTCATTCGCCGCGCCTGGGCGGTGCATCTTTGTGGTGACCAGCACCTTGCCGTGGTCGTGAAGCACGGCATCAACGAGCACGGGGACGGGCCTTACGGCTTCACCGGTCCGGCTTTGGTGAACACGATTTACGGTCGTTGGTGGCATCCGCTTGACGAACAGCCGGGGCCGAACCCCGTGCCGGACAGTCCGCTACCGTGGACCGGTGATTTCAAGGACGGCCTTGGCAACAAAATCTCGATGATGGCCTACGCCAATCCCGAAGACCGCAGCGATGAGCGCAAGCGCGCCGACGGGTTTGGTATCGCCCGTTTCAATAAAAAGAAACGCGAGGTGACCTTCGAGTGTTGGCCCCGTTTTTGTGACGTGGAAGATGGAGACAAGGCGCAGTACCCCGGTTGGCCGATCACGGTCAAGCAGGAGGCCAATGACGGACGCAAGGTGGCCGGTTATCTGCCTGAATATGTTTTTGCAGACGGCAAAGACTGCGTCGTGCAGGTCGTCGAGGAGGCGAGTGGAGAGGTGCTTTACACCACCCGCTCGCGAGGTGGACGTTTCCAGCCCAAGGTTTATTCCAAGGGGAAACACACTGTGAAGATCGGCCGCGAATTGCCGGACGCCAAAACATTGAAGGGGGTTGTGCCCAAGCCGAAGGCAGCAGCTGGCCAAGCGCAGGTCAGCGTTTAACAGCGCTTGGCCAAGCGCAACTGTTGTGATTACGACGAGACTCATTGCCGTGGTGATGCTGGTTTTTGCCGGCATCAGCATCGCTTGCCCAGCGGATCATTCGGTGCTGCAGGTGTTCGAGAGTCATTGCGTCAAATGCCATGGTAAGAACGGCAAAACCAAGGGCAAGGTCAATCTGCTAAACTTCAAGTCGACCAGCGACCTGACTGGCGACATCGATCTGTTGCAGGACATTATCGACGTGATCGATACCGGCGAAATGCCGCCCGAGGATGAACCGGGATTAAAACCGGACATCCGGGAGTCTGCTGTTGCGGAGTTGCGTGACCTGCTCAAGCTCGGCTTGGCCAAGCACGTTTAGTTGAACCAAGTGGTGAAGGCTTTTACTGGTTCGCGCTCGGTGCGGTATTGATAGGAGGCATCATCATAGTCGGCGTGGCCAAGCGCCATGCCGCAGATGAGTTTTTTGGAGTCCGGGATATCGAGGATACTCCGAACGACATCCGGATACTCCGCCAACGCCGCCTGTGCGCAGGTTTCGAGGCCGTGTCCCCGGGCGGCCAGCATCACGTTTTGGATGAACATGCCGCAGTCGACCCATGATCCGGTCTCCAAAATGCCGTCTATTAAAAAGTAGAGCGCGACCGGGGCGTCGAAGCTGTGGTAGTTTTTCATCCATTGGTCCTTACGCTTTTCGATGTCGTCCCGTTGGATGTTTAGGGCACTGTAGAGCGCCTTGCCACAAACGCGCCGACGCGTGCTGTAGGGCTCCTCAATTTTTGTCGGGTAATACTCGTAATCCTGACGGGCAGGTTCACCGTCGGCACGACATTTGGCGAGGGCTTTGGCGAGTTGGCACTTGGCATCGCCGGTGACGACTGCGACCTGCCATGGTTGTGAATTAACCCCGGACGGTGCCCAGCGGGCGCATTCCAGTATGCTTGTGATGATCTCCCGGTCCACCGGCTTGGGCAGAAAAGCCCGGGTGGACTTGCGGTTTCGAATTGCCTCTGTGACTTCCATTGTCTATCCCAACGCGTGACGCTCTTTCTGTTGGCAAAGCCTAACATCGTGCCGGCGCAGCCTCAACGGATTAGCCGGCGTCGAACATTTGGATGAAACGAATTCTGATATTTTCAACGATCCTTTTCCTCGGCTTGGCCAAGTCACATGCATTGACCAAGCCCAATGTGCTGTTGCTGCTGGTGGACGATCTGAAGCCGGCGATGGGTTGTTACGGAGACAAACACGCGATCACGCCGCACATGGACGCCTTGGCCAAGCGGGGAGTGCGGTTCGACTTGGCTTATTGCAACCAGGCGGTGTGCGCGCCATCGAGGTTCACGCTGATGCTCGGGGCACACTCGACCTCGACCGGGCTTTACGGTCTGGGCAGTCACCTGCGTCGGGTGATGCCCAATGCGGTGACGATGTCTCAGTATTTTTCACGGTACGGTTACCGCGCTGAGTCGCTTGGCAAGGTGTTCCACATCGGCCACGGGAACCTGGGTGATCCGCAGGCATTCGAGGTGCCGCATTTTCACGACAAGGTAATCGAGTACCTTGTGCCGGAGAGCACGGACGGCGGCAAACTCACCCGCGAGGAGGCATTGTTCACGAACCAAAAGTTGGGGCAGATTCGTTCGCTTCCCCGGGGCGCCGCGTTCGAGGCGCCAGTTGCAAATGACGAGGATTACGCCGACGGTCGCGTGGCGAATGAAACCATCGTTCGGCTGAAGGCGGCGAAGGCGCGTCATGCGAAGGATGGTACACCGTTTTTCATCGCAGCCGGTTTTGTTCGGCCACACCTGCCATTTTCTGCGCCGAAAAAATATTGGGACATGCACGATCCGGCCAAGCTGCCACTGACGGTGAACAAGTCGTTTCCCAAGGACGCGCCTAGGGTTGCCCTCAAGCGTGGTGGAGAAATTGCCGCCTTCAAGCCGGTGCCGCCGGGTGGGCAAATCGAGGACGAACTGGCTCGCAAGTTGATCCACGGATACTACGCGAGCACAACATACGTGGATGCACAAATTGGCAAGGTCACCCGTGCGCTGGACGAACTGGAGTTGGCGGAAAATACGGTCGTGGTGCTGTGGGGCGATCACGGTTGGCATCTGGGTGATCTGAGTATTTGGACGAAGCACACAAATTTTGAGCAAGCCAACCGCATCCCGATTGTGATCTCGGCGCCCGGGGTGGCACGCGCCGGGGCGGCATCTCGTCAACTCGCAGAGACGGTGGATATCTTCCCGACCGTGGCTGAGTTGGCAGGATTGCCCGTGCCGAAAGTGCCGCAGCCGATCGACGGGGTTAGCCTTGTGCCGGTTTTGAAAAATCCCTCAGCCCGGGTTCGTGGCCATGCGTTTCATGCCTATCCCCGTGGGCGAAAACTGGGCAGGGCGATTCGCACGGAACGATACCGTTTGGTGGAGTGGAAAAATCACAGCGACGAAAGTGTGCCGGTGGATTACGAGTTGTACGACTACACGAGTGATCCGTGGGAGACTCAAAACCATTACGCATCTAAGCCGAAGGTGGCGGAAAAGCTGAAGGCAATTCTCGCCGGATATCCCGCCCCAAAAACCCGAAAGTAGGCATGGCGGAAAGCAAGCCGTAGAAATTCATCCGTGAAACGGTAACCTCGATGCCGGAGGTTGAGGTGGGCGCTGTGTGGGATAAGGTCGCCTTCATGGGGGAGCAAAAAGAATTTTCTCTTCTTGGGCAGCGATGGTGAAAGCTACGACGTGAAGTTGAAGTTGAAGGACTCATTGGCCGAGGCCAACGACTTGTCTGCAGGCCAAGCGGGGACGATTTCCATCGGCCCAAGTGGCTGGGTTGAACTGAAGTTCCCGAAACATAAATCGCTGCCGAAGGCGGTATTGAAGTGCTGGATCGAAGAAAGTTTCCGGTTGCTGATCCGAAAAAAATCAGTTCATAACTGGACGGCAATTGAGCCAAGCGTTGCCACTTGGCTGGGGTTTGGGCAGACTCCCTTCAGCTTGAAACGACATTTCCTGATGGTGTTGTGCTGTGCGCTTGGCCTTTTGTCGGCCAACGCGGCTAAGCGGCCCAACGTGGTATTTTTTCTGGTGGATGACATGGGCTGGCGGGATGTCGGCTGCTTCGGGAGTCCTTTTTACGACACGCCCAACATCGATCGCTTGGCCAAGCAGGGGGTGAAATTCACCAGCGCCTATGCGACCTGCCATGTCTGTTCCCCAACGCGGGCGAGCATCATGACTGGCAAGTACCCGGGCAGGTTGGGTCTCACAGATTGGCTTTCCGGTCGCCGTGACTTCGATTTTCAAAGCCAACTAAGCGCCGAGAAACTGCAGGCACTGCCAATGGAGGAGGTGACGCTGGCCGAAGCCCTCAAGGCGAACGGTTATCGCACTGGCATTTTCGGCAAGTGGCACCTTGGTAACGATCAGGCGGGGCCATTGAATCAGGGTTTCGATGTGCAGGTTCCAAAATGGAACGGATGTTGCCCAAGGGGTGGCTATCATCCGCCGTACAAGATGGAAGGCCTCAAGATCGAGGGGAAGGAGGACGAGTACCTGACGGATCGATTGAATTTCATGGCGCTCGATTTCATCGAGCAGGCCGGTGAAAAGCCGTTCTTTCTTTATTTATCCCACTTTTCGGTGCACGACCCGATTCAGGGGCGCAAAGATTTGGTTGAAAAGTACCGTGCCAAGCGTGCCAAGTTGCCCCCGATCGAAAGGCCGGAGTTTATCCTCGAAGGCAATCCGGACGATAAAAATCCGTTGTCGCGAAAGCAGTTAACGGAGCTGCTGGGCAAGCCATCGCATCAGGGGCACAAGGTGTTGCCACAGCGCACAATAAAGATCAAGCAACGGCAGGATAACATTGAGTTTGCCGCCATGGTGGAGTCGGTGGACCAGAGCCTCGGGCGTGTGATGAAAAAACTCGAGGAACTTGGGCAGGCGGATAACACGATTGTCATTTTCGCCTCTGACAACGGAGGGATGTCGGCTGGAAACTTTGGCAATCCGAAACGAGTTGTCCGGGACAACCAACTCGACTGGGCCTACGCGACCTCCAATCTGCCACTGCGGGGAGCCAAGGGCTGGTTGTATGAGGGCGGAGTTCGAGTGCCCACGATCGTGAAGTGGCCGGGCAAGGGCCGGGCCGGCGCGGTTTGCGATGAGCCGGTCATTAGCACGGATTTTTACCCGAGCATCCTCGAGATGGTTGGGTTACCATCAACGCCCGCTCAGCATCGGGATGGGAAGAGTTTTGCGCCTGCGCTGCGCGGCGAGTCATTTGATAGGGGGGCAATCTACTGGCACTTCCCGCACTACAGCAATCATGGAATGCAAAGTCCCGCTGGGGCGATCCGCGATGGAGACTACAAGCTGCTCGAGTATTTTGAAAACGGAACCGTGCAACTGTTCAACCTGAAGGATGACTTGGGCGAACAGAAAAATCTCGCGGCCGATGAGCCGGAGCATACGGCCAAGCTCTTGGCCAAGCTGCGTGCTTGGAGAAAAGAGGTGGACGCAAAAATGCCGAAACCGAAGAAAGATCAGCCATGATTAAGCGCCTGCTTTGGTGTTCCTTTTTTACGCTTGGCCTGTCGGCGCAGGCGGAACAACGGCCGAACATTCTCTTCGTTTACCTTGACGATTTTGGCTGGAAAGACACCGGTTTCATGGGGTCGGATTTTTATGAGACTCCGAACATCGACGGCTTGGCCAAGCGCGGAATGATTTTCACTGATGCCTATTCCAACTCGGCCAATTGCGCCCCGGCGCGTGCCTGTCTGCTCTCCGGCCAATACACGCCGCGCCATCAGGTTTACAACGTCGGCACCCGCCCAAGGGGCGATGCCCGGCATCGCCGACTAGAGCACGTGACCGGGACGAACAAACTCCGACTGGATATCGTCACGTGGGCGGAGGCGTTGCAAAAGACCGGTTACCACACAGGTATGTTTGGTAAATGGCACCTTGGCGCACCCCCGATCGAGCAGGGATTCGACGTTGCTGTGGAGCACAACAAAATCCCCGGCATGAGGGGACACATGGGGCGCAACGGGGAGTATCTTGCTGATGTGCTTACGGAAAAAACACTCGAGTTCATCAGCAGCTCGAAAGATAAACCGTGGTGCGCGTACCTGTCGCATTACGCTGTGCATGTGCCGCTGCAGGCCAAGCGCGACATCATCAAAAAATATGAGGCAAAGAAGCCGGGCCGGCTTCATCAGCACGCCGTCATGGCGGCGATGATCGAGTCGGTCGACGAAGGGGTGGGACGTCTGGTGGCCAAGCTCGAGGAAACTGGCCAACGCGACAACACGATTATCTTCTTTTTCTCCGACAACGGCGGATATGGTCCAGCGACGGACATGGCTCCGCTGCACGGCTATAAGGGCAACTATTTCGAGGGCGGCATTCGTGTACCGTTTTTTGTGAACTGGCCCGGAAAAATTCAAGGCGGTCAAAAGAGTGCTGAGCCGATCATTGGAGTGGATCTCTATCCGACCTTTCTTGAGTTGGCCGGGGGCGATCGGCCAGGACAACCGCTCGACGGTGTCAGTCTGGTGTCCCTGTTTCGTGGCCGTAAAGAGTCGCTTGGCCGACGTCCGCTCTACTGGTATTTCCCGGCGTATCTCCAGAGTTACGACGTTTACGAGGAGCAACGCGACCCATTATTCCGCACGCGACCGTGCAGCGTTATTCGCCTGGGCGACTGGAAACTTCACGAGTACTTCGAGGACGGCGCGCTGATGCTTTACAACCTGCGCGATGACATCGGCGAACAAAACGACTTGGCGAAAGAGCGACCGCAACTGGTCAAAAAATTGCATGGCATGCTCCAGTCGTGGCGTAAGGAAACTGGGGCTATCGTTCCCAAGGCCCCGAATCCCAGGTTTGACCAGAAGGCCGAGGCCAAGGCGATCCACGCCGCCCGGCTGAAGTTGCGTCCCATAAAATGAGAGGCACCTGGCAACGCGTCATTGCTGCGTTCACATTGTGGATTACCGTGGCGCTTGGCCAGGCGGATGAGCGGCCGAACCTGCTCCTGTTTTTGGCGGACGACATGACCTACACCGACGTTGGTTGTTTCGGAAACCCGGATGTGCGAACGCCGAATATTGATCGCTTGGCCAAGCAGGGTCTGCGACTGACCCGTTGCTACAACTCCGCACCAACCTGCTCACCTCTGCGGCAGAGTTTGTTTACCGGTCTTTATCCGGTCAGAAACGGGGTACACCCGAACCACAGCCGGGTGTGCGAGGGCGTCAAGTCGCTGCCGCACCACCTTCGCTCGCTGGGCTATCGCGAAGGGCTGGTCGGCAAAAGGCACGAGGCACCGGCTTTCGCTTTTCCGTTTGAGCAACTGGGGGGCAGCCACGGCGATGGTGGACGCACGCCGGCCGGAGCCGATCTGCCGTTGGACCGCGCGAAGGCGTTCATGGCAAGAGACGGTGGCCAGCCTTGGTGTCTGGTGGTTGCCTCGAATCAGCCGCACACACCGTGGAACCGGCCTTGGTCGAAAAAGGGAGTCTACTATCAACAAAAATGAGATTGAGCGTTTTTGCAGTTTGTTTGTTTTTGATGTCGCTTGACCAAGCGCCAGCCAGGGCGGAGCAGCCGCCCAATATCATTTACATAATGGCCGACGACCTTGGCTACGGGGATCTTGGCTGCTTTGGCAGCGAGTTGAACAGGACGCCGCACATCGATGCGTTGGCGGCGGGTGGACTGCGAATGACCGATTTTCATGCCGCGCCTTGGTGTGCCCCGAGTCGGCGTGCGTTGATGACTGGCTGCCATGCAAGTCGGCCTTGGAAGAATGCCCGGGGAAACATGGGGCGCCTGGCTGATGCCATCACGCTTCCGGAAATGCTCAAGGCTAAAGGATTCACAACTGCTCTGCTGGGGAAATGGCATCTCGGGATGGGCAAGGGATTGCACCCGCTGGATCAGGGCTTCGACTACTGGTACGGCACACCCGGCAGCAACGACTGGGACGGGCCACGCCCAAACTTTGCCTCGTTTCGCGATGCTCCTGAGTCCGCGTGGAAAACACCACTGATCGTGAATCGTGAAAACAAGGGGGCGATCGTGCCGCAGTCGCTTTTCACTCGCCGCTACACCGAGGAGGCAATGCGGTTGATGCGGGAGAGCCGGGGAAATCCATTTTTCATCTATCTCGCGCACAACATGCCGCACGTGCCGATTTTTGCATCGCCCAGATTCGACGGTAAAAGTGCGAACGGCGTTTACGGCGATGTGATTGAGGAGATCGACTGGTCAGTGGGGCAGATCGTAAAAACACTTGAGGCAGAACAGCTCATGAAGAAAACGATCATCGTATTTACATCCGACAATGGCCCGTGGACCATGTTCAAGGAATTTGGGGGTGTGAGTGGCCCGTTGCGCGGTGAGAAATCGACTACATGGGAGGGCGGCGACCGCGTGCCCTGCATCGTTTCGTGGCCGGGAAAGATCGCTCCGGCTGTGTCCGGTCAGTTGATGGTGAACTACGACATGTATGCCACATTCGCCCGACTGACTGGCGCGACCGTGGCGAAGGGGCAGGCGATCGACTCGATCGATTTTTCGGATCACTGGCTTGCGGGGAAAATGGGTAGGCGTACCCGCCATGTTCACTACTTTCATCAGCCAACGGCCTACCGGAGCGGAAACTATAAACTGCATCGCTACACGCGCTCACGAACACGCAATCCCGACACTGGCGCTCGGGAACCATCCGTGTTTCACAAAGGCGGACTGTTGTTTGACCTAACGAACGATGTGGGTGAGCAGTCAAATATTGCCGCAAAACATCCGGAGCTGGTTGCGCGACTCAAAAAAGAGTTTGAGGAAGCGCAGACCGCCATCCAGAATTGGAAACCGTTTCACTGAAGCAATATGAAAAGAAGCGAATCCATCGAAATTGAAATCGTTCTTCCGGTGTCGATGGATGCCGCATGGCAGGCCATCACCGATCCGTAGCTGACCGATGTCTCCGGTGAACCGAAACATGCCCTCAAGCTATACGGACCGGACGTGAAAAAGGCGGGTTCCTTCGCGGCGAACTGCCTGTTGGCCCGGCGGTTGGCTGAGCGCGATGTGCGGTTTATCCAATTGTTTCACATGGGCTGGGATCATCACTCCAACCTCGCGCGCGACATGCCCCGGCAATGCCGCGACACCGATCACCCGACGGCCGGCCTGATCACCGACCTGCGGCAACGAGGCCTGCTCGACGAGACGTTGATCGTCTGGGGAGGTGAGTTTGGTCGAACAATCTACGAGCAGTCTCCGGAGAAAAACGGCGGGCGCGATCATCATACGCGTTGCTTCAGTTACATGCTCGCCGGGGGAGGAGTGAAATCCGGCCTGGTGCATGGTGAGACCGATGACTAAAGCTACAACATCGTTCGGGACCCGGTGCATGTGCATGACCTGAACGCGAACATACTGCACCAGTTGGGCATCGACCACGAACGATTGACGTTCAAGTTTCAGGGGCGCCAGTACGGGTTAACCGACGTCCACGGACGGGTTGTCCGGGAGATTCTCGCCTAGTTTTTTGGCTCCGGTTTCTGGAGGACAGCTTTGATTTTTTCCGGGATCTCCGGGTTGGCGAGGCCCTGTTTTTTTGTGATCAGGAACACGAAGTTGTTCGCGAGCGTTTCCTCCGGGTGCAGGATGTAGCTGGTGTTGTTTCCGATCTGCTCGAAAAACCCCTCCACTTCCCTTGGTTGAAACATGACCGGCTTATCGTCTCTCAAACTCGGCTT
>Ga0163109_10004028_pt1 | contig 11203 bp, 3 predicted proteins | sample CRUFie1St13metaG_FD_108704 | JGI IMG/M metagenome (GOLD analysis project Ga0163109, IMG submission 108704) | Marine microbial communities from the Costa Rica Dome - CRUD Field 142mm St13 metaG | ecosystem: Environmental > Aquatic > Marine > Oceanic > Photic zone | place: Costa Rica: the Eastern... | reverse complement strand
TGTGTTAGAGAACACTGAAGCATTAGCTGCATTTATTGAGTTAGCAGATAGGTTCCATCTTTTATTAGCTACACCTAAAGCATTACCATTTGCATTAGGAACAATCTTAGAAGTTTCTGCATTGATTGTTAATAAGTCTGTATTTGCATTACCTAATGTTGTGTTACCGTTTACTGTTGCATCTTTAGTAATTACAGCACTGTTGCTAACTGAAAGGTTATTATTAGCTGTAATATCTTCACCAACTAAGTCATCAAATGTTCCGTCCCATCTATTAGTTGTATTACCAATAGATATTGTTCCGTTTGTTGAAGGTAGTATATGAGTGTTTACTAATGCATTTAATTTTATTTCATCTACATTAATGTTATCACCAACAACTGTATTGCCGTTTAATGTAGTATGTCCAGCTACTGTTAGGTCGGCTTGTAAGTTAGTATCTTTTGTTACATCTAACTTATCTGTTAAAACTGTATTTGAGTTGATTGTTAATAGGTCATCATTAGCACTACCAATTGTAGCATTTGCTGTTGTAGTGATGATGCCGTCTATATTTGTATTTGAATTTACATCTAAACTTGTACCATGAATATTCATGTTGGTAGAGTCTATTAATGTATTTGTTCCAGATATGTTTACATCTGTTGATGTAATATCTGTTAATGTATTATCAATATCTAAGTTAGAATTTACGTCTGCTGTTGTTCCGCTAACTGCTAATGTTGTTGAATCTATTGTAGCTGTTGTACCAGATATATTTGTAGTTGTTGATGTGATATCGGTTAAAGCATTATTAATGTCTACATTTGAATTTATATTTGCTGTTGTGCCACTTACTGTAACTGTTGTTGTAGTAATGTCAGCAGTAGTTCCTGATAAATCAAAATCAGCTGCAGCTAAGTTTACATTTGCTGCATCTAAGTCAACATTAGCGTTTACATCTAATGTCGTTCCGTTAATTGCCATTGTAGTAGAATCTATGTTAGCAGTTGTACCTGTTACATTAAATGCTGTTGCATTAGATTCAAATTCATCTACTGATGTTGAGATAGCTATTTGATTAGCTGTACTATTAGCTTTGTATACAAACTGTCCTTCTGCAATACTAAATGCATTTACAATGTCGTTTGATGTTACTGTAGCAAAACTGTTTACAAATACTGTGTTTGTTGAGATGCTTAAGTTAGCAGCTGCTGCATTTGTACCTATTGAGTTAGATGAAGCATCTACTTTAACACCTTTGATACTATCTACAATATATAATGTGTTTGCACTAAAGACACCGTTTACATATGCATTACCTGTTGTACCACCACCTACGTTATGAACTTCAGTAGTTACTACTTTCTTCTCCATATCAACGGTGATTCTATTTGTCAGGTCTACCCACTCTCTGAAGGTATCTGATGACGGTACTACATTTGCCTGTGTATAATTATTACTTGCCATTTATTCCCTCTGTGAGTGTCATTAACATTGTTTTTATTTCTACCATATCTTGTTTCAATGAAGCTACTTCAGTCGATAATGTTTGTACTTGTTTGCCTCTTTCTCTCTTTAATTTGTACTGAGCATATGCAGCCTTATCATTATTTATAAGTGCCATAGATGATTGGTCTCTATAGTATCCTGCTTTCTCTGTTTCAATTAAAACTTTTTTACTCATTATAATGAAACCGCTATTGCCCTGTAATCTTGACAGTATGGAGCTTTCGATGTACTGTTTGAAAGTAATACTATCTTAATTGCTAGATATTTGTATCCAACAAATTTTTCATTGTTAGTGTTATAATATGTTGCTAAGTTTGATGTATTAGCAATCACATCTGATTCTGGATCTCTAAAGATTTGATTCTTAGCTTCATCTGTTACTCTGAATATTTCTCTTCCTGTTGCTTCATCACCAATACTAATTGTATCACCAATAGTCATTGATGTATTACTTGCAATTGCAGTAACCATTGAAACTTGATAATTAGTATTAGCATCAAATGGAGGAGTGTTAATCTTAACTAGATCGCCTACTGCAAAGTCACCGCTAACTGTGTTATTTCCTTCAAAGTTAGTTCCTACTCCAACAATTGCTGTTGAATTATTACTAAATGTAATTGATCCAGTTTTCTTTTCTGAAGCTGGAGCATCTTTAAATTCAAAACCATATTCAATAATATCTCTTCTATTTTCTACTGAACTAATCTTATCTTTGTTTTTAGTCATTTGAAGTTCTGACCAAACACCTTTATCAAATCCTAAGTCGTCAGCTTGGTTAACAGCTTTAGCATAAACTTTAATATCTGTTCCTGATGGCTTATAAGCATTTACAAATACTTTGATATCTTCTGCATCTAATCCTTCGCCAAGAGTTATAATTCTTGATACATATTTTGCTTCTGCTGCACCCTGATCGGTTAGATGTTCATTAGTTGTACTATTGTTAATTACGTTTTCATACATTAGTATTGACTGAGATTGTAAGTCAACAAATGGATGTGTAAATACATTATCTGATGATAAGTTGTGTCTTACAGTCATTGACTTAGTAATACTTGTACCTGAAATTTCATTTGACTTACTCTTAATTTTTAAAGGAGTAGCTAAGTAATTTCTGTCATTAGTTTTAATTCTTTCAAAATTAGAAATAGTACCATCACTAACTCTAGCACCTTTTATAGATGTGTTGATAGATGTTTTGTTTGGTACGTTATTATAAATTCTAGGTTCTAAGTAAGATATGTTGTTATCTATTACTGCACCAATTACACAATTAGCACCACTTGAACATCCTATTAATGTATTTGCTGCTACAAACTTAAATGTATCATTAGCTGCTGAACTATCATTTATAACTATTGTTCTTGTATTGGCATCTAATTGAGAAAACTTACCTACTGGTGTAAGTATAACTTGACCTGCATCTGAAGTTGCCTCAGAAATGTCTGGTGCTCCTCTTAATGAAATAGTTGAGGTGTTGGATGATGAAACTTCTACTACATCTGTTGCATTGTTAGCATTCTTAACAACAATTTTAGTACCAGCTGCTAGACCTGATAGGTCTTCTCCGGTACCGGCAATAATACTACTATTACCTGCTGTAAAGGTTACGTTTGCATATGTAGCTGTTTTGTTCATGAATACTTCTTCACCATCAATAAAGTTACCATTGATTCCATTTGCATCTGGAGTAAAGAATTCATAATCATCATTTGTCAATTCTACTACTGATGTTGTTGAGTCAAACAATGCAGCTTTTAATGTAAACTTAGCATCTTCATCTGAATATGGTGTCCAGGTTCTATCGTTACTTGATAGGAACATTGTACCATCACCCCAGTCTTGGTTAATTGATTCACCAGTTACTAGATTATCTTGTCCTGCTTTTGCTGTAAAGATTTTTGTTTCTGGGTTATTAGCCATTGGCTTAACAACGAAGCAATATTCTCTTCCAGGCTCAACTGCAACTGGACCTTTAAATGTAACTTTTGTAGCTACAGATCCATCAGTTGAAGTGTTTATATTTGCTGCTTTTAGTACTGCTTCACCAAAAGGTACTATTTGATTACTTGGGAATCCATTTTTGACTTCTCTTATTTCTACAAAACATCCTAAGTCTGGGTTCTTACTTGAGAAGTATAAGTCAAGTGATGTTAGGAATCCTAAACCAGCACCGTTAAACATCTCTTCTTGTAGTAAGAATGATTGAGCTAATGGATCAATATATTGTGCACAAGCATATTGTTGTTCAGTTAGATTTCTTTTTCTATCTCTGTTTCCTCTTGTTACACCTGCGTTTCTTAAATCTGTTAACATTGCTTCTGGACAACCCGGAGCACATCTAACAAATCTTTCTCTGTTTCTTGTTTGTCTTCTATCACCTGGACCGAATCTTGGACCACCGCCACCTTCACGCCAGTCTTCTCCTAAGTCTTCAATAAAGTCAAAATCATTCTCATTTAGACCACCGCCAGAGTATTCTATTTTAGCACATCCACCTTCTCTTACTTCATCTACTATAGGATCTACAGTCTGGTCACCGCCAGTGTTAGCTATCTCCGGTAAAGGTAAAGGAGGCTCAGCTGGACCAATTTCAATAGTTACTGTATTACTATCAACAATAAATTGGTCAAAAATTCCACCTGTAATTATTTCTGAGAATACTGGTTCTCTTGTATTTTGTACTACGTCGCCTTTTTCAATAGAGAAATTATAACAATTAAATCTTGCTGATGCAGCTGATACTGTTTCATTTATTTGAGTTAAGTTACTTACGTCTGCTATTGCAAACTTTCTTTCTCCTGCAAAGAAAGTACCACCTGGTATTCTAAACACACCAGCTAGTCCACCAGAAGTATTTGCAACTAGTTGTGAACCAAACTCATTACTTCTTTGCATCATTTGTCTTGCGTTATCACTAGATAAGACATCTAATTCATCTCTTGTAGCGTCAATAGTATTTGTTATTGTAGCTGGAGCACAATCACCACTAACAGGAGCATCATCAAAATATACGTAATGTCTTAAGTTTGGTCTAAGTCCTAAAGCTACAAAGAATATATCAACTCCAGGAATATATGGTTGGAATGCAATGTTAGTTACAAACTCACCAACTTTCTTAGATGTGGTCTTACTTGATACGCCAACTCCTGTAGTTGTTTGTCTGATTGTTTGTTGTGTAACTGTTTCAAAAGTCTGTGTTGTTGTGCGGTCTGTTGTTACTGTACTGACTAATGATGTGTTTTCAGATTCTGCTATTACAGTTTCTTCTGTTGATTGTATTGGTACTACTTTATTTAATTCTTCTAATAATGCAACTGCACCTGATGCAGTGTCTACATCTATTTGTATTTGTGCTTCTGGACTTCTAGTTACATCTACGTGGTTTAAGTAATCTGGATATAATTTTATGTTACCATTATATTGCCAGTATGCTGAAGTACATCTTCTATCTTGTGTAGCATTTGGTTGAGTTATAACTGGAGTTTCTTTGTACTGTGCAGTCATTACATCACCCACTTTATACATACCACTTGCGGTGTTGTATCTTAAGCCAATGTTATATTGCTCAAATTTAGATGTAAGTATTTTTCTAGCTGTATCAAAACCAGCTTTAAATTCACTGTTTAATGGATTACCTGTTGTAAAGTTTACAAAGTTATCTACAATGAATCCATTTTTAAATCTGTTTACTGTTGGATCATTTCTACCTGGAATAACTTCATCAGCTGTTAGTTTTTCTAAAAGACTTAATGATGTGTAATATTCTAAGTTATTAACTCTATCATCAATAGACTTAATATCTGACATTGTATATCTTTTTAGCTGAGTAGCTCTAAGTTTTATTGATAAATCTGGACGCTTGTAGAATCTAGCTGCTTGAGCATCTAATGAAGGATACACAGGAATATCAATAGTTCCTAACTGCATACTGTTCATTGGTTTAGTTGGTAGTTCTGGGTTTACACTAGGTACACCTTTTAGAACATGAAGCTGTCCATCTTCTATAACTATTCTATCTTTTCTTGGTAGATAGTATTCAAAAGTACCTTGGAATAATTTGTTCGGTGTTGATGTTTGTTGTGCACCAGATATTTGTTCAAGTGAAGATGGATTAATTGTAGCATTCTCACCATCCCATGTTGCTTCAACTACAGCAGTATTAGCTACATACGGTCTGAAGTCAATGTGATCTCTTAATGAATATTCTTTACCTGATAAGTTAGACTTGAATATTGGAATTTCTTGAGTTGTAATTCCACTAGTGTTTGCTGTATTGGCATCATCTATAAGTTGAGAATATGTTTTAAATGTTGCAAAACCTGCATCAGTTGTAATTTTAAAATGTCTAAACTTAACTGCTAGTGTTGAATTATTAGCTAATACTAGAGAAGAACCAGGACGTTTCTTTAACTTACTTAAATTATATTTGGCTCCTTCTTGACCATTGTCTAAAATAAAGTCACTAGTTTTATCAGACATTGTTCCGTTAGCAATAGCATTAACAACTGCATTTGAGCTTACGCCTATTGCACCGTCAGCAACATATACTCTATATAATCCCAATCCATCAGCTACACCTAAGCTCCATGGTCCTGAAATATTGTTAGCGTTAGTGCCTCCATTATTACTTGTATGAATAACTACTTCTGTATTTGCAATATCTTTAATAATACCAGCACTTGCTTTCTCATTTACATTATGAATTATATCCACTTGTAATCCTGATGCTAAATTTCTTCCTAAATTAATTGTAAGTGTCTGGCCTTCTGGTGTTGGTGAAGCAACTTCAGTGACTGATGCAGTTGCTGTTGATCTATTCTTTAATGATACAACTCTACCTTTTGGATATGCTATTTTAACTATAGCCTCATTAGTATTTGCAATGTTAGTAATAGGCTCATCAATTCTTAATGTAGAGTCAGTTACGATTTCAGTTACTTGATAAATGTCTCCATGTGTTGCATTAGATACAAAAGTTGAATTTGAAACTGATATATAATCTCCTTCAACTATATCTGATGTAGAACAATTGGTAATAACATTAGATCCATTTGTTGTTGCAGTAGTATCTCTTGCAGTAGATTCTCTTACTGTATTGTTTGCAATTATTAATAACTCGTCTTCTTGTGTTTCTGATAAAGTATCTGCTGATGTACCAAATCCCCAGTTCTGTGAACCATCTAGTCCTAGCTGTGCAATACCGCTAGTTGATATAGTAGCTGTATTTGAACTTTCAAAAGTAAATGATGAATTACTTGATACTGATTTTATACCTACTTGGCCTAATGGGAACAGCAAGTCTCTATCAGCTGGATCTTGTTCTAATATTCTTGCTTGATTAGCTTTAAGAACTAGGTCTGCTAATCCTTGTACTGCTTGGTTTGTTTGAGCATTGTTGCCATTATAATCTGTTCCGCTATAATGGAATAAACTTTTAGCATGTTTGTTAAATGATTTGCCTGAATCCATTTTAACATCATAGATGTAGAAATTAAATTTAGAATCATTTTTTATTGCATCACCACCTGCTGATTGTATAGCTCTTATTCTAGCTGTACCAACTACATTACCTTTTGTACCAGCCATTGATACTGTTGTATTGGCATTGGTATATGTTGGCATTGGGCTGTTAACTAACATTTGTGAATTAGCACCACTGATACTATTAAACTGTCTATCCATTAATAGTACTATATCATTTGTGTCTACACCAAAGGTTCCAATCAATTCATCTACTTCAACATAGTTTCCATAGTTAATTGATATTTCTTGATCATTTACACTAGCTGATGCTGTAGCTTTTCTTGTTATGATTCTAGCTGGATTAACTATTTCAAATCTTTGTCCTTTATTATAACCAATACCTGCACCTACTACTGTAGAGAAATGAGATGTGTTTCCTGGCATTCCTTCTGATGCTATTGCAAATGGTTCTACTACATAATCGCCGCTAGTCTCATATAATCTTTTTTGTATTACATCACCTAAACCATTAAGTTGTGCATCTGAATTTAAACTTATAGGCATTCCAGCTTGGAATTCAACTAACCTTAAGAAGTTATTTGATGCAATAGCATTAGTAATAGTGTTTACTACTAAGGTAGGTTTTAACTGTAGTCTGTCTGCACCTGGTGCATTTTCGTTTGCAAATCCTGATGCATTATCTAGTAATGTGGTATCACTACTACTATTAATAAATGACTCAGTAGTTGCAACACCTACGGTTAATCCATTTGGTTTACTTGTATAATCTGATACAATAATATCTTGAGCTTCAAAACGTTGGAAGGTGCCTTTCTGGAAAATGACGCCATCTTGCACTTTCATCTGATAAGACGTTCCTAATACGTTGAACTCTGTATTTCCTGATTGTTCAAAGCTGTCGTTAGCTATTGATACATTACCAGTCTTTATTAAATCTACAGTAGCAGTAATTGTACCATTAGAAATAGCATTGGCAATGTCATAAGTTGTGTTAGATGTAACTGTGCTGTTACTTGTATCAAAAGTAAATGAACCACCATTAGCAGCTACTAAAGTTGCTGTAGGTAAATCATCAACACTAAAACCTGTTCCATTTGCATTTATTTTTACTGAACTAAAAGTTGTGGTACCATCTACAGTTACTACATTAGCTGAAAAACCACTACCTTTTAATTTAGATGCTACAGAAATTGTATCATTATTAGTAATAAAGACATTAGCATGAACGCCTGTAAAGGTAACTGATTCAATTCCAGTACTTGCTGGAAAAATTTCTAACTCTTGTGCTGTACTATATTGTATAAGATTTGCACCTGTTCCGGTGTTAGCTGAGTTTATGTAGTTAAAGAATAAAGTGTTTAAGTTAGGGTTTTGTGATTCTAAGCCACCTTTAGACTCTACTATTCTAGAAACCAAGTTTGCTTCGTTTCTTATGTAATCTCCTTCTGCAAAGAGATTCATATTTAAGTCTGTGCCTGTAGAATCTTTATCTAATACTTTTGCATATTTTACATTTCTATCAAACGTAAAGGTACATCCCTTTACTATGGATCCCTCTTTAAATGTAAATTGACCAAACTTCTCTATTTGGTTTTGTAGTATAGTTTGTAATGTTGTTAGTTCTCTAGCTTGCAGAGGCACTGCTGGCTTAAACAACACTCTATGAAAATCTTTGTTTTCATCATAGTCGTCAAAATACGGATTTACATTTAAGTCTGTTTCTATTCCCATCTGTTCCTCTAAAACTCTATCATTAGTTTAATTCTTTCTGTTTGGTCATCGTCTCTTAATATAGGCGTTATGTTCTCTATATAAACAATCTCACCAGTATTAGGTACAATGTCTGGACCTAGCGGCTTATCAAAACTTGCACTAGCTCCACTTGTCTGTCCAGTAAATGGATAGTCAGGTCCATTATTTTCTCCACCTGTCCAATTACCTTTCTTATTTGTAATTGTAAAAATACTTCCAGCATTATTTATACTATGAAACGTACCCGTCGCATTAGTAGTTGCCTGTATTACTTCTTCATCTACAGTAAAATCTTTATCATCTGTAGTTTTTACAAAGCCTGATAATCTAACTCTCTGGTCAAACTGTGTAAATGATGATCCATCTTTTTCATTTGTTTTGATACCATATGTGATATCACCGTTTGCATGTGTGACATTTGTTGCAATAGTTGTACTTACATTTGATGTCTGGCCTACTAATCTATGTGTTGTATTTGATGCAGCTGATGATACAAACTGTCCATATACATTTGATACTGTTAATAAATTTGCTTCTCTGCCTGACACTACTCCTCTTGCTCCAGATGTAGTTTGTATAACAACTTCTTCGTCTTGGAAAGATGTTCCTCCTACTTCTGAACCAGCTCCGTCAATTAATGTATTAGCAATTACTAATTGTACATTAGCAAACAACGGATCTTTAATAATACCTATTTGTCTTACATCATTGACTGCAGGGATCATTCCACCTTCACTATTAGCAAAGTCAACTGATATTCCAACTGTATCTGAATACAATTCATTAATAGGATCTGATCCATGACCACCTTTTGGTCCAATAATAACAGTTACATTAGCATTGTTTGCTTGATCAGCTGTTGATTCGCCTGCAGCAACTATGCCTGTATTACCTATAATTGTTGCAGTAGCAAATGTATAACTGTTTCCTCTTTTAGTAATTTCAACAGTATCTACAGCACCAATCTGTGTGTTTACTATTGCTCTGCCCTCTGCACCTTGACCATCGCCTTCAATAGTAACTGATGGTGTTATTTCAAATCTAGATGTATCATCAATAATCATTCCAGTACTATTAGCAAAGCCAACGTCATTAGCAATTACTATTCTTCTTGCTGATCCTGTTACTTGATACTCACTAATTTGTGCAGCTGCTCCAGCTCCGGATCCTGCTGATATATAAAATGTTGAGTTTTTATAGAAATCTGTATTAGCAGACAGTGCTGATGTTTCTGATGTTATGTCAGTAATAGTTGCTGTTGCATTAGATGTCTGACCTCTTACAACAACTAATTGAGAGTTGCCAAAGAAATTTCCTGCTATGTCTACTACTCTTAAATTAGATGTATTAGCTTCAATTGCTACAGCATTAGCTATATTGTTTGTTAAGTTAGGTGCACTATTACTATCGTATAGATCACCATTAGCATGTTTACCTAAGAAGTCAATTCTTTCAACTTGGAAGGTTCCACTATTATTAGCACCTGCTTGACTATATGCTACGTTAGCACTTACAAGAGATTCTATTTCTATAAGTCTTGTTTGACCGTTTACATTTGTTCTTTTAATAACTCCATTTGCAACACTATTGTATCTACTTCCACCACTGTTAACTTGTACAAAGTCAATTGCTCCTGATACTGCATTTCCTGATACGTTTGCATGAGGTACAATAGGAATCTTTTTAGAAGTTACAAATTTTTGATATGTTGACTCTGGAATTGTATACATTAACTTCCATTGATATCTGTCTGTTGTAGTAATGTAAATATCATCGTTAGCAGATGTTTCTGAAAAAACTGGTTTATCTGTTGAAGGTTTGCCTTTATTATTTCCTAAGCATTTGAATACAGCAATGTCTCCACCTACGTTTTCTTGAGTGTGTACAAAGAAGTTTTTATCTTTTAAATTACCATCTCTGTGATCGTATTGAGCATAAACTGTATTTGCTACCCATTCATTATTTGCAATCATATGTTTTACATCGGAAGCAATATTAATATGTTTACCATATATCATATCTCTATATGGTTGATAGAATGCACCTTCTGGTGAATTGTTTTGTGTTGGTGGAGTACTGTCACTAAAACCTGTTTCTGTAAACGGAGTATGTTTACCCATGAAAACATAATAGATACTATTTGCAGTCTCGTCAAAGGATTCTACAAATTGCTTTGCATTGTGTGAACTAAAATTTGTTGTTACTAATTTTCCCATTACGTGTTTACCGTTTCTAATATTTCGCTATTGCTACTTCTTAATCTCTGAATCGTGTTATTTGATACAGACAATGCAACGTTAGCAATGCTTTCCTTAAATACTCTACCAAATAATCTTGTACCTGCAATATGCGTGGTCTTTAGTAGTATATCCCTATATTTATTTAAAGACAACCCAGATTCAATAACATATGAGTGAGATTGATAAAAATCGTTGTCATGTATGTATTTAGTATTCAAAAATGACTCTCTCGA
>Ga0163109_10004025_pt1 | contig 11205 bp, 13 predicted proteins | sample CRUFie1St13metaG_FD_108704 | JGI IMG/M metagenome (GOLD analysis project Ga0163109, IMG submission 108704) | Marine microbial communities from the Costa Rica Dome - CRUD Field 142mm St13 metaG | ecosystem: Environmental > Aquatic > Marine > Oceanic > Photic zone | place: Costa Rica: the Eastern... | reverse complement strand
CACACTACGTAGTCTTTTGTTACTGATAATATATCCATCTACTTAGAAATATATTTTTACTTAGAGTTGTTTAGTTTTGTCAACGCTACTCTAAGTTTATTAATGTTCTTTTTAGTTGCCGTGGACTGTCGTGGAAGGACCACAGTCTGTGCACTCGCCGTATTTCTCTTCATAATATGTTAAATTTGATCTACCTGTTACAAGGCCACTAAAGTAAGGATTACGTTTATCTGGCATCATACCGTCTGTACCAGGATTCTGATACTCTGGGAATAGATTAGGATTATCTAAAAAGTATTTAGTTAGTCTTTTAGAGTAAAACTCTGCAGTATCTAACGTGTTTTGTCTAATGTACTTTAGTTCATCTAGAGTTGTAGGGCTAGTCTCTTCAGACGTGCCATTTAAGATACCCTGGTTAGCTATCTTATACTTAATGCTTGGTAACATTAGATATAAGGCATACTGCATTAGAGTAGGTCCTACGTAGTCCTTAAGTAATGTCTCTTCGTCTGCTGTTAGGTTAGCTGCAATAACTCCTGCTTTTAGTCTGTCATACAGTCTTGTACCTAACACGTTTTGTAAATATATGTCTTGAGCTTGTAAGATATGTGGCGTAATCTCATTTAGTCTGACATTGTCATCTAACTGAGTCCACTGCTTCATTCTTTGCTCACTGACTAGTAATGCTGTTTGGCTCATATTATACGTCTGCTATGTTTGTTATGTCTTCTTCTAGTGCAGGGTCATCAGCTTCTGTTCCGATAATCATTGGCACTGGTTCTACTTCTAGTTTTACGTTAAAGCCTGCAAGCTTTAAAATATAACCGTAAGTGTTAAGAATTTTAGTTTGTTTTGGTCTTACTACAGTATTCTGGAAATGTGAGTAAGATGTAACGATCTCGTCTGCGTTAGAGCTAAAACCAGCTCCGTCTTTAATACCTAATAAAAGTGGCGAGGTAATGCGGTGTGCAGTTAAAATACGTGACGTGATTCGTTGTTCTAGAGTTAGGTAATAATCGTCGTTTGCATTTTCTATAGGCGTAACCTGCAACTCTTTTCCTGGCTCAGAAAAGGCCAAGAAGAATCTACCCGCATTCTCCTCTCCACTAAATGTGTCTTCTATTTCTCTGTAAATATCCCTACGTTCTTCTGGGTTGGGGATTCCGTTTCTAAATTGTACGAACATAGAAGGCGCAAGTCCGTTACTTATGTTTGCGTTGTGAAACCTTGAAACACGAGCATCAAGTTGTATATCATTAACGCCACCAATATAAGCAGGTAGAGGATATATTTCTTGTCCTGGGTTATAGTCTTTGCAATAGTATATCTGACTTGCATTATCACCTTTATTATCTGTCGCATCAAAACATTTATATTCTACTGGTTTATACTTTCTTATTTGTCGCCAGTCAGAACTATAGTAGTAGCTGTGTACTCTATCCTCTTCATCTGGCTTGCCACTTCTTACATTTGCAAAAGGCAGGTGATAAATCTCTGCGATTCTCGTGCCTTCTTTATTCCATATTACATTTAACGCATAGCCACCGAATAATGTGTAGTCTAATGATAACTTCTCAAAGATGTCATCTATGTTCTCTCCTTCTGTGTTTATATGTTCTTGACCGTATTCTATAATACCTTCGCCAAAAATACCATCTTTAATTGCATCGATACATGTATGGTTCATTGCAGAACTATCATAAAGTTCGATTAACTGTTGTGGAAATAAGTTATCCACACCAAACTTAATGTAGTCCTTACCTCTTTGTTCTTGGATTACAGGTAAGTCAAGTGCTTCGAACTTGCTACCTTTTATAGAGTATAATCCTTCTGGGTTTGTGTTTCTCATATTTCTATTTAATAATTAGGACGATAAAATACTTCAGCGTCTCTATCTTCGTTACTAGATATGTATTCGACTTTTCCTGTGTCTCCTCCAGGCTGTGTAATTATCTTTACAATATCAGAATAACTACCGACAGACCACGTGTAATATCCGTTAGCGTGTTTATCTTTAAAATCAGAAGGGAATGTAACGTTAAGCTTTGCGTACCTTGCATTGTTTACAGGTATAGTGTAGCTTGATGTAGTGTAAATCACCTCTTGTGAGTATTGTGACTTTAAACTAAAATCACCAGTGATTGTACCTGGATTATTTATGTAGAAAGTTGCAGTGGAGCCGTCTATTGTTGTCGTCATATTGTATTAACTGTGTTTCTACTTAGAAATATAAAAACGACTAAAGTTGTAATCATAAAAAAAAGGGCTCATAAGAGCCCTTTTTCCTGAGTGAATTATATAGACGTAGATTATGCTTCTACGATAGAGCCTGTAACTTCGAATGAAGGGTCTTCCTCCATACCTGAAATTGTAAGTTCGTACCCGTTTCTATCACCGTAAGCAGTTCCTGAGACAGAACTACCTGCTGTCATGAATGCACCTCTTTCAACACCAACAGAGAAATACTTGTTGTTGTTATCTTTAAATACTACAACCATGTCAGTAGCTTGAGCCATTAATAAAATCTGGTCTCTTTTAGCTGCTTCCATTTTGTTGAATATCATTGTAAGAGCTTGGTCATAAAATACTGTACCATTCTCTTGAGATACATTGATAGTTTCAGTGAATGAACTAGTTTGGCGTGGAACCTCAAAGTCAAAGAAGTCACTAGGCGTCAAAGCAGAACCACCTACAGTAATTGCTGTAATAGTTCCGTTGGATTCTGTAACAGATTCAACTGGTCCGTTAGCGATAAAGATTTTGTCAATACCACCATTAGAGTCGTTACAATCTAAAGTAAATCCTGCTGTTAAATTTGAACATGCCATAGTTTTCTTTTTGTTTTTTTAAAGGTTAAATTACGCCAAGTCGTTCGTTCCGAATTGGTCTACTTGCGATACTGCAACACCTAATCTCCATTTTGCAATGAACTTGACAACGTCTTGTCCTTTGTCAAAGAAGAATTGTACTGTTGACATATCGTCTTCTAATCCTGTACCTGCAACGATCATTGAAGAAGGACCAGCACATACATAGTCAGAACCTACAAGGCCTGAAGTTTTTACAACTGTGATGTTAGCACCTGGTAATTCAAAAGATCTACCGTCGCCTTGGTCATAGTGGTAATAGTTTTGTGCAACTAATGCTCTTCTTAAGATGTTAAAGTTAGCTGGTGACATAATCATAATTAAGTCATCTCTATCTTTAGATGCATCTCCGATAGCGTCAAAGATATTTAATGCTTGTTCTACTGCATTAGATAAAGTAAACTGAGCTGCGTTAGCAGATAGGTTTGCACCGTTAGCTGCAGTTACTTGGTCTTTGATACCTGTTCCAGTACCGTCGCCGTCGATTAAGTAAGCTTCGTTGTACTTAGAAATTCTTTTTACATAGTAATCAGCGATTACTTCCTCGAAAGGAACTGATTCTTGGTTTGCTGCCGCAGACATTCTCTGGCTTAACCAGTATTGTCTTAGGTCTTCTGGACATAAGTCCATTTTTACTTGCTTGTCTCTGATAACTATATCTACCTGAGAGAAGTTTACATCGCCTGAAGGATTCCATCCACAAGCTAAGTCAGCTACGTTTAAGTCGCCGTCCATTAAGTTAATTGCTACTGTACCAGCAGAAAGACCAGATCTTAAGTCTACATAAGACATAAGGTCAGTTTCTAATACTGCCTTTGCAATTAAATCCATTGACGTTTCGTCTGTATACGTGCTTAGGGCTGTTAAATCAAATGCCATAATAATTGTGTTTTGTTTTTAATTGTGTTTTGGTTTTACTTTCTACTGTTTTGTCTTAAAGCAACAAGTCTTTCGAATCTTGCTTCAGCTGTAGATTGTTTGTTAATTTTCTCTTGTGAGAAGGTATTTCTTACCTTTTTAGCTGCTGGTTCGTCAGCAACCTCGTTAAATCTAGAAGTTAGAACAGAAAGCTCTTCCTTTAGTTCTTTAATCTCGTCTCTGTAAGGTTCTAACATAGTAGCAATGCCTTCTAGCATACCTTCTACGTCAAAGTCTTTTTCTTTTACGATTACTTCTTCTTCCTCTTCGAAAGTTTCTTCTGCTTCAGATACAGTCTCTTCTGAGCCTTTATCTTCTACATTTGTAATCTCTCCAGATTCACCTACAGTGATTAATAAACCGCTAGTCGTTTCATGTTTACCTTCTGGCGCGAATGGGTCTTCGTCTGCACCTTCTCCAGCTCTTACAAATAGGATTGCTCCTGGTTGTATTTCGCCTTCAGCGTACACCTCAGTTCCATCAACAAGAGTAGCTTCTGCCATTTCGACTTTCTTCTTTTTCTTGTCGTCGTCGTAAGATTCCATGTTAACTTCCTTAACTTCTTCAGTAGCAGCACCAAGCATTACTCTTAGTTTGCTAATTGCGTCGTTAACTGTCATACTGTTTGAATTGTTTTTAGATTAAATATGGCTTATGCCATACACTTAGAAATATACCGATGAAACAAACTGACAAAAGTGTGTATAATAAGTACAATAAATAAAATAATATGCCAATAATTAAACTACCATCGTACACAGATTACATGAAAGCTGTACAGCAAGCACGCTACGACGGCAAAATTACACATACACAGTTAATCATTCTTAGAAACTGTCACAAGGCTTCAGTTAGACGAGGCAAACCACTTCACTTTAATTATCTACAAAAAGCTACTTCGCAAACTAAAGAAGAGTGTAAATGGGAGATAAATGACCTTATGCAAATGGGTGCAATTCAGTCTCCTAGACCTAACTTTTATTGGCTAGGGTAAAACTTTTTTGAAAAAAAGCCGCGAAATATTTTTTTATGTCACCGGAATTTTGTATATTAGTAGTATATTAATCAATAAAACTATAAAAATTATGACTTACAAAGACATCAAATCGATTGAAAGTACATTTGCACAACATTTACCTGAAGTGCAGATCGCGGACATTCAACAAGGTAACGCAAGAACCTTCGACATCTACACGCCTGAGCGTTTAGCGTTTCAAAAAAACAAGGGTCTATTCCAAGATGTACGTGGTAATTACACTGCGTATTGTGGAGACGGTTACATCTTAAACAGAGATACTAACGAAAAAATACAAATATCATGATAGGACTAGGACAAATAGTATTCATCTTCGTGATGATTTCAATTCTTTTTCCAAAAAAGATGAAACAATGTGGAAACGCCTTATATAAGGTATGTAATAACAATAAAATAAAATAATTATGCACAAAATCGAAAACTTAGAACAATTACTAGACATCAGCGAAGTAATAGATACATTTGCTGACGCTGCAAAAGAACTTAACTTAAACTTTGACTATATGGGTCCTTCATCCATGCTCGACCTAATGACTATATCTATTTGGTCAGATTGTGAAAGAATAGATTTTAATTTTACTTATCCTCTTTATGTACGAAATGAACTAAATAGCCTTACAATAGAGGAAGCTAAAGAAATTATTCAAGAAGAAATAAAAAATTACTAAATAAGAGAGGACGTTAGTCCTCTTTTCTTTTTCTACGTATCTCGATAATCCTTGCTACATTTAGTATAATACCTGTCACAATAAGTGTGATAGTAAGTATACTAGTCCAATCAATCATTGCAGCACCTGCCGCCGCAACAGTCGTGCCGTTTGCTATTGAGTCTTTGATTTCGTCCATTAGAGTCTAGCTGCTTTTTCAATGAAGTTGCCAGCGATAGAATAACCGTTGAGCTCTCCGTTTTTAATTTTTTGCCAAGTGTATTTATCGTTAATCTTGTACGATGCCATCCATGTTCCAGCTGGAACCTTAAAGCCCATAGCTGTTGATTTATCCATCTTGGGGTCTTCAACAATCCAAGACTCAAGCAAAGTATTACTAGTACTAATGTTGTCGTCATGATTTATATCCGTGTTGTTCTGTTTGTTATACTCAAAGAATTTACGTGCAATCTTCTTTATAGTGTCTTTACTAAAGTAGACATGGAATGGATTACCCATCTCGTCTTTTCTTAGTATAAGTTGTTGTGGTACCATAGCTGGTCCTGTGACAATCATCTCGTCGTCAGAAGAGAATGCAAAAGTACCAGGGTATCTCCAGTAATTGTTAGAGCTTGACGCTACTTGACCTGCACGACCTGCTGCTCTGCCTTTTGACATTATGACAGTTTCTCTACCGTTCTTGTAAACCTCTAGTTCTTCCCAGTAGTGATTGCAGTTAACTCCGCCTTTAAAATCAAAGATAGAGTAAGGCTGACCGTTATGTCTAAAGCCTGTGTTTATAGCAGTATTCATTCTGCCTATTTCTTCTCTTGTGTAAAGCTTCTGCATTCTTACCATTGCTTTACAGAAATTTCTTTGTGGTGCTAGACTACCAGCGTATCTGTATTTTATTTCTGGCTCGCTATCTAAGTCTTGTCTGCCTAAGATGTCTAAGCCTACAATACCTTTTACATAGTCACCTATATTCTCAAAGTCAGTCTTTGTAGTATCAATGTAGACTGAGTTCTCGAAATCTACAGTCTCGCCAAACTTCTCTGCTAGTTGTACTACCATCTCGTACATCTGCTCGTCTCTAATCTTCTTTAGTTTTGTCTTAGCCCAGTTTATACCCGCAGAGCCACCCCACGCATCCCACATTAGGCCACCACAACCTTCTGTATATGGAACATCTTTATTTTGTTCGTGTCTCGCAAACGACGCCATACGCGCTATTGTATCTTCTGATATATTCTCGCCATTTGCCAGTTGATGTGCACGTTGTTTACCTACAGCTGTGCCACAACTACCCCATCCGTTCTCTTCTGCGTAAGCTACTGCTCTCTTAGCGTTATTTCTTGCAGCTTCTGGATAGTCATTGTAGGTCTCGAACTCGTAACCTTCTAGCATATCGTCTATAATGTCACTGTGTTTCTCACAAGGCATGTAGTATGTTTTGCCTTCTACTTCGTGTGGATGTGAGCCAGAGCAACCGATTAGCTCTGCAGCTTCTTCTGCTTCTTTTGCAGTGTTAAATAACGGCTTGCCTTCGTACATGATAGCCATCTTAGTATTCTGTACAGGTATACAGTTAGGCACCATTCTACCGTTCTTTGGCTTCATACCGTATGCCTCATAGCCTGGTGTACATGCATCGTCTAAGTCAAATGCTTCACCTTCCCAATAAGAGTAACAGATAGCAGTGGCTTGATCGTCCTCGTAGCCTTCGCCTTTTACAACAGGTATACATCTGCTAATAAACTCGTCTTCTGATTCTCCTGAGTTAGGCTCTACAAACTTCTCTTCGCTAAATGCTAAGAAGTCTATGCCGATTGCTGGTTTATCTACGATTGACATTACTTCTACTCCTAAGTCTTCGAAGTCCATGTTTTCCCAATCAATTAAAAGTTCTACTATCTTTTTCATAATATATGTATCTTACAACCTTGCTAGGTCATTAATTTTTGCGTCAGCCTCTTGTTGTGTAGTCATCTCTTCTGCAACTACGTAGGCTTTGATTGCTCCACCGCCAGTCTGTGCGCCAGTAATAGGTGAGCCAGAGAAGTCTACATCACCTGCCTGTTCTGCAGCTGTTGCTATACCAGCAGTAGGATCGAATGCAGGTACGGTCGGTCTTGTAGGCGTACTACCGCCAGGTGAACCACCTGTACCTGGTGTTTTTGTTTTTACAATTGCTGCCACGTTAGCTAGACCACCTGCAACTGCAACACCTGCTGCAATAGCTGCACGTATTGGAGATGTAGGATCGCCAGGTATTAACTGTGACGTATAAGCTTTCTGAGCACCTAAGTATGTGTCGATAGTTGTGGCTGCTATCGCCGCGGCCTTACCGGCTGCCGAGTTTTCACCTACTAGTTTAGATACAGCACCCAGAGCTTGTGAAGCTACCTGCAGGTTAGCGTCACTAACTTGTTGTTGCATTAACTTCTCGAAGTCAGCTTCTTCTTTCTTTAGCTTTTTAGTCTGACCGCTATAGAATTCTCTTACAGCTTGTTTCTCTGCTTCTGTAGCTTTAAGTCTCTCTAACTCCTCTAAGTCACGTTGTTGAGCCAAGGCTAATTCTTCTTGTGCTCTTGTAAATTCGTTCTCTATATCCTCAAGCTCCATTTCTTTCAGCTTGTCTCTAATAGTCTGCTTTCTCTCTAGTTCTTCTCTATCTAAGTCTGCAGTAATACGTTGTGCATCTAGTATACGTGTTTCTAACGCAGTTTCGGCATCGATTCTTGCAGCAGTAGCCTCTGCTAACTGAGTTTCGAGCTCTTCTCTACGCTCGTAGTTAGCCTCTTGTGCAATCTGTAGTTTTAGGTTATCTTCTTCTAGTTTCGCTTGATTTGCTAAGTTCTCTGCTAGTTTTACTTGTGCTTGACCTAGTGCTTCTAGTGCAGTCTTTCTTTCTTCGAAAGTTCTGTTAGTATCTTCCGCAATCTTCTGTTGCGTTTCCATCTCCTTGTTTAACTGTGCATTCTCTACAATAAGTCTCTGCTGCTCGTTTCTAATGTTTCTAAACTGATCGACTAGTAGTGTGGCTACTTCTACAGCCTCTTTAACTTCTGCGACTACTGTCTTACCGAACTCTATGACAGACTCTGTGGCATCTGCGACTTTGTCTGTGACATCTTCTACACCTAAGACTACTTTACCTACAGCGTCTGCTGCAGTTTTACCAGCGGCTTTAAATTTACCTTGGAATAGTAGAGATATGGCTTCGCCTAGTTTAGGTACTAGTTCTAGTAAGCCTTCGAATCTGTTTATGATATTCTCTTTTAACAGATTTACAAAAGACATTAAGGCCTCTTTAGGATTTGTAAAGACTGCAACTATCTTCTCGCCTAGTGACTGGAAGAACTCAGAGATTTTGTTAGTGATTACACCTAACGTCTCCATAGCTATGGCTAGTTTACGTGAGCCTTCTTCTGACGATCTAAAGTATTCTATGATAGAGGCTAGTACTGTAACTAGTAAGCCAAGACCTGTTGCTTTTATCGCACCGCCTAAGCCTCTAAAACCTGCAGTTGCACCCTTAATCGTATCTTTAAATTCTTGGAATGCTTTCTTACCTTTTGCCAATATAGAATTCTCTTGCGCAACCTTCTTAGTTTCTTTGCCAAGTTTATTCATCTCTTTCTGTAGTTCTTCTACAGATTTGACTTCTTTCTCTATACCATCAATGGTAAACGTTATTTTAACTTCTTCTTGTGCCATCTACTTAGAAATATATTTGTTCTCCATTTTGAATTAACTGTATTGGCTTGCCATAATGTTGTGGCTCTGCCTCTTGTTTTTTACTAGGTAACCAGCATTTAGTCCAGAACAGTTCGTCTTGCCATGCGCCTGTTCTAGCCTTAGCTCTACGATGACCTCTGTCATTTGGCAAGCCACACATATAACTTGCTGGCTCATCGCCTGGTTGCCACCATGTACCTACATCTTGTAGCGTATAGAACGGATCGAAAGGCCCTAATTCTCTAGCTTGCAAGATATTTGATTTTATTCTTACAGGCGCGTATTCTCCTGTAATAAGTAAATCTATGTCTCTTATTTTATCCTCGCTTGTGGCGCCTCCTACGAGCCATACGTCCATACCAGACCAGTCTAACTCGGCTAGTGTAGTAACATAGCCCACAAATTCAGCGTCACCTCTCATCATTCTACTACCCAGTTTCTGTTACTATTAGTAATTGTAAACGAACCTGACTGTAAGCTACCACAAGTCTGTGAACAGTTTTCCCAAGCAGCAACAGCGTTAGAGAATGTAGTGCCATAGAACCAGTCTAGATTACCTGACTGACATGAGTTGTCTTGGTCCATAATTACAAACGTACCAGAGTTATCCGGATATTCGTTAACAAAACCTTGCGCAGTACCGTCAAACACATAGTAACCGTTTAGCGATGATGGCGTCATATTACTTAGTTTTACCATAACAAACTGGAAGCAGTCTGCTTGTGATTCACCTTGACATACACCACAGTTCTCGTATTCTCTAATATAATCTATATTGTTAGAAGGTACGACTACTTGACAACTAACTGTGACAGTTGCACCGAATGTACAACCGTTTGCATCTGTGATAAGATATGTAAAGTTACCGTTACCTAAGCCAGTTCTTGTTTGTCCGCTCTGACCATCTGTCCAGCCAACTATATAAGGTGCAGTACCGCCAGAAATTGTAAGAGCAATCTGACCGTCCATAGTACTACAGTCTGATGGCGCAGTTACAGAGGCCGTAGCTGATAGAACTGCATTACTAGACTGTGCAATAGTAAACGTATCTGTTAGTGTTCTACCTGCAGAGTCTGTTAGTGTAATATCGTAAGTACCTGGCGTAAAGCCTGTAATAGTTTGTGGATCGGTAGTTAGAGAACCGTTTATACCTGCAGTTGTTGTAAATGTTACAGGGAATGCAGTAGTCGACGTAAAGTCTACAAGTAGTTCTCCGTCATTGCCGTTAAAACAGTCTGGCGCACTTGGCGTAAGTGTAGCTGTAAACGCAGAGCCACTACCTGATGTGACAGGCTTATAGTCTAACAGTTTTATTAAGTCTACCTTAACAGATGTTCTCTCGCCGATCTGTGCGTCGTGTATAGCTTCTGGTCTATAGTATGTACCGTTAACAAAGATAATATCGTCAAACGAGAAGTTCTGTAAGTCTACGTTATTTAGTATAAAGTAGGCTGTAACTCTTCTGGCTTGTGCAGAGTATAACGATCTAATATATGCAGACCAGTAAACTCTGTATAAGTCTTGCTCACTGACTGCCTGATAGCCACTAACTCCAGTACCCCAATAGGCTACGTCTGTATTCCAGTTAAGTACTAGTGAGTCGTTTTGCGGTGGCCAGTCTTCGTAGTAACTAACAAGCGGATATGTAGTATGTGGATTATTAGTAGAACCGTCTAGATACCAGTTGTTGCTTGCAGTACCTTGTAAGCCATTGTAGAATAAGAAACGTGTCTTAGGCTTAATAGCCAGCTTTCTATTCTCTCCGTCTTCTTGTTCGTTAACATGTAGACGTGGTATAATAAATGATGATGTGCTTGCCGCACCTTCTATCTGTGTTAGCGGTGTAGGCGCCCATTCTGTTTTTATCTCACGCTTGCCTTTTAGTAATTCGTTGTTACTAACATCCTCGTAGTAACCGAACACTCTCTTGTAGGCTTGCTCGTGATATAGGTTAACGAAGTCACCGTCACCTTCGTGTTTGTATTCTATAATATCT
>Ga0163109_10004023_pt1 | contig 11209 bp, 6 predicted proteins | sample CRUFie1St13metaG_FD_108704 | JGI IMG/M metagenome (GOLD analysis project Ga0163109, IMG submission 108704) | Marine microbial communities from the Costa Rica Dome - CRUD Field 142mm St13 metaG | ecosystem: Environmental > Aquatic > Marine > Oceanic > Photic zone | place: Costa Rica: the Eastern... | reverse complement strand
GCAAGGAAAATACTTTACCAATCTTCAAGCATGGAAACTAGAATATGGACAATCGTCGGAAGCGCCGGCTAATCCAGCTGGAGATGGCAACTTCATTCCGCCACCACCTACACAAAAAGACCAGCCCGCCAATCAAGAAGGTAACGATGCCTTTGATGACTTGCCATTCTAATATCCACCGTATTCTGAATCAAAAGTCTAGAATTAATCCGATCGAAGGTTGTAAAAACCCATCTTCCTCCGCAACTGATTTGAGGAGATAGCGACTAGGGTCATTCGGGTTAATCAGTGCATTTCCATTAGCATCAAGTTGCAAGAGCAGATCGGGTTCACGAGCAACTACAGCATTCGTCGCATTACGTACATCAAAATAGAGATTCATACTCCACGACTTAAAATACCAACGCTTGTCGATTCTGATATCCAACTGATAGCCTGAAGCGATGCGAACTGCATTTAGCTGAGTATAGTCAAGCACGCCTTCACCTAGGGCATCATAGACATCAATAAGCGAAGAAGTGGCTAAGTCATAGGGAGTGTAAGGACTTCCCGAAGCATAGCCGATACGACCACCTATGTCCCATGATTTTGGCAGCTTCCACCCTACATTGACACTTGCGACATGTCGCCTATCCCAAGACGAAGGACGATAAGCCCCAGAACCATCCGTAAACTCACTTCGAGCAAGAGTATAGGAAATTTGACCAAACAATCTCTTATGCAGTTTGCGTTGAATGGATACTTCCATGCCATAAGCACGTCCTTTAGATGAGGCATCAGCAGGGGCATCGCCAACTATACCGTACTCTGCCCCAAGATTCGCAAGAGAGATACCTTCTTGAAGTAGAAAGGGATATCGTGAATAGGATTTATAAAACCCTTCAACGGCGAGGAGTGTCTTACCTGGCAATTCAAGATCCCAACCGAAGCCTACCTGATCGCAAAGAATAAACCGAAGTCGATCTTGATTTACCCGATTGCCCAAGGAATCTTCATATCCCATCGTCGTGTTCGGAGGGCGCTGGGTGAATCGGCCTCCGCTTAAATTAACATTGAACCTGTCGGTTACGGCATAAGAAAGCGCAGCCCTTGGAGATACCTGATTGAATGGATTACTCATCGAGGAGTTGAACGAAGACCCATCCAATCGAAGACCTAAGGAAACTAGAAGTCGGTTATCAAAAAATCGTCGACTAGACTGAGCGAAAAAGCCATAATAGGCCGTGTAATAGGATGCATTGTAAAAACTACTACCAAGTCCAGAAGAAGTATAGGTTGGATAGATTACGTCATTTTGGTAATTCGATCCTTCTGCATTGAGGCCATAGACAATTTTCCAGCCCTTTGTGCGCAAATTATGTTCGATACGTAACCGCTGTTCGATCTCTTTAGAGCGTAGATCAAATACAAGGGCCGTTGGGTCGTCATTCGCATTATCCTGGTATTTAAAATTGTTGTTGTTGACTTGGGTCTGACTTAAGACTACCGCTAGATTGCCCTGCTTCAGAAACTTCCTGTAGCGCATACCCAATGTGTAATTCGCCTGACGGAAATACGGCAAGCTTCCTAATAGATACCGCTGTTCCTCGGTCTCGTTGGCATCTAAGTTTAAATCAAACTGATCCAGCGCACCCAAGCCAATCACCGTCAAATCGTGACCACTCGGCCAACGTTGGTAGATTTTAAATTGCAAATCGTTATAGGTTGGCAGAAAGGGTAAACCAAAGGCTTTAAAGAGAAGCTGCTGATAGCTCCTACGGTAGCTCATGATAAAACTCCCATTCTTTTTTTTCGATAAAGGCCCTTCAATGCTCAATCCGGCCTCTGTGGCCCCCAAGGTAAAACGGCTTCGGAATCGTTCCGTACTCCCCTCCTTAAAGGTAAAGGCCATTATACTGCTCAAGGCATTCCCCCTGCTCGCTGGAAAGGCACCAGAATAAAAATCAACCCCTTTAATGAAATCTACATTGATATACCCGTTAGATCCACCGGACGCACCCTGTGTCGTAAAGTGATTAATCGTAGGAATTTCAATACCATCGATATAAAACCTGTTCTCATTTGGACTACCTCCTCGCACGATAATATCATTACGATACGAGACACCCGTCGATACACCCGGTAAACTTTGAATAACCCTAGAGACATCCCTATTCCCTCCAGGAAAACGCTCAATTTCATCTGTACCAATAACCCTTACAGATAGTGGCGATTCTTCAATTTTTTCAAAGGGCTTTCCTTGAATAACTACCTCGTCTAACTCCTTGGTAGAGGCGGTTAGATAGGCATCCAATTGAGTTGCCTTATCCCCCAGAATACGGACTTCTGTAATCGTTTGCCCCTCGTACCCAATAAACACTACAGATACATCAACCAGACCCACAGGGACCCCTTCAATTCGATAATCCCCATTTATATCGCTGATTGCAGACGGACCACCATCAACAAGGACTTCGGCAAATGGCAAAACCTCACCATTAATATCGTCATAGACTGTACCGTACAACTGACCTTTTGATTGAGCCCAAAGACCAGACGGAAGCAAACAAATCCCAAGAAAAAAAGCTAAAAAAAAGGAACGATCCATGTGCACTCTTTTACAAAGAACACATAACCCGCTAAAAAGTTATCCCAGATTACGCTTACACTAGCCTAATAGCGATAGTATTCTGGCTTGTAAGGCCCTTCGACCTTAACCCCGATATAGTCCGCTTGGTCTTCACGAAGTGTTTCTAGCTCGACCCCGATTTTGGCTAAGTGCAGCTTGGCAACCTTCTCATCTAGATGCTTAGGCAAAACGTATACCTCATGGTTATACTTCTCATGATGCTGCCAAAGTTCCATTTGAGCCAGCACTTGATTGGTAAATGAATTCGACATCACGAAGGAGGGATGGCCCATAGCGACCCCTAAGTTTACAAGACGACCTTCGGCAAGGACAATTATATCCTTTCCATTGATAGTATACATGTCAACCTGTGGCTTAATCGTTGATTTAGAAGCACCATGCGTCTTGTTAAGCCAAGCCATATCAATCTCGTTATCGAAGTGGCCGATATTGCAGACAATGGTTTTATCCTTCATTTTTTCAAAATGCTCTCCGCGAACAATGTCCTTATTTCCCGTAGCGGTAACTACGATATCGACCTCACCAATTACGGAATCTAAACGCTTTACCGCAAAACCGTCCATAGCCGCTTGTAGGGCACAAATTGGATCAATTTCTGTCACCGTCACACGGACACCTGCCCCGCGCAAAGAAGCTGCTGAACCTTTTCCTACATCACCATAGCCCGCCACTACGGCTGTTTTCCCGGCAAGCATGATGTCTGTACCTCGACGCAAAGCATCAACAAGAGACTCTTGGCATCCGTACTTATTATCGAACTTTGACTTCGTAACAGAATCGTTCACATTAATAGCTGGAATCGGTAAAGTACCTTTTCTGGCCCGCTCATAGAGACGATGAACCCCTGTAGTCGTCTCTTCAGAGAGACCGAGAATATTTTCTACGAGTTCAGGATGATTATCCAATACTACATTGGTCAAATCCCCACCATCATCAAGGATAAGATTCAATCCTTCACCATCCTCAAAAGCAAAGAGCGTTTGTTCGATACACCACCAAAATTCTTCATCGGTTTGTCCTTTCCAAGCAAATACGGGAATACCCGCAGCGGCAATGGCAGCCGCAGCATGGTCTTGCGTTGAAAAAATATTACAACTCGACCACGTGACTTGGGCCCCTAATTCAACTAACGTTTCAATCAATACTGCCGTTTGAACCGTCATATGTAGACAACCGGCGATTCGAGCGCCTTGCAGTGGCTTGGAAGCTCCGTATTCTTCACGAAGTGCCATCAATCCCGGCATTTCAGCTTCCGCAAGCCTAATTTCTTTTCGCCCCCACTCGGCTAGACTTATATCTTTTACTTTAAAATTGTTTGAAACGTTCTCCATTATTGTATTTGAGGTGCAAATATACATCTGTCTAGATTCCTTTACCACAGGCATTTATTTGTTTACAATTATTGAGGCATGAATCTTGATAATCAAGGTTTAGAGAATAACTTTCCAGTCTGTTGACGTTATTACCCCATACACAATCTGAGATATGAAGAAAATTAGCGTATTCCTTCTTGCCTTGTTCTTAACTCAATTCAATGCCAGTGTGCTAGGACAAGCCACCATCAAATACAGCAAACAAACCAAACTTATTGCCGATGCCATTGAAGACGCGGAGAACCAATTGTGGGCCTCATGCCAGCAACGTATAGATATGTATCGAAGTGACCCAATACCACGATGGGATGACGAATTTATGTTATGGAGAATGCGAGCAGATTTCTACTATGCCACCGCTGCAGCTAGGCTTAAACATTCCAATGCGATAGAACTTCTTGAGGATTTTAAAGAAGAATACCCCAGCAATACCTTCACAGCAAAAGTTTATCATCTTCTTGGCATGGTTTACATGGATAAGAACAATCGAAACAATGCCATAGTAAATTTCAACGCAGTCAATACAAAGGAGCTCAGTGAATCAGAACGAAATGAGTTTTATTTTTTGTCGGGCTATGCCAACTTTCAGCGTGGTAATATGATTGCAGCTCGTTCAGGTCTTGAACGAACTGCAAACTATTCAAATCCCTATCAAGTGCCCTCTGTTTACTACATGGGTATCATCGAACTCACAGAAGGAAATGACAGCATGGCAAAGGATTATTTTTTAATGATTCAAGATGATCCGGAGTTTCGAGAAGATGTAGCGCTATACCTCACCCAAATTGATTTAGTACAAGGAAGGTGCACACAAGTTATACGACACTTAGAACCTATTGTGAGCACAGCTTCAAGAAGCAAACAAGCCGCTATTCGAGGCACCATTGGTCAAGCGTATTTCTGTACAGGTGACTGTGAAAAGGCAACGCCTCTTTTGGAAGAATACATCGAAACACTGCGCCAACCCGACTATGGCCTTTATTATCAAGTGGGCTACTGCGGTTATCAAAGCCGACAATATGAAAAGGCTATCCAATATTTAAAAGAGTTGACCTCGGCTCCCTCTGACTCAATGAGACAACATGCGATGTATACCATCGCTAATAGTTATTTGGAACTCGGAGATAAGGAAAATGCCAAAACATACTTTCAAAATGCGGCGGGTACTGGGCCGGACAACCGTTTAAAAGAATTATCTACTGTCCAATGTATCCGATTATCTGATGACCTTGGAGATCACAGTCAATCTATAGCCCTTATCGAAACATTCTTAGAGCTCTATCCAAATTCAGCCTATCGTGAAGAATTAATTGAATTGATACTTAACGCCGCTTTGCATTCGAAAGACTACGACAAGGGAATTCAAATCATTGAGGATATGAATCTTAATTCACCGACATTCAAAGAGATGTACCAGAGGCTCACGCTCTACTCAGCAGTAGAAGCGCTTAATCAAAAATCCTACGATGAGGCCATCATGTTCAGTACTAAATCACAATCTGGAGCGGTAGACAACTCCTTGTTTCAAATTGGGCATTTAATCATAGGAGATGCTGAACATCAACTGGGCAACTATAACGAAGCCCGCCTTTCATATCAGAAATTTTCTATGTCAAATATGAATAATAGCGAATTTCCATGGGCAGTTGATGCCTACGCTTCCTATGGTATTGCCTACACCTATTTCAAGGAAAAGGATTATGTCAATGCCGCTAAGAAGTTAAAAATAGCTGGCGATCAACTTGATAAGTCAAGTTTCCCAAAAGCAAGAGCATTTTACAAAGATGCCGTACTGAGAAGAGCAGATTGCCTGTTTATGAAGTATGACTATGATATGGCCCAAGAACTCTATCTTGAAGTGTATAACAACAAATATCCAGATGATGATTATGCCTTGTATCAATCAGGGCTGATTGATGGTTTTGACAATAAACTATCGAGTAAAATTCAACAAATGGATAAGCTGGTAGCAGAGTATAGCTCCTCCAAGTATCGAGATGATGCCGCATTTGAGAGTGCTGACTCTTACTTTGCTCTAGGCAACCTCTCCAAAACAAAGGAAAGTTTTCTATCCTTTGTGAGCACATATCCATCTAGCCCTTATAGCCCCGTAGTCTACAACAAACTTGGTTTGATCTATGAGACAGAAGATGCTTACAACGATGCCACCACATGGTATAAAAAAACAGTTACTAACTACCCTGGTACATCTTCAGCAAATAGCGCAGTAAAAGCATTGGAAAGAGTTTACTTAAAGATGGGACAACCTCAAGCTTTCCTTGATTTTATAAACTCACAATCAGGACTAACCCTAGAAGAAAGTCAGAAAGACAGTCTTTTGTTTGCCAATGCTATGAACTTCTATAATGCCGAAGACTACGCCCAAGCGGCAGGGGCATTTGAGGACTATCTCAATGAATTTAATCGTGGATTCCACCATTTAGAAGTTTGTCTGTATCTCGCCGAAAGTTACTTTGAATTAGGTCTTGCCACAGAGGAGGTAAATAGATTTAACCAAGCGCTCCCCTACTACCAAGTATTGATAAGTGAGGGTACTGGAGGGCAGCTAGAAACCGCCCTGGTAAGAGCGGGATTTATCACCTTCAATTATCAACAAGCTTATAATCTTGCCCAAGCCTATTACTTGAAACTTTCTGAAATCGCAGGAATACAAAGTAATTTTGAGTTAGCCCTAGAAGGCTATCTCCGCTCGAGTATAGCTCTAGGGGATGAAGACAATATTATTCTAGCCGCAGAAAAGATTCGTGGAGCCACTGGAATTGCCAAGGATATCCAAGATTTAGCCCTCTACTCTAGCGCCAAGATTGTCTATAACAAAGGTGACATTACGGGAGCACAATCTATGTTCGAGGAATGCGTTCGAAGCCTAAACATGAGCTCAATGAAAGCAGAAGCGGATTGGTACCTTTCAAAAATCATCTATGACGATGGCCGTTTCGAAGAGGCTAAAGAAGCCTGCAAGAAGTTTAATGCCACCTACGGCTCTTATAGTTATTGGATTGTTAAATCCTTCATACTTATAGGAGATTGTTGGATCGGACTTGAAAACTACAATGAAGCCATTCTCACCTTAGAATCCATTGTCAATAACTACCAAGGTGATCAGGCGTTAATCGATGAAGCCCAGCAAAAACTTGACAAAGCTAGGACATTGATGCTCGGGGCTTCGCCAGAAGACATTAACTCAATAGAATTTCAAGATTAGACATTATGATTATTCAAAAAATTTCTTGTACAATTATTGCCTTGCTCACGCTGTGTGGAGCACTTTTGGCACAAAACAATGGTCTCGATGATGCAGACTTCAACTTGGTACGTGATTATGAGGGAACTATTGAAGATGCGGATAAGCTTCATCTGCAATTAGAAATTAGTCCTCCTAAAGCTGAGGATATTGTCCATAACTACAATATGCCACAGGTTAAGTTTAATGTAGAATTACCTCCCCCAGAAACACGACCTACTCGAGTTGATTTAGAAAGCTTGTTTCAAACACAAGACAATCTCATCAGATTTGGATTTGGATCCCAACTTACCGCACTTGCTGAATTAGGCTTCTATGAGAATTTGGGAAAGAAAAAAAATGCACAGTTTGGGCTCATGGGTAGCCACTTTTCTTCGAATTTGGGTCGATTACCCAACATGGAGTTTATGGACTCGCGAGTAAACTCCTTTGTCAACTATCACTCCAAGTATGTAACGATGCAAGTAGAAGGAAACTTCGAGCAAGACAGGGATCATTATTATGTCTATGATACTACACAAGGGGAACTTAATGACATGGATGTAAGGCAGAATGCCATGCGCTATGGTGGCAAAGTCTCGTTAATCAATCACAGAGATAATAACCTAGACATAACATTTGATAATTCTATTCGCTATAAAGGATATAAAGACTTGTTTGATAACAAGGAAAACATCATAGATTTCAACAGTAGAATCGGAAAGAAAATTGATGCCTTTCAAAGCTTTGAAATCATCACAGGATTCAACTATATCGTACGTAATGCAGAAGCTCCTTTCGGGGACCTAAAAAGGTCCGTTTTTAAACTCGGAGGACACTACCATTACAAAACCAAAGATTGGCTTCTAGACGCCACCATCGGCTTTGGAATTGGCGATGTATCCCCAAGAAAAAAGAACAACCAAAGCAAATTTGATATCCTCCCTAAATTGGAAGCTCGAAGAGAAATTATTCCCAATAAGCTCCAATTTTTTGCTAGATATGATCGAGATATAAATTTGATCAGCTTGGATCGGTTGCAGCGAGAAAATCCCTGGATGCGCATGGATAGCCTAGATGTCCAACATGCTGGCTATGACCATCTCACGACAGGATTTCAAGGAGGTGTTAAGCGATTTGATTATGATGTACACTTTGGAATGCGTGCCACTCGAAATCAAGCACTTTATCGAAACGTCTATGACTCAAATCGTCAAAATTTAAGTCAGTTTGAGGTAGTTTATGACTCACTAATGATTACCTACAATGCGCACGTTGATCTCGGGATAAAAATCAAAGACAATATTCACCTCTATGTGGGAGGAGACTATTTTGCCTATAAAGTGAATAATACAGAGGCTGCCTTTAATCTGCCTAAGTTCAAAGCATTCACAGGAATTAAGATGTCTTTAATTGAGGATAAGCTTCTCATGCGAGGTGAACTTAACCTCTTAGCCGGAGCACAAGGCATAGACGAAATAGGAAATCTTCAAACCATTCCCGTCCCTGTGGATATCAACCTAAAAAGTGAGTACCGCTTGAACAAGAATTTCATCATATTTGCCTATATAAATAATGCCTTTGGTTTTGTTGAGAATTACCGATACCAGCAATTCTACAACTACCCAAGCTATGGCGTAAATGGTTTAGTAGGTGCAACCTTCCAATTCTAAAAAATATAAGTCATTAGAAAAATCATTACTTGATGTATTTCAGGAGGACAGGTTTCTTGTCCTGCCTTACTTTGGAGTACTTCGCGCAGAATCGGTTATTCCGGTTGAGGGTAGCCATTCTTTAGATATTGATATAAATCATGTCAAACTTACACCTGATACCTCATGCGCTGTTCCTTCTCATCAGATTACTAGGATTGCAAAACATATGGAGATCACGGTTTTTGATGCCAAAGTCATACTCAATCAATGGATTGGCGTGATCAAAAGTGATCTTCGAAGTCAGTCTTTATGGTCCTCACCTGCTTTTGGGAAAATGACCTCAAATGATCATGGTATATCCTTTAGTTTCCATACAGACCACTCAAAACCCTTAGATAATGCGTTTTATGGCCTGGGAAAGGTTGACATCCCCCCAGCCTTGGAAATCAAAACAACCACCATGGAAGACGAGAGAAGCAATTCTATTCGTCTTTCAAAAAATAAAGAGGTCAAATCGAGTATGATTTCCGCACGAGCCTTAGCCGCTAGCTTTGTGCTTGGCATGGTCACCCTAAGTCTATTTAGTTTTGAAGGCAATCGTGTAGGAAGTCCTGTTTATGACATGCTGCATCCACAGAATACTATTTATGTTGCTCCAAATGAAGTTAGTGTTGATGAGGATTTAGCTACCAATCGAGAAAAAATCTTGAGAGATAATCCTAACGAGGACGCTAATGAAACAGAGAGTAATGTAGTGAGCTCAAAAGACGCAAACGAAGAAAATTTCAATAAGGAAGAGTTGCAGGAAGAAGTGAAGGAGACACATCAAGAAGTAAAACATGAGGTAGATCCAGAAGATCACAAGCCTACAAGCCCAGAAGGGAAAACATCTTTTATAGTACTCGGTTCATTTAGTAGTAAAAAGAATGCCCAGCGCGCTATTCGTCAATTCGAATCACTCGCTTTACCGAATTCACTTACCTACAAATCCAATGGCACCTTATATCGAGTAGGACTACATCATTCTCTTGATGACTGGAAGAAGATCAATAAAGATCTTGATTTGCCTTATTGGGTTCTACGATAATCACTATCTCTGTTTCTAAAAAGGGATGCAATATCTTTCGCTACCTCTATTTTTAGGTTTTCCTACATATACCAAGCTGATTTCTGGGCCTCCATTGCTTCGAGAAGCTGAAGACAAACTTGAAATATTCACGTCATAGCTAAACCCTATTGCTAACGTTTCAAGGTTTATTCTTGTCAATAAAGCCACAGCATCAAGCGGCCCTCTATACATAACACCAAAAGCCACAGAATTTTGATCAAAAGGCTCTCGATTAAAGGAGTAAGACATTAATGCAGACAGATTAATCTCTGTAGACGGACCTTGTTTGTGCACAATAAAGCTTGGTTGGATATGAATACGCTCTCCTGCAGGAACTTGCATTCCTCCCATAACAGAAAACTTAGCATACATGCGATCACTAGCACCAACCGAAGTAAATTGCGAAAGCTCTGGTTGATTCAAATGGTGCATAGCTGTACCTAAGTAAAAGCTTCGATCTTTATCAGGAGAATAACTCCATAGAAAACCCATACCCACATCGTACATAGAATAACGCTCGCGATCAATCGCTTCACCGCCCAAGGGATCAATCCCACCACCTTGGTTAGCAAAAACGGCATTAGTCAGATCAATACTGCGCATCCCAAAACCGCTTTGTATTCCAGCAGATATTGAATTTGTACCCTTGTTATCAAGAATAAAATGATACGCTACGTTGAGATCTACTTTATTCGTGCTATAATTTAAGTCTCCTGCTTGGTCTGAGTAAAAATTAATTCCAATTCCTGCGTAATTACTGTAATAAGTGGGCTTTCCCAAAGCAAAATCAGAGAATACATTGAAAGTTCTATAGGTGTTACCGGTAGAAACTGCATTCCATTGAGTCCTAAAATTGGCTCCTAGGCGATAATTTGAGCCATGAAATCCACTCATGGCCGGATTAACATACACTGGAGTTGCCGTGTACTGCGTAAAGTGCACATCTTGGGCAAAGACCGATCCCACCACTAAACAACCTAGGATGTAAAGCCAAATGCCAATTGTTTTTATCACATTTCTCATCGTATCAAAGTTACGTTACCACTACCTTGAACGCGATCCCCATTCGAACACTGGACTTCATATCGATAAATATAAACTCCTTGGTTGCAACGTTGTCCATTCTTATCTTTTCCATTCCATCCCTCTCCTTCTATATTCGGGAGAGCATTAAACGATTCAAACAAGAGCGTACCCCAT
>Ga0163109_10004021_pt1 | contig 11211 bp, 15 predicted proteins | sample CRUFie1St13metaG_FD_108704 | JGI IMG/M metagenome (GOLD analysis project Ga0163109, IMG submission 108704) | Marine microbial communities from the Costa Rica Dome - CRUD Field 142mm St13 metaG | ecosystem: Environmental > Aquatic > Marine > Oceanic > Photic zone | place: Costa Rica: the Eastern... | reverse complement strand
GACGGCAAACTTCTTTTTGTACTGATTTGCCAGTCTAGTTACATATCCCAAGTCAAAACATTCTAAATTTGACATTTTTTATTTTGCTGGGATTACGGATTTGTAATCCTACTGGTCCCATTTATCCATCGCTTCATTGGGAAAATAAGTAACATCAATCCTGCCGTCTTTTGTGATCAATTCCCCAGAGTTCGAAACAATAATAAGTGCGGGAATGCCACTAATTTCATACTTTTGAGATAGGGCATTGGCTGCATCAGAATTTAGTTCCATGGTGTAGAAATCCATGTTGTATTCCTTCATGTAGGCATACTGTGAATTAGAATTGTAATCGGAGCTGACAAATATAATCTCAAAGTTTTCCTTGTTATTATTCCGGAAATTAACCAAGTCAGGTGTGAAACCCTTACAGTAAAAACACCACTGGGCACCAAAATAGAATCCCAATTTTTTTCCGGACAGGATTTGTTTATCCACTACTTCAGCATCTGAATTTAAAATGGGGCCATTTATTAGTTGTTCGATGGCATCAGCCTGACTTTGCGAACTTGTTTGGTTTGCCTGAAATTCACTCCATGCCTTGCTGGTTGCGTTAAATGAATATATTTTACCGTCCGAACTTCCACGGAGATAAAGCCAGTTTTGTGTGCTGTGATCGTAAACCCATGGATAGTGTTTGTAATATAGCCATTCAGTCGAGAATAAGGTGGTCGCGGTGAATGTAAGTAAACTGAGAATAACGGTTTTCATACTTTGGACTCAAGCATTCGAATGAAAGACCGTCAAGTAGACGAAATTAATTTTTGATTTTACAGATTCTATGACTATCAACAAAAATAATGTAAAATTTTCATCAAGTGAGTGATTTTAAGATATGTACAACATGTGATTTTGAATGGCATGCAGCTGATGGGGAAACCTGCCCGGTATGTAACAAAGAAGAAGAAGTGAAAGAATATAGCGGAGTATTTGGAACTTCTAAAAACCAAACAAGAATAAATCTATGGTATAAGGCACTCGGATTGGTGGCTCTTGTCTATCTGGTTATTCATTTTATTGTTTTTTAATATCACGCAATTTAACCAAAAGATGGTTGAAAAAATATATTTGTGAAATTTTAAAAGAGGATATTATTTATTTTTAAATGAAAAAAAGAATTCTAAGAGACCCGGATACCGGTGAGATTATTGGCGCAACCAAGGCACCATTTCTAAAGGCAAAATTGGAGGAAGAATTTAACGAGGAACTTAGAAAAAAAGAGGGGAACTCTGGCGGCGATTTAACCAATGATGAAGCATTTTCGAAAGATGCACAACCGTCCTCGGTCAATACTTATGAAACGACATTTCAACCCACCGGTGCGAACAGAACTCCGGAAAACTTTGATATCGGTAGCTCCCTTGATAAATCTGGAGGGTCAAGCAAGACAACTTGGATACTTGTATGCATAGTGATCATCTTACTCGTTATTATCGTAGCTCTACTATGATTTTCAAAGATCTTTATTGTTGGATATGGGGAGAAGTGCAAGTTTGTCTGCCCAATGTGTGGACAGCCAAGACCAGTAAAAATTAATGGCTTTAAGTAGGCAGATTATCGAAACTGCCTAAGCTGTGAAATCAATCCTGTGAGAGAAAAATGATTTGTGGGATTTCAAGGCCACCATTTCTGTAGGTATTGAAAATCTTTTCTACTGAAATGTGAAAGTGGAATCTCATGATTTTTACCATCTGTATCCTGTATCTCAGCTTTTTTGAGAAATGCAGAGAACGCAACCAACTTGGCCTCCATTGTGTTCCCATTTTTACCCGTGAAAGTTCGAAATTCAGAATCATGCACAGGGGCCATCTGATCCAACTGAGCAAGTCTTGCTTGTTCTCTTTCCTCAGCTTCGATCTTTTTTTCCAGTTTAGATTGTATTCTTTCCTTTTTTCTTTGATCTATTTTTGACTGACGTTCTTTGAGCATCTCCTGATAGGGGGATTTTGGCATGTAGAGCATTTGCAATGTTTGCAAATCTTTTGGGTTTATTTGCTTTGCCTGTAGTTGAGTAGGGCGGATTACCTTGCAACCTTTGGGTCCACAGGAAGGACGGGTATTTCCTGAATTCTGAAAATTTCGAACCAGGGGAGTTCTTGGTTTGGTGTTTTGCTTAATGCTTGAGGTTGGAAGAGTCTGTGGACTTTTGGGGGAAATCTCAGGACTTGATGAAGAAGGTTTGAAACCCTCCGTTTGTGCATCGCTTAGGTATTGTAGAGGAATGGTGGAACCAAACATGAAACTTATGCTCAATCTTTGAGAATCCGGATATAGAGAAGTATAGAGTGCCTTTTTATTTTCCAATGACTTAAGTGCAGCCAATTTCTTTTGGTTAAATAATGGATCTTTATTTTGTTCGGGATTGTATCTTACTGATTTCGGGCATGGATACTTTTCGTAAAATTCTTTTCTCTCCAACAGAATAGAATTTATTAACTGGATTTCACCCTTGAAAGAGTCAACTGCCTGTAAGATAAATGTGCAGGAAATGATTAGATAGGTGATTACAAATTTAGTTTTCATCTTTATCAGTTTTAAGTGGATTAAATCTATCGGATATGGACGGCAAAGATTTCTTTCTTTGGGTTACCCGAACTAATTTCGCCTTTGATCCTTTTAGCGGCTTTGCCTTGTTCGCGAATTAAGACGACAAATTCTGTTGGATCCTTTCCTCCTTTGTTTGCGAAATGATTTACGCTCACACTGTAGCGTCCAAGGACTTTTGAGGGAAAGTACAGATTCTCCACAGGTTTTGTGGTTCTTTGACTTCCTGCATTCATATCCACATCCAATTCACCTAGTTTACCTTTTCTATTCTTGTAAAAAATCTCTTCCCTATTTGGTGCGGTGCAGTGAAGGTCCAAATCATTATAATTATCCCAAATCAAAGATACAGTAAGGTAGCCTTGTTTGGCTCCTGCTTGTCGTAGACGAGTCATGAAGCCTCCAGATTTAAAAACTGAGAAATCGAGATTGTTCATCAGGTTAAATGGTTGGGTGTCAGATGGAGTAACAGGAGGTGCAATTTGGGAAACAGCCAGATTTATATCCACATCTGGGATGTGAATTTCCGAAATTGCTTTAGCCTGGAATGAAGAGGAAGTTTTCTTTGGTGTACTCGCTCTTTGTCTCATCATTAGCCTTACCACTTGTTCATTATTTTGTGTTTTTTTTCCGTCATTAATTGAACTTGTGAAATCAATTCCTTTCGCCTCTACAGTCTTATTGAACATTATATTCCAGAGGAAAATCATTGTTCCAAAAGTTAAAATAAGAGATAGAAAAAAACTAAGGGTCAGACGGTTACGCGTAACATTTAGATAACAAAAACTCTGTTCTATTTGCTTCATTTTAATAAAACATTCCACAGTGGGTGTAAAAATGCAAATAAACTAAATAAATATTTATGACGACACTCTATTTCTAGCATATGTAAGCAGGGCGAAACGAAAAAATAGTAACCTACGAAAATAGTATTTCCGGAGTTGGAGAAGAATTTTTCGGATAATCGAATTTTGCGGAATGAATTTTTTCGTCGGCAATGTCATTCCATGAATCCACCTTGAATTTTATTTCCAAGACTCCACTGGTGGGATGATTGTGGACTGGCAGATTCCATTCATAGTATGCCAATTCGGTAAAGCCTGGGTTATGTCCACAAAGCATCACTGAGTCGAATTTATCCGATATGGCTTTTATGATTGTAATCAGATCCTGGACCGAAGCGTGATAGAGTTGTCTTTGGTAATTGATTTGATTTTCCCGGATGCCAATTTCTTGAGCAAATATTTTGGAAGTAGTAACGGCTCTGTTGGCAGTGCTTGAAAGAATAATCTTTGGTATAATCCTTCTTTTTCTTAATCTCGCTGCCATCAATGGGGCATTTTGTTCTCCTCTTTTATTGAGTGGTCGATCATGATCGTTTAGCGATGGATCCTTCCAACTCGATTTTGCATGGCGGACCAGAAAGAGTATCTTTTCATTAATATTGATAAATTGATATTTAAACATTCCCTCCCGTTAAAAAAACATTATTTATCCTACTTTAGTAGATTTTATTCTTCTTCAAAAAATGTATTTCTGAATACCATGTACAGGTCTTTTAATATAAGCATTTTAATATTTTATTTTGGGTTTTTCATAGCTGGTTGTTCAGACCGTACCGAAGAAAAAACTGATACCACTTTGCAACGGGAGGAAAATAATCGTTCAGTTCTTGATTCAATTGGAGTGATTACTTCTAAATTTCATGAATTGAATGATTTGAGCGATAAGCAAGAAAAGGATAAGTCTTCTCCGGAAGAGAAATTCGATTTGGTCGGGTCGAAGAATACGATACTGCGGGAGTTTTTTGAGAGTGGTGAGTTAAAGGAAGAGATCGAGTACAAGAATGGCTTGAAACATGGAAAAAGAAAGAGATGGTATAAAGACGGCCAACTTTTTAAGGAAGGGGAAATGGTTGAGGATAAGTGGGATGGAAAGTATAGAGAATGGTATCCTGATGGTTCTCCAAAGTTGATCGGACATTACATGGAGGGAAAGCAAAATGGTGAATGGTTGTTTTTTGATAAAAATGGAGATGTGCTTCCGTCCATATTTTATGAAAATGGTCGGGAAGTTACCCGGGATTTGCCTAAGGTCTTTGCTGATTAAACCATAAGGAATCGATCTCAACACCATTTTCAAAAGTTCGACTTCTCAATACTGATCCATTGATGTCATAATCAATGAAGGTTCCGCTTCCGTCTACTACCTTTGAATCTTTGCACTTCCCGCCGTTAATGAGAAAAACCTGGATATTTACAAGGGTACCAATCTTGTTTTCGGTCTGGGCTTCAAGCGATCCATTTTCGTAGAATTCCTTCCATTCTCCATCCACTTCTCCATCGATGGTTTGCCCAAGCACTCGAATTTTTCCATTGTCATGCCATTTCTGAAAAGATCCGTACATTTGATCATTTTTCCATTCAATTTCAGATTTCTTTTTACTGTTGGGATGCCATGCCATCCAAACTCCCTGTTTTTGTCCCTTTTTGAGATAGCCCAGTGTGGAAAGTGTACCATTTATTTCAGATTTTACCCAACCTGTGTAGGGTTCATCATATTTGTCCACAAATAGCATAATCATTCCATACATTCTTTTTCGCTCAAGAGTCTCCAGACCAACAGCATCCTTGTAGGCTGATTTCATTACTGCAGGGTCCTTGAGGTCTGGGATTCCACAACTTGGAAGCATGAACAGTAAGAAAAAACCAAATGGATGATATTTGCTAAAATGCATTTTTAAAATTGAAGATAGTATCCGTCTAATCTCATTGCCAGCGTAACCAAAGAAAATTAAGGAGATACCAATGATTTTTATCAAAAATGTGTATCTGGCGTTTGGGCACAAAAAAATATTCGATGATATTTCTGAAACCATTGGTCCAAGGGATAGAATTGCCTTAGTCGGGTCTAATGGTTCTGGAAAAACCACTTTTCTACGAATGTTAATGGGCGAGGTTTTACCAAACGAAGGCGAAATGGAAAAGCCTGACTATGCGACTGTGGGATACTTGCCTCAGGATGGAATTTCGGCGAAAGGTTGTACAATTCGTGAAGAAGTCGCAAAGGCTTATTCAGGTATGCAATCCCTTCAGGAAAAACTCGACGATGCTGAGCAGAGGCTTGGCGAGATGGATCCGGAGGCAGAAGAATTTTATGATTTAATTGATTTAATGGGTGCATGGGAGGAGCAACTTTCCAGTTATGAACCTGAAAAGATGAATTCAAGAATCGAGAGGGTAATGACTGGTATGGGATTTACGGTCTCTGATTTGGATCGCCCCGTCGAAGAGTTTTCGGGTGGATGGCAAATGAGAATTGCACTTGGTAAACTTTTACTCCAAGCACCTTCCTTGTTAATCCTAGATGAACCGACGAACCATCTTGATGTGGTTTCACAGCATTGGCTAGAGCATTACCTGAAGAAATATCAGGGCTCCATCCTCATCATCTCTCATGACAGGGCTTTTTTAGAAAGTGTTACTGAAAGAACCATTGAGCTAAAAATGGGCAAGTTGAATAAGTACAAGGGTAACTATACTTTTTACATCGAAGAAAGTGCCGCAAGAATCGAGCGGCAACGAAAGGCCCATGTAAACCAGAAAAAAGAAATTCAGAAAGAAAAGGAATTTATCAACCGGTTTCGTTCAAATATTAAGAAGGCGGCGATGGTGCAAAGCAGAATAAAAGCTTTGGAAAAGATGGAAATTATCAAACCGGAAGCTGAAGAAAAGAAAATTTATTTTCGTTTCCCGCCTTCTCCATCGGCCAGTCAGAAGGTGATCGAACTAAAAGAAGTTGGCAAGGCCTATGGTGAAAATAAGGTTTTTGATGGCCTTGATCTAAGAATCGACAAGGGTGATCGTATTGCGGTGGTGGGAGTCAATGGTGCGGGGAAATCTACCTTGGCAAGAATACTTGCGGGTGTGGAACCTTTTCAAGATGGGGAACGGGATGTCGGAATCAATACAGTGATTGGCTACTTTGCTCAGCACCAAGCAGAAGAACTGAATCCCAGTAACGAAGTTCTGGGGGAGGTTGAAGAGGTCTGCGAAAATTATCCTGATGCCAATCCAAGAGCAGCACTTGGGGCTTTGCTTTTCAGTGGCAATGATGTTTTCAAAAAAACATCCATCTTGTCCGGAGGTGAGAGAAACCGTGTAGCCCTTGCAAAATTACTCATGAAGCCTTGTAATTTCTTGGTGATGGATGAGCCAACCAATCATTTGGACATAAGAAGTAAGGAGGTGCTTCAGGAAGCACTTAATCTCTTTGAGGGCACAGCGTTAATAGTAAGTCATGACCGTTCATTTCTTGATGGGGTCGTTACGAAAGTTCTTGAGATTTCAACCAACAAAGGCCGTATGCTAACCTGCAATGTTTCTGAGTATATGGAGAGGCTGGAACTAGAAGATTAAAAATCGATATAATTTATGGCTAAACTTCATTTTTACTACTCGTCAATGAATGCGGGAAAGTCGACGACTCTCCTACAAGCTGATTACAATTACAGGGAAAGGGGGATGGAGACAATTTTGTTCACCGCAGCTTTGGATAACCGGGCGGGTAAGGGAGTGATCAAATCAAGGATTGGAATTCAGACGAAAGCTATTCCTTTTGATGATACAGACGATTTAGCTGAAATCATTACATCAAAGATGAAAACTGAAGAGATTGATTGTGTTTTGATCGATGAAGCCCAGTTTTTAAAGCGCGAACAAGTGGCACAGTTAGCTAGTCTTGTAGATTTGAAGAATATACCAGTTTTGGCCTATGGTCTAAGAACTGACTTTCTCGGTGAAACATTTGAAGGTAGTCAGTATTTGCTGGCCTGGGCAGATGAGATTCGCGAAATCAAGGCCATTTGTGATTGTGGAAAAAAAGCAATAATGAATGCCAGAAAAAATAAAAAAGGGCATATTGAAAGGGCTGGGGAACAAATAGAAATTGGTGGGAATGAACGATATATTTCGCTCTGCAGAAAATGCTATTTTGAAGGGATTTCCTATTGGTAAGGAAGAAAAAAAATTCACTTCAAGAATTTAAGGACGAAAATTCCACCTATAAAAAGAATACCAAAGAGAAATGCCAGAAGGTTGAAATGTTTTTCTATTTGATCCTTCATGGGTTCACCAAATTTTGCCAAAAGAAAAGCAACTAGAAAAAAACGTGCGGAACGACTAACTGCAGAAGCCAAAAGAAACGGCAAGACTGCCATGCCAAGAACACCACTCGCAACGGTGAAAATTTTATAGGGAATAGGAGAAAATCCCGCCAAAAATACAAGAGGCCAACCCCATTCTTCATACCAAATACGAATGCGATCAAATTTTTTAGGAGTAAATCCTGGAATAAAATCATAAAACCAATTTGCAAGGGTATCCCATGCAAAAGCCCCAATCGCATAGCCCGCAAGTCCTCCAAGAACCGAGGCGATTGAGCATATTAATGCAAAGCGAAAAGCTTTTTTCATTTTGCCGAGGCAAAGAGGAATCAACAGTACATCCGGAGGAATGGGAAAAAAACTAGCTTCGGCAAAAGAGAGCAGAGCGAGCCAAAGCCCGGCAAGTTTTCTTTCGGCCAGGGAAAGTGTCCAGTAATAAATCCTGCGGAGTGGATTGGTAGAACTTGATAGTTGATTCATTGTCGCTCCCCGGAATAAACCGATTTTTTTAGCGTAGCCAGATATGGCAGCTGCCTGTACCTGCCTGCATAGTCCAAGCCATAACCAACCACAAATTCGTCTGGTATTTCAAAGCCAACCCAGTCGGCTTTGAATTTGTTTTTTCGTCTATCGGGTTTATCCAAAAAAACACAGGTTTTAATGGAGAGTGGTTTTTGGGCTGCAATTTCTGTGCAGACTTTGCTCATAGTATTTCCTGTGTCCAGTATGTCATCCACAAGTAAGACATGTTTATTTTGTACATCGGATTTTAAGGAACTTAGAATTCTTGGTGCCGTTTCAGGGTTCGTTGAATCTCCATAACTTGAAACTCTCATACAGTCCAGTCGGAGAGGGATTTCCAGATTGCGGATAAGGTCAGCAGTAAAAACAATTGCTCCGTCAAGTAGAGTGATAAGTAAGATTTCATGCGAACGATCCTTGTAGTATTGATCGATTTCACGAGCAATCTCAAGGTTGCGAGAATCGATTTGTTCTGCGTTTAGAAGGATACTTTGGATATCCGATTTCATGGAATTTTAGAAATTAATTGATTGATACTTGATTGAGCAGATGAGGCATAACCTCCACCAAACAGGTTAAAATGGTTAAGTTCGTGGTATAAGTTGTATAAGATTTTCCTCATATCAAAACCAGCTGATAATGGTAATGTTTCCTGATATGACTGATAAAATGAAGCAGTAAATCCGCCAAACATGTATGTGAAGGCAAGGTCAGTTTCACGATCCCCATAGTAGCTGGCAGGATCAAAAATAAAAGGTTTTCCATTTGTATCACAACTGGCGTTACCACCCCATAGGTCTCCATGGAGCAGAGAGGGATATGGTGAATATCCGGTGAAGAAAAATTCCAGGTTTTGGAGCAGGGTTTCCATGGATGCAAAGGTTTGTCCTTTGCGATTAGCTAGATCAAATTGGTGATGCAGGCGATATTCACGGTAGAATTCAATCCATGTGCTGGTTTTTGTATTAGGCTGGTCGGTTGCACCAATGCAGTTGTCCTGATCCCATCCCCAAAATGGTTGTCTGATTTGATGAAGAGCAGCTAGTTTTCGACCCAATTCTTCACCCGTTTCAGAAGTTGGACGACCTTCTTCAATAAATTCAAGAATAAGAAAAGAATGTCCTTCCTTCTCTCCGAATCCTATGACCTTAGGAACATTTATTGTTTCTGTGCTCCCAATTTCTTCAAGGGCAAGTGCTTCGGATTTAAAAAAAGGGAGAAAAGATTTTGAATTTTTTTTGCAAAAAAAAATTCTTCCATCTTCTCCAAAAAGTTTCTGGCTTTGATTGATACAACCGCCCGAAAGGCTTGAAGATTTTTTTATCTTAAAAAAGGAATTAGTGGTCTCAGAAATCGTGGTTTCAATACTTTCGTCGAGAGTCTTCATGGGTAAAAAAGAATTCTTTACGAAGACTTATCACTCATGACTTTTTCGAGTAAATTTGAACATCCATTTTCCAAAAGATCCAAGACTTTCTCAAAACCTTCAGATCCTCCATAATAAGGATCAGGTACTTCCTGATCATCCGAATCCACATAATCACAAAAAGGCACAATTTTGAGCTTTGATTCAGAATCCGGTGCCATTTTGGTTAATTCAGAGAAATTAAAATTATCCATGGTTATCAACATATCAGCTTTTTCAAAATCTTGGGTTTCAGCCATTCTTGCTGATCCTGAGATGATTATATTTCTCTCTTCTGCAGCTTTTCTCATACGTGCGTCTGGTGGGTTTCCATAATGTTGAGAAATCGTTCCGGCGGAATCACAAGTAATTTTTTCTTGAAGCCCCCGTTCATTCAGTAGTTTTCTGAAAGTTGCCTCAGCAGCTGGTGAGCGGCAAATATTTCCCCAACAAATGAATACGATATGCATTGTTTCTGAATGACAGGAGCGACATAGAATGACAACGGATAAATTCTCGTTTTGCTATCCTTGACTTTTGCATACTTTACCTTTCAAAAGTAAGGTTTGAAACGGAAAATTGTTATTTTTGGATGTGGATATGTTGGAAGCAAACTTGCAGACAAATGTCTAAAGTTGGGATGGGATGTCACCGCTTTAACCCGAAATGCAGGAACTTCAAAAATTCTTGAATCTAAAGGTGTGGAGACTATTACCGGACACCTTCAGAAACAGGATTGGTATACTCAAATCAATCCCGAGCAGGATTATATCGTTGATTGCGTAGGAGCTGCAGAGCCTTCAATTGAGGGATATGAACATTCCTATTTGTTGGGTATGCAATCAATAATTGAATGGATTGAAAAATATCAAGTTCACTGCAAGTCTATGCTTTTTACAAGTAGTACTTCTGTCTATCCGCAAGCGGACGGTGCCCTTATCGATGAAAATGCCGATCATTATGGCGTTTCAGAAAGAGGCCAGATTTTATTAAATTCTGAGAAGTTGTGCCTCGATGTTGATTCGTCAAGGGTGGAGAAATCTTTTGTACTGAGATTTGCCGGATTATATGGACCCGAAAGGCACCTGCTTCTCAATCATGTTGAGGAAGGCAAAATCATCAAAGGATCGGGGCATCGAATTCTTAATCTTCTCCATCAGACTGATGCCGTAAGTTCAATTTTGACCTGTTTGCAGTCTTCCCCAGTGCCATCCAGTTCAATTTTTAATGTTTCAGACAACAAGTGTGCATCCAGGATGGAAATTGTTGAGTGGATGTCTAATCGTTTGGGACTAAAAAACCCTGGTTTTGAGGGAAAGGATCGTCCGGGATTACCAAACCGGATGATTGACAGTCGTAAAATTCAAAATGAGCTGAATTGGAAACCTAAATATGCAAGTTTTGAGCAGGGTTATGAAGATTTACTTGCCACGCGTTGATCCATTTTATTCTATTATAAACCATGGTAGGCGTAGGAAAATTACTCAAACAAGCACAGAAAATGCAGCAGAAAATGGAGGAAGCTCAGGCTTCCCTG
>Ga0163109_10004018_pt1 | contig 11213 bp, 13 predicted proteins | sample CRUFie1St13metaG_FD_108704 | JGI IMG/M metagenome (GOLD analysis project Ga0163109, IMG submission 108704) | Marine microbial communities from the Costa Rica Dome - CRUD Field 142mm St13 metaG | ecosystem: Environmental > Aquatic > Marine > Oceanic > Photic zone | place: Costa Rica: the Eastern... | reverse complement strand
TGAGCACTCTAGAACATTTGCTTTGTCAATAGATGTGATGTGCTTATTTCTCTTAATCGAAATATCAATAGCAAATTTTGTAATTCTCTGAACCTCTGATTCTGAATATAGCATCGTGTTATATCCAACTCTGTCACCATTAACATCTTTGAAGCCTCTTGGTTCTCCAAAATATACATCACCAATAAGCTCTCTGATTATTACTATGTCTAAGTCATTAATTAAATCTGGTTTAATAGATGAATAATCTAATAATGTGTTAAATACAAATATCGGCCTAATGTTAATGAACAGATTAAGGTACTTTCTCAGTACAAGTAATCCATGTTCTGGCTTAAGTTCTCGAACATTATTATCATACTTAGGTGTTCCAACTGATGCTAGTAATACCGCATCAGATTTTCGCGCCCTCTCTAAAGTTTCATCCGTTATTGGTTTATTATATTTATCTAGTGAAGCACCGCCAATATCGCCGAACTCATAAGAAATATCGGTCATCTTAGATTCATTAAAAAAATCCAATATTTTTATAACTTCAGTTGTAATTTCAGGACCTACCTCATCACCAGGAAGAATTAATATATTTTTTTTACTCATTATTAAACAACCATGGTTTGATAAGCTTCATTTGATCCTCATAATTTTTTATTTGATCTTTATGTTTCAGTGTCAACTCAATATCATCAAGATCATTGATAATTCTCTCTTTATAGGAGTCTGATATTGAAAATGGTATCTCTTTATTATCAGGTAGTAAAATCCTATCCTCTGATAACTTTACGTCTAGTACGTATGAGCTAGACGACAATGATGATTTCAGTATTTTATCAATTGTTTGTGAGTCCAGTGAAATCAGTAGTAGTCCATTTTTAAAACTATTTCTAGAGAAAATATCTGCGAAACTTACCGCGATTACGACATCAATTCCATAATTCTGAATTGCCCAAACAGCATGCTCTCTAGATGATCCACAGCCAAAGTTAGTTTTCGAAACGAGAATATTTCCCTCTCTGAATGGCTGTTTATTCAAAATGAAATCTAGATTTTCTTCTCTTTCATCATTGCTATCTAGGGTTGCTGTATCTTTGTATCTTAAAGAATCGAATAGATAAGGGCCAAATCCAGACTTCTTAATTGACTTCAAATATTGTTTTGGAATTATTAAATCTGTATCTACATTATCTCTATTAATAGGTATAACTTGACCATGATAGGATTTACTTTTCATTCATAAAATCCTTAACATTATAAAAATGTCCTTTTATGGCAGCAACTGCAGCCATACCTGGACTGACTAGATGGGTTCTGCCCTTATCGCCTTGTCGACCTTGAAAGTTTCTGTTTGATGTAGACGCGCATCTTTCATAGGGTTGTAAAAAATCATCATTCATTCCTAAACACATTGAACACCCTGGATCTCTCCACTCAAAACCTGCATTTATGAATACTTTATCTAAACCTTCTTTTTCTGCCTGAGCTTTTACAAGACCTGATCCAGGAACAATAATTGCCTGTTTAATTTGTTTGGATACTTTCTCGCCTTCAACAACCTCAGCTGCTTGACGTAAATCCTCTATACGAGAATTAGTGCATGAACCGATGAATACTTTATCAAGCTCAATAGATTTTATTTCAGTTTTTGGTTTAAGGCCCATGTATGAGAGTGTATCGAGATATTCCTCTTCATTATTAATTGACTCAGAGCTTGGTATACATTCGTCAACAGAAGCCACCATTTCTGGAGAGGTGCCCCATGTTACTTGTGGCTGAATGTCTCCAGCATCAAATATATCTTTTCTATCAAATTCTGCGTCATCATCACTTGTTAATGTTTCCCAGTATTGAAGGGCTTTATCATAATGCTTAGTTGATGGTAAAAATTCTCTATCTTTCAAATAACCATGAGTTTTTTCATCAAAAGCCATCAATCCAGATTTAGCGCCAGCTTCTATAGTCATATTACAAATGGTCATACGTGATTCTATACTTAAATCTGATATGGTCGTTCCCGTGTACTCTATAGTGTATCCTGTACCGCCAGAAGTCCCTATACTTCCAATTATATACAAAATTAAATCTTTGGATGTAATGTAAGGATGAAGCTTTCCATTTATTTCAATATTGAAGTTCTTTTCTTTTGTTAAATTAAGGCATTGTGTAGCAAGAACATGCTCAACATCACTTGTTCCTATTCCAAAAGAAAGCGACGCAAGAGCGCCATGGGTTGATGTGTGTGAGTCACCACAAACAATAGTCATACCTGGCTGTGTCATACCAAGTTCAGGTCCTATTACATGTACTATACCTTGCTTGAGATTATCTAAATCATAAAGTTCTATGTTATGTTTCTTACAATTATCACGAAGCGCTTCTATCTGTACCTTGGAAACTGGATCAGCGATACCTTGATCTCTATTAATAGTTGGAACATTATGATCTGTTGTTGCCATAATTGATTTTTTATTCCAAATCTCTCTTTTTTTAATCTCTAATCCATCGAATGCTTGTGGAGAGGTGACTTCATGAATTAAGTGTCGATCAATATATATAAGAGATGATTTGTCATCATTATCTAAGATGCAGTGATCGTTCCATATTTTATCGTATAAGGTTTCTTTCATAATTAAAAATTTATTTATTTTGCGCTTTATGTCTTAAATATAAGTCACATAAAGTTAAAGCCATCATAGCCTCAGCTATTGGAACAGCCCTTATACCAACACAAGGGTCATGTCTCCCCTTAGTTCGTATGCTAGTGGGCTTATTTTTTTGATCAATAGTTTTACCAGGTATCAAAATACTAGATGTTGGCTTGAGAGCGATGTTTACATGTAAATCTTGGCCGGTGGATATACCCCCGAGTGTTCCACCAGAAAAATTACTCAAAAACCCTTTTGGCGTAATCTCATCTCTTGCTTCAGAACCCTTTTGTGTGACAACATCAAATCCAGCTCCAATTTCAACACCCTTAACAGCATTTATCGACATCATTCCTTGTGCAAGTAATGCATCTAATTTATCAAACACAGGTTCTCCCAAACCTATTGGAATATTTTTTCCAATAACTGTTACCTGAGCGCCTATTGAGTCACCAGATTTTCTTATAGATGTTAAGTAGCTCTCAAGCTCAGTAATTTTCTTTTTGTCAGGGAAAAAGAATGGGTTTTTTTCGATATCGGATACCCTAACATTGTCTGCTTTAATTTCACCAAGTTGTGAAACATAACCATATATTTTAGTTTTGTGAATTTTAGCTAAATATTTTTTTGCAATTGCGCCTGCTGCCACACGTGCAACAGTCTCACGCGCAGATGATCTTCCGGCTCCCCTGTAATCTCTAATTCCATATTTTTTTTGATAGGTAAAATCTGCGTGACCAGGTCTAAACTTATTTTTAATCTCAGAATAATCTTTAGATTTATGATCTTTGTTATATATCAAAAGAGCAATAGGTGTTCCGGTTGTTACACCATTAAAAACGCCTGATAAGATTTCAATTTTATCATCCTCTTTTCTCTGGGTAGTATATTTTGATTGCCCAGGTTTTCTTCGGTCTAGATCTCTCTGTATGTCACTCTCATCAATTTTTAAGTTAGGCGGGCAACCGTCTATAATACAGCCGAGCGCCTTTCCATGACTTTCTCCGAAAGTAGTGACTTTAAAAATTGTACCGAATGTATTTCCTGACATAATATATATTTTTATTGCATTATAGACAAAATATCATATATTTGCTGATAAATTTCGTGACCATGGCTATAAATGTACGGCCTGTAAAGATAAAATAATAATCGAATGAATAATAACCTATCAAAATTAAAAAAAATGATACTTTCTTATTGGCTCTATATAATGCCACATCATTTGATATCACGTTTTACCTACATCATCACTAGAACACACCATCCTCTAACGCAGTTCTTGATTAGAATCTATGTCAAACTATTTAAGATTAATCTAGATGAATGTATCGAAAAAAACATAGAAAACTATAATACTTTTTGTGATTTCTTTACTAGAAAACTAAAAAAGGGGGTCCATGTAATAAATAAAGATAATGATTCAATTGTATCTTCATGTGATGGAAGAATTCTTCAGTTTGGTAAAATAATAGATAACTCAATACTTCAAGTCAAAGGAATTAGCACTCCTATACATTCACTTCTATGCGAGGATAAAGAGTTAGCATCTATCTATAAAAATGGTTCATTTTTAACAATTTATTTATCTCCAAAAGATTATCACAGGGTTCATACGCCCGCTGATGGTAAATTAATGAAAACATTGCACGTACCTGGGCGACTGTTTAGTGTCGCTGATCATGCAGTTGAATGTATAGATAACTTGTACGCAAAAAATGAAAGATTAGTATGTCATTTTAAAGAAGAAGATAATCATTTTTCTGTAATTTTTGTAGGAGCAATAAATGTTTCATCAATTGAAACACAATGGAAAGGTGAAGTTTCACCTCCAATGCCTAAGAAATTAATCTCAACGAAATATGGTAATAAGAATATAAAGTTCAATAAAGGAGATGAAATTGGAATGTTTAAATCAGGATCTACTGTTATTTTGCTTTTTACAGAGAATGTAGAGCTATCAAGTAATCTAAAAGTAAATCAGTCAGTCAGGGTAGGAAAAAAGATCGGTAAGATAAACTAGATGGTGTGCCCTGCATAACTAGGTAACGCATCTTTGTAATCAAACCCCTCTTTCTTCTGACAATATCTCTTGTAATAATCTATTAATAGCTCTGAACCCATGTAGTTATCAATTGTTTCGTATTTATCATTTTCCGCTTGGATGTTACTAGAGTTTGTCGCAAACATATAACCAGGTTGTGGTTTTACGTCAGTAAATGAAATTGTACTAATAGGTTCTTTGGCGTGACAATTTGTATCGCTAATCTCAAAATGACCATGAAATATTTGATCTCCAAAAGCTTTTTTTGCGATTTGAATTTTTTGCACATTATGTTTTTTATACAAATAATATGCATCAAGGTTAAGTGCATTTATACCATATACCGGACAATCATTGCTAAATCCTATTGCTTGAACGATTGCAGATGAAACTCTTATACCTGTAAAACTTCCTGGTCCATTATTATAAATTAAAGTATTTATTTGATTCGGACTAAGACTGCATTGTGAAACGATGTTATCAATCTCAACCAAGATACTTTCACTGGATACATTATCAGATTTATCTTGAAAAGAGGTGATCTCATTTTCTTTGGAAACACTTAATGAATAATTATTCCCAGATGTATCTATTGAGAGTATGTTCATAACTCATACTATACTATAGAATAAGTAAAATTATCTCCCCGTAGTTAAACTGGATATAACAAGACCCTCCTAAGGTTTAGTTCCTGGTTCGAGTCCGGGCGGGGAGGAAAGGCTCTAAGATTGTTTATTACTAGCATGCTTATTAACTACATCGATTGAAAGATTTCTCGCGTGTTTACTTTTTCTTACTTCCCAAATTTTATCTCTCGCAAGCTTTGTTTCAACGACATTATCTATAATGGGGTTTGGATAATTATTTCCTAACTTAATGCCTAAATCTAATTCTTCTACAGGAGACAACCGCCATGGTTCATGTATCAACGAATTTGGGACGTCACTTAATTCAGGAACCCATTTTCTTATAAACTCACCTTGCGGGTCCTGATCGTATGACTGTTTGATAGGATTGTAAATTCTAATAGTATTGATACCTGTTGTACCTGATTGCATTTGAAACTGAGAATAGTGAATGCCTGGCTCATAATCAGTAAAATATTTTGATAGATGTTTACTTGTCAATCTCCAGTCTAACCATAGCTGATATGAAGCAAATGAAACAAGCATCGCTCTCATTCTAAAGTTCAACCAGCCTGTTTTTGTAACAAAACGCATACATGCATCTACAAAAGGTAAACCTGTTAAACCATTCTTCCATGCCTCAAACTTCTTCTCATCAGCATCAGCTCTCATCCCGTCATAAGCCCTATTCATATTTTCATATTCGATTGTTGGTTCATCATAGAATTTTTGGATGAAGTGACAATGCCAAGCTAATCTTTTTTTAAATGATGATAATGATTTTTTATCAATATCAGGATCATTATATTTCGTGTTCAATTGTGAGACGATATCTCGAATAGAGATTGTGCCAAAAGTAATGTGAGGACTTAATCTTGAACATGAGTTTTCTGATGACAGTGGTGATGACATTAGAAATTGATAATCTTTATGACGTGACACTAGAAAACTATTTAAAAGTTTTTGTGCTTCTTTGCTGCCGCCATGTTGTCTATATAAGTAGTTATCTTTTTTAAAAGAAGTAAGATTATCTAATTTATGGCAATTATCATTGATGAATTGACAAGGTGAGTTCGTTGTAAGTTTTATTTTCTTTGATGTAAAAGAACGCCAATCTTTAGCCCATGTTTGTCTGTTTCGGTGATTAAGCTGTATCCCAAATTGATTACACTGAATCCATTTGACACCTTTTGATGAAAATAGGCTATGACATGAATTGTCAATTTCTTGAGATGATTTTTCTTTAAATATTCTATTAGAAAAAATATTCTTAACCCGATATCTGTTAAGTAAGTCTCTAAAAATATCCAAAGTATCAGAGTGATAGATATTTAAAGTTGCACCATATTTTTCTTTGAGCTCATCAGAGAGATCATTTAGTGATTCTTCAATAAACTCTAAATGGAAAGATGAGACTGTATCTCGCTTTATAAGAGTTCTATCGTATATATAGACCAATAAAACTGAGTCATTATCAAGTGCTTTTGAAAAAGCTTCATTATCATACAATCTTAAATCATTTCTAAACCACAATATATTTGTCATGTTATCGAGTCACCAGGAAAGCAAAGATAAGAATTCCAACAATAAGTGTTGATGATACAAAATACTTAATTGCCCAATTCATCTGTTTAGATGTACTTTGATCAGATGTAGATGTTATGAGCTTGATGGCATATACAAAAACTAAAATAAATATCAATATAAGAATAAGGTTAAACATTGTGTGCATCCTTTTTTATGTTCAATGACATAATCCAGTCAAAATTAATTCCATACTACTTCCTAACGCTAAAAATAAGATGAGTGCTAAGTACTCCATTTTTAAGCCCTTAAAGTGATAGTAGTATGCTCCGTAATATATAACAAAACAGTTAAGTATGATTAACGAGTTTAAACATCCAATAGTCATCATAGAAAAATAATAGCATCTGCATAAAAATAATTAACAACGTATAAATAAAGGTAATAAGCTTATCAGGATTAAATCATCGACTAATGATATTATGATTGTATGAGTAAGTTTATATTTGTTCTCCTAATTACTATATCCTCTATCTCAGTCGCTAGTGCTGACTACCCTATCAAGCTTAACGTGATCACTACCAATCTAAGTGAACCATGGGGGATGTCATTTATAAATGATGATACTTTACTCATAACAGAAAAAACTGGGTCCATAATACGTATTGATATGAAAACAGGTAATAAAAGTGAAATTGAGCATGACCTTGATTTTTATTATTACGGGCAAGGCGGACTTCTAGATATTCTTTATCATGATGGATATGTTTATATTAGTTATTCAGAAGATAGAGAAAATGGTAAATCTTCAACATCCGTAGCTAGAGGAGTGTATGACGAAGAAAGAATAAGTTTTAAAAATATTTTTCAAGCTGAGCCTCCTATAAATAGTGGATATCATTTTGGCTCTCGGCTAGTTGTAAAAGACGGCTATCTTTATGCCACTGTCGGTGAGAGAGGTGAAGGGATGATTGCACAAGATATTTCAAATCACCCTGGAAGTATTATAAGAATAAATTTAGACGGATCTATCCCTAAAGACAACCCTAAATTTACTAGCAATCCTGAGTGGTTGCCAGAGGTTTATCAAATAGGAGTTAGAAATCCACAAGGAATGGCAGTTTCTCCCATCACAAATAAGATTTATATCTCAAATCATGGTGCTAAAGGTGGAGATTTTTTTGGTGAGGTAAAATACGCTGAAAATTATGGGTGGAAGCTTATTGGTTGGGGAGGAACCAACTACATTGGAACAAAAATTGGAGATGGAAGCGCTTGGAAACCAGGTTTTACAAAACCTTTGTGGACATGGACCCCATCAATAGCTGTAAGCAATATCATAATTTATGACGGTGAAGAATTTCCTGCATGGAAAGGTGACGTACTAGTAACTTCATTGAAATTTAAAACTTTATACAAACTTAATTTCGAAAATGACATAGTTTCAGCGCAAGAGGTTATTTTTGAAGACCGAATTGGAAGGATAAGAGATCTGGAGGTAAATAGTAAAGGCGAGTTATTTTTAATTGACTCAAGTGGGAATGCTAGTTTATGGCAGCTAAAAGATAATGGAGGTAATTATGAATAAATTTTTATTTTTTTCACTTATGTTTGTTTTAATAACACCGACTGCAAGTGCTGAAAGCTATATAGCAACAAGACAAGAGCTGTGGTTCAGTGATTCGAGTTATTATAAAACATCTCATCACATCAAGATTGGGAAAAGTATGGTTATCAATAAAATTAAAGTTTTTGGTGAACTAGGTGTTGGAGAGGATATTAATGAGGGAACTCCTGTTGGATCAGGTGCATCTTTTGATTATCTCAGGTTTGGTTTTACAAAGACATTTTATGATTCCCTGAGGGTGAATGTGAACTATCGAAGCAAAATGAAATCTGTTGGACGAGATCTAAATTGGGTTGTAATAAATACAAAATACAAGTTTTGAAGAAATGTTTGTAATAATTTCAAATATGTACTCACTTATTTGTTACAATTAACTATGAGTCATGCTCTAGGTATAATTCTGTTTTTTATATTTGCTCTAGTTTTTGCCGTTATTATGATGTGCTTGGACGATAATACAGATATATAGTCCAGAACGGTTAAATGATTTATTAGTGATTGATAAATTATGATTAATGATATTGATGTACAGAAATTTATAGAATCTTGGAAAGATGGATTATTCAAAATAAGAAATATCCATGATAAAGGCGGGGATTATAAATCTGAAGCTATTCTATTTATAGAAAAACATTACTTATTTAGTGAAGAGAGTGTTTTGTTTAAACCAACAATGACACGAAAAGTAGCATTTAGAAATAATCTTGACGATGCTCTATCTTATTTTATTGGAGGAGGCATAGAAGAAGATAAAGGTTTCGCATTAACGAAATGGAAATCCATAGAGATTGATGAAATGCATACAGCTAAAATAGAAGAAGGTACTATAGTGATGGGTAAACTATGTTTTACATCTGATGAAAAACTAGATGTCGCTTTTACATTTGTACTTAAATCGAATAATGATATTTTGAAAATTAAGGCACATCATTCCTCACCAATTAAATAAATGAATGATGCTCAACTTTCTATGATGAATTCACAAAGAGGATAAAGTGACTAAAATAGATTACGAAAAACTTATTAGTCAATGGCATAGAGATAGAAATCTTATTGATGGAAGCACTGATAAAGATCAATTTATGAAATTAGTTCAAGAAGTTGGAGAATTATCAGACAGTCTTTGCAAGTCAAAAGACTTTAGAGATGATGTTGGTGACATTATGGTTGTCTTGATAAATATTTTAGTCAGGAACAACATTACACTTGAGGAGTGCCTTAAAGTAGCTTATGAAGACATAAAAGATAGGAAAGGTAAAATGATCGATGGAATTTTTGTAAAAGAAGGTGACGAATAGAATAATCTAACTTTGAAATATAAGTAGTTAAGAATTTATGAAAGTTGATAAAAAGAAAGCAAATTTTTGGAAAGATACTGGTACATGGAGGGTTGAACCAGATTTTTGGAGAAAAGGTATAATGAAAAAACTACCTGTATTATCGTCGCTTTCATTTGTTTTATTTTTAGGCATACTTTTAACTATTTTTCTTAGATAATCCTCTCTTCGTATGAAACTATTTCAAGTATTTACTCTCCTATTTTTATTGATTGGCTGTTCTAGCGATATAAATAATAGGACATTTGATCAATTGCTATGTACTTTTCAAACCCCATCGTTAAAGGATGTAGATTTTTCTATAAAATTTGATAGTGATTTTGTTGAAATAAAATCTTGGTGGATAGACCGTAATTATAGAGATTTAGTGATAGATCATCACAAAGATGAAGCTGATATATTTAGAAGGTATGAAATAAATGAAACAATTAATATCTTTTATAGATCAAATAAAGTTAATAAAATATTTATGAAAATAAATAAAAATGCCTTTGATGGTGAATTCTTAGATCAATCAGTCGCCAGATCAGATTTGCAATGTTACATTGATCCCAAGGCTGCTTATAAAATGAGTTTAAAGATTGCTATAGGTAAAAAAAACTATGAATCTTATAAGCAACAGAAAGGATACTGATCTATGTAAATAGCTCGCCATTGCTATTCAATTTTTTTATTATGTCTGGAATGTTCTTCTTGAAGTTAAAAAAGCCTTTTTTAGAGAATTTCCAGCATGCTAAGTCACTCTCATTATAAACAAAGTTGGTTTTGTCAGATTTCTTATATAAGTTTATAAATGACAGATTTTCACCAATACTGGGATAAATTATATCAAAAGTCTCATCGCCACCTAATAATGTGATGCAATCATCTCCATTAAGTATAGTTGATTGATCAAACCTAGATGAGATGTCGTTAATAAGTGCTTTTTTAAATGATATCACCCTTTCTGATAGAGCAATTTTACGATGGTCATTTAATAACAATACAAAATATATTTTTTTATATCTATCTTTACAATGATTGATGAATTGAAAATCAAGATTACTATCAAAAACCATTAAATTATCATTATTAGATATAAAATTTGAAAAATCTAATTCGTTGACATTATATATTTTCGAGCTTGTAAGAGGTTCTGCATCTTCTATTATGTTGTTAGGTCTATATTTACCTGCAGTATATTTCGCAATATTCGAAGAGGTTGCTAAATAGTTTTTGCCAATTGTCTGAAGCCCGGCTACCCAGCGCCAACTTAAAGTATTGGATGCTGGATCGCCATCATACAAATGATTCATAAAGAAATTTGCGCCTAACTGCCATGGGAGGCCTAGAGTGAAAATCCAAATGCTAGCGAACCACATTCTAGTGTGATTGTGTAAATAGTTAGTTGTTTTCAGTTCATTTACCCAATCATTG
>Ga0163109_10004017_pt1 | contig 11213 bp, 10 predicted proteins | sample CRUFie1St13metaG_FD_108704 | JGI IMG/M metagenome (GOLD analysis project Ga0163109, IMG submission 108704) | Marine microbial communities from the Costa Rica Dome - CRUD Field 142mm St13 metaG | ecosystem: Environmental > Aquatic > Marine > Oceanic > Photic zone | place: Costa Rica: the Eastern... | reverse complement strand
TGCATCAAAGTCATTCCTAGCTCCGATGTAGCAATAGGGCCCAATACAGACATTGCAATCGAATCTGACATTATTATGCTCCTTAATGAGTTGTGACAATACGATTAAATACTCTGGTATTTAACCAGATAGCAATCAAAATTATTGCCCCTGTAACTATCTGAGTGAAAAAAGGTGATACATGCAATAAGATCAAACCATTACCTATTACTACAATTGTGAGTGCGCCAAGTACCGTTCCAGCTACAGAACCACGACCACCCATCAAAGAAGTACCTCCTAAAACAACAGCAGCAATCACCTCCAGCTCAAAAGCAACACCTGCATTAGAGCTACCACTTGCTAAGCGAGCTGCGAAAATAATACCTGCAAAAGCAGCTGCCGCGCCTGCTAAAACGTATACCGAAATAATGACACGCTTTGTGGATATACCTGCTCGTCTAGCAGATTCTGTATTAGCACCTATACCAATTACGTGACGGCCAAATGTAGTTTGAGAAAGAGCAACTAAGCCAGTAATAACTACGATCACTGCCAATATTGCCGGTATCGGAATCCCCATAAACCAGCCTCGCCCCAAAAATAAGAAACCAGAGCTACGATCAATTGGAATTGAAAAACCCTCTGTCATTAAAAGCGCTATACCACGAAAGATTGATAATCCTGCTAGGGTTACAATAAAGGGTGGGATTTTTTCAAAAGCAATGAACCAGCCTTGCATTAAACCTATCAACGCACCCACACCTATTACAATTAATACCGCAGCTGGCCAAGGTGTGCCGTGTGCAAGAATAATCGCTATTAGTGCATTGGCAAGAGCCATTGAAGATCCTACTGATAAATCAATACCGCCAGTTGTAATTACAAATGTCATCGCAACAGCAACAATCATCAAAGGTGCTGATTGACGAAGAAGGTTTAAAAGATTGGAGCTTGTAAAAAAAGCATCAGTTGATAACGAAAACCCGATGATACAAACCATCAAAAAAACAGCAATACTTGATACCTGCGCATTATGTGACAAAAATTCAATTAATTTACTGATCTTATTATTTTGTTGCTGCATGCGCATGTCCTCCAACAATGAGATCCACTAAATCTTCAAGATTTGTATCCTGAATTTTTCTTTCGGCAACTTTTGTTCCCTCATACATAACTGCGATGCGATCACAAACCCTAAATAAATCTTGCAAACGATGAGTAATAAGGATTATTGATACGCCTGTTTCTTTCAGGCGATTGATTAAGTCTAAAACTGCATCAACTTCAGCAACAGCGAGCGCTGAAGTAGGCTCATCCATTATTAGTACATCGGGATTAAAAGCAGCCGCGCGTGCTATAGCAATTGCTTGACGCTGTCCTCCTGAGAGCATTGCTACTTTGGCATTTATATTTGGAATACGAATTTGCAATTTATCTAACATCTCTTGAGTACTTTTACGCATTTTATTTTTATTCAAGAATCCAAAAAATTTAGGCTTCTTGCGTAACTCTCTACCCAAAAAAAGATTTCCTGGTATATCTATGGTGTCGCAGAGGCTTAAGTCTTGATAAACCATTTCGATGCGATGCTCACGTGCATCGTTTGGTGATTCAAATCTAACCTCGCGCCCATCAATTTCCATAGTGCCTTCATCTGGAATATAAGCACCTGATAACATTTTTGTAAAAGTTGATTTACCAGCTGCATTGTCACCAACAAGTCCAAGGCATTCACCTGGATATATATCAAGATCAACACCCCTCAAAGCTTTCACTGCTCCAAAGCTTTTCTTAATACCTCGTATTGACATTCGTGGCTTTGGATGTTTCGAATTATTTTTAACCATTTCTTGGGTATCCAAGTTTTGAAGAATTACTTAAATAAATCACGAAAATTATCAACATTTTGCTTTGTAACTATTGTAATTGGAACAGCAACATCATACTCAACGGTTTCACCTTCGATTGATTTGAGCAAAGTCCTTATGGCTGCTTTGCCCATGCCCTCTGGATCTTGTTGTATAACAGCATTCACATAGCCCTCATCAATTCCATAAATTGCCTCTCCTGTCAGATCCCAACCCAACAATTCGATATCATCTGTTCTTCCTTGACTCTCTACAGCAGCAATAGCGCCTACAAGTGCTGGCTCACCTGTAGCATAAATTACATCAATTCCAGGATTCGCAGTTATTAAGTTTTCAGCAGCTTTCAAGGCATTATCTTGAATGTTGCGACCGTCAACTACACCTACATTTTTGATACGTTTGTCGCCTGAAATTCTGTCCTCAAAGCCTTTTTGTCGAACATTTTGAGTAAATGAATTAAGTGCTCCGACAACGCCAATTTGTATATTCTCTAATCCTTTAGAATCTATTTGTTTAATTAAATGATCTGCCATTAATTGACCCGAGAGTATGTTGTCTACTCCAACTTGCGCAATTTGTGGTCCATCAGGTAAAACAGCATCAACAGCAATTACTGGTATTCCTGCAGAATTAGCATCCATAACACTTGGCATAACTCCATTCACATCAATAGCTACTACTATTAAGCCGTCAACGCCTTCAGCAATATAAGTTTCTATGGCATCAGCCTGCTTATTTGGATCATTGTTTGCATTGAATATATATAAGTCTACTCCAGAAGCCTCTGCAGCAGTTTTTGCACCTTTATTCATTTGTGTAAAAAATAATGCCTGCTGATTGATTTGTACAAGTCCAATTTTAAGATCGTTAGCCGTTACTGAATTGCACATAATAACGGTACTAAAAACAAGCAATACTGACTTTAACATTTGTTGAAAATTCATATTCTCTCCTCTGTTGAAATTGGACAATTTATAAAAGCACTTTAATAGATATAATTCAGCATTATCACATTAATTGAAGGTTTTAGATTTCTAAGTCTTTTTTAACTGCGATTTCTAGTAGCTCAAATTTCATAATATTCTACCATTCAACTTATTTTATGTTTTTAAAAATAATGATTTCTTTAGAAAAAAAATTCTTTAAAGGTATGATAGCGGTCTTAGAGAGACTTTCATCATCATCATTAGTTTATAATCCATAGAAAATATTAATACTTAATCAATATTTATTTATAAATTGTTAAATTAAACTAAGAAATAAATGCAATTAACTAAAGAGAAAATTCTTATTATCGCTACTCTTGACTCCAAGGGAGAAGAAGTTTTATTTCTTAAAAAACAACTTGAACAAAATAAACGATCTGTTATCACAATGGATATTGGTACTGCTGGGTCTCCAAAGTTTACAGGTGACATTACACGAGAATCTGTGGCGAGCAAAACTAAAGTTCCGTCTGATTCAAACGGGCCTGCAGAAATTCTAAGTGCAATGGCAATTGGTGCTGAATTTTTTGTAAAAGATTTAGTCAATAAAAGTAGCATATCTGCAGTAGTGGGAATTGGCGGTGGAAAAGGCGCTGGTGCATTTCATGAAATAACAAAAAATTTACCATATGGTTTTCCAAAAATGCTTATTACAAGTGCAAGACCCGCTCTTCTAGCTGAGATTGCAACCACGTCTGACACGATACTCTTACCATCTATAGTAGATCTAATGGGTATAAACGAATTTACCCATAAAATTTTCGTTAATGCAGCGAATATGCTTTCTGAGCTGAGCTGGACTAAAGAGATAAAGAAATCCGGCAAAACAATAGCTATAACATCTTTTGGAGTTACAACCCCAGCTGTGCAATCAATCTTATCGAAGCTCTCAGGTACGAATATAAGAGCAATTGTCTTTCCAGCAAATGGTGCTGGAGGTCGTGCCATGGAATCTTTAATCATTAAAGGTGAGTTTGACGGTGTAATTGACTTAACAACGACAGAGATAGCAGATTTAATGTTCAATGGAACAGCTAGTGCTGGTAAGAATCGTTTAACAGCAGCAGCTAAGCGCGGGATTCCTCAAATTATAGTTCCGGGTGCAACCGACATGGTAAATTTCGGGTCGCCTGAAACAATGCCGAAAGAGTTTTTTGAGCGTAAAATATATCGCCATACACCAATGACAACTCTTTTGCGCACAAACTCTAAAGAAACTGAGGAGATTGCATATCAAACTGCGATTAGAATAAATAAATCTGTTGGGCCGGTAGTAGTAATCTGGCCAGCAAAAGGCGTGTCTGATTACGATCGTCCAGGAAAGCATTTTCATGATCCTATAGCTAATATGTCCTGGCGCGATACAATGAAAAAAAATCTCAGAGAAGATATACCTTTTTTAGAACAAAATTTACATATCAATGATCCTAAATTTGGAGCACTTTGTGCTGACTGGATGTTAAAAAAACTTAATGGGCCTTTATGAAAAATTTTTCACGACAACAAATATTAAAACGCTTAGCGTCCGAAACCTCAGCTGGTCGCCCTATTCTTGCAGCTGGTACAAGCTGTGGCTTAATTGCAAAATGTGCGGAACTTGGAGGAGCGGATTTACTTATTGTTTACAGCACGGGTAAATCAAGGTTAATGGGCTTACCAACAAGTCGTATTGGAGATTCAAACGCCGCCACATTGGAAATGGCTTCTGAAATTCGAAATGTAGTTTCTGATACTCCATTAATTGGAGGGATTGAAGCATGGGACCCTACGCGCATGGATATAGAACACTTATTGGATGATTTCCAAGAAGCTGGGTTTTCAGGAATAATTAATTATCCCACTATTTCAACCATGGGCGAACGATGGCGAAAACGAAGGGGTAAAGTTGGCCTAGGATGGGAGCGAGAAGTTGAATTAATTGAACGTGCAGCAGCACGTGATATTTTTTCAATGGCATATGTGGCCTCAGTACAAGATGCAATAGATGTCTCTAATAAAGGCGTTGATTGCATCGTGCCTCATGTAGGCGCAACCAGTGGCGGTCTTGTTGGTCATGAAACTAAAACTAAAATTGATGAAGAAATATTTAATATTTCTGAAATGATAAATTCAGTCAAAGTAAAAAAAGATGCACCAATTTTTCTTTGTCATGGTGGTAAAATTTCATCACCAGCAGACACAGAAAAAGTATACGAACAAACAAAATGTGTTGGTTTTGTTGGTGCATCGTCCATCGAGCGTATACCTGTGGAATTAGCGGTGAAAAAAATAGCAGAAGAGTTCAAAGCTATTCCATTTCCAAAAAAGAAAAACTAAATGATTTACGATAAGACTACGGATTTTTTGGTTATTGGTACTGGAGCAGCTGGAGTTAGCGCAGCACTCTATGCATCATCATCAGGTCACTCCGTGATGTTGTGCGAAAAAGCTTCCAAGATAGGGGGCACAACTGCACTCTCCAATGCCATGATATGGATACCATGCTCGGATCATGCAATTGCCGCAGGAATTGATGATTCAATTGAGAAGGCAAGAACATACTTACGCGGTGAATTAGGTGATTATTATGACGAGAAAAAGATTGAGGCCTATCTTGAATATGGCCCCATTGCAGTTAGTCAAATTGAAAAGATATCAGACATAAAATTTGTTCTTGCCGGAGCCCCTGACTATCATTCAAATAAAGAAGGAGGTGTTGATAAAGGACGCGCTTTAAGTCCAGCTCCGTTTGATGGACGCAAATTAAAAAAAGATTTTGATCTGATTGGAGATCCAATACGAGTTGTGCTTGGCGGTATGATGATTACTTCAAGCGAAATTAAATATTTTCTCAACCCAATTAAATCAGCGAAAGCTTTATTGCATGTTTCACGCCGTGTTTGTCGTTACATCATTGATCGTATGAGATTTTCACGCGGCACTGAATTAAGTGGTGGGAATGCCTTTTTGGCAGCAGCTTTAACAAGTATTCGTAAATTTAAAATAAACTTGTCGACAGAAAGCACTTTGAGGGAACTCATAATTAAAGATGATAGGGTAACTGGGGCAATCATTGCTCATAACGACTCAGATGTTAGAGTAAAAGCAAAATATGGTGTTATTTTGGCCACAGGTGGATTTGCTGCTAATCCAGTTTTAAGAAAAAACATTGGTGCTAAGCATCAACATGATGTCACATTGTGTGCAAAAGAAAACCAAGGCAAGGGGATACAAGCTGCAAATGCGGCGGGTGCTGCACTTGATTTAAAAGTAGCAAGTCCAGGATTTTGGACACCTGTATCGCGATTAAAAAATAAAGATGGATCAACAACTATAGTACCATATGGTTGGTTAGATCGAGGTCGTCCTGGCGTTATCGCAATAAACCCTCAAGGTAAAAGATTCGTTAATGAATCTAATTCATATCATGATGTTTGTATTGCGCTTTATGAAAATGGCTATCCTAAAGATGAACGATTCTTTTTTATATGTGAGGAGTCTTTCGTAAAAAAACGTGGTATGGGAGATATACTGCCATGGCCATGGACACCCAGTCTCCAAAGTTACATAAAACGTGGCTACATTCAAAAAGGTCTAACACTCGAATCACTGGCAAAAGAAATTAATATATCTTCTAAATCTCTAATAAACACCATCAATCAACACAATCAAAACGTTCTTTCCGGCGAGGATCTCGAATTTGGAAGAGGGAAATCGGCTTTCAATCGTGCTCTCGGTGATGAAAGCTTGGGACTGAAAAATCCTAATCTAGGTGAAATTAAAAATGGACCCTTTATAGCACTTAGAATTGTGCCGGGAACCTTAGGTACAGCAGCTGGATTAAAAACAGATGAAATGGCACGTGTTTTAAAAGAGGATGACAGTGCCCTCAAGGGACTTTATGCAATTGGAAATGATGCCACTTCAATAATGGCAGGAATTTATCCTGGTGCTGGTATTACTATTGGACCGGGAATAGTTTCTGCTTTTTTAGCAATTAAAGATGCTAAAAATAGAGCCAAAGAAATAGGTTAATAAATTTAAATTATTATGTTTTTTTTGAATAATCTTTATGCTGGAGCCTTAATTCAATGAGACCATTAATTTTTATAGGGACCACTAATTTAGATGTTAATTTTTATTCGAATGCGCTTCCATCTGTTGGCCAGAGCTTAATCGGCAAAATTGAAGAATTCACTGGTGGAAAGGGTGCTAACCAAGCAGTTGCCGCTGCAAAACTTGGAGGAAATCCCTACTTTGCAACTATGTTAGGAGAAGATAGTGCAGCAGACGTGTTGATGGAAAATCTCGCTGGATTCGGTGTTCAAACAAATAAAATTCAGAGAAAACCAGGGGCAACATCAGGAAAAGCTTTAATTTTAGTGGCAACAAATGGTACCAATATGATGGGTATTGATGTTGGTGCAAATGATAAATTTAATTCAGATGACGTGCTTTTAGCGCTTCAAGATGTGCCAGAGAATGCAGTAATGGTTGTTGAAATGGGTTTACCTGTTGAAACATGTAGAACTGCTTTTAAAAATAAAAAAAATCGAACTTTAATTTTCAATCCTGCTCCAGTTAGGGCACAGCTATCTGAGGAAGATTGTGAGCTTATTGACATAATAACTCCAAATGAAACTGAAGCTGAAGAGCTGACTGGACTTAAAGTCTCATCTATAGATGAAGCCTTCATAGCTGCTAAACAACTTCAGAAAAAAGGTATTGCAGCTGTAGCCATAACATTAGGGTCAAATGGTGTCGTTTATGTTGATCAGGAACAGGAAATTTATCAAGAAGCTTTTAAAGTTGATGCAATTGATACAACGGGAGCAGGCGATGCTTTTAATGGGGCATTAGCAGTTTCAATTGCACAGGGAATGAAAATTAAAGATTCACTTCGCTTTGCAGCAGCAACAGCCAGTCTTTGTGTAACACGTAAAGGTGCGCAAACATCTATGCCAACTAAGCACGAAGTTGAAAGCTTTTTGGCTGAAAAGGGGCTCTAAATAAATGAAATGTTTTAGTTTAAAAGGAAAAACTGTTCTTATTACTGGAGCATCAGGTGGTATTGGTTTAGCTCTTGTAAAAGGCTTTGTCGAAGCATCAGCAAATGTAATTGCAACAGACCTAAATCTTGAACCCATTAAAGCATCCATAAAAAATGATTGTGTGATCCCCTTCAAACTGGATGTTTCGAATGAAGATGAAATAAAAAATATATTACAACAAGCTCGCGCTTACTTTGATCCAGTGACTGTTTTAATAAATAACGCAGGTATTAAATCAAATGAGCGTTTAATAGATGGAGATGTAAATAAAATCCAAAAGACGCTTACAATCAATACTGATTCTGTACTAAGTTTAACGCGCATTGTTTACAAAGATTCACTTAGAAATTTTGGTGGAGCTATTATCAACATTGGTTCTTCTATCTCATCAAAAGGAGCAGTGTTCAATTACCAAGCTGGAGGGGCAGACTACTGCTATTCAAAAGCAATCGTTCATGACATGACTCAACTTCTAGCTTATGAAACAGCGTGTCAAAATGTTACTGTTAATGCGATAGCTCCAGGTATTATTCAGACACCATTGCATGGCAGACCTGCAGAGGAAACTGAGCAACGACATAAAGGACGCATTCCACTTGGACGAGTTGGACAACCTGAAGATGTCGTAGGTGCCGCAGTTTTTTTAGCATCAGAAGCAGCTTCATATATTACTGGCCAGGTATTACATGTTAACGGTGGTATGGTGATGAGCGATTGAAAAATTCTATAAAAAACTGGCCGAAAATATCAGCTTTTATTAGTGATTTAGATGGTGTCACTTATCGTGGCAAAAAACCTATAGAGTCTGCTGTTAATGCTTTTCGCTTATGGAATGATATTGGCATCCCATATGCATTTGTAACGAATAATTCAACAAAGTCAGCTGAAGAATTTAGCTCTAAACTAAATGCAATGAACATCCCAGCTGATCCTAAAAAAATAATTACATCAAGTGCAGTTGCTGCACAAAAACTTAAAAAAATGCTTAAGCCCAAATCTCGAGTCATGGTAATTGGAGAAAAAGCACTTGTTGAGGCAATAGCAGAATGTAACTTTACCATTGCTGATGAAAATGTTGATGCAGTAATTACTGGTTTAGACCGTAGCTTTACTCATAAAAAATTAGCAAAAGCTCAAGAAGCACTGTTAAAAGGTGCTCTTTTTGTTGGAACAAATCCAGATTTTATGTTGCCAAAAGATGATGGATTTGAACCAGGAGCTGGGTCAATTCTCAAGGCCATTGAATTTGCATCAGGAGGCATCAAACCCATTATTATTGGCAAACCAAATCCTGATCTTGTCCTAAAAGCATTATCTGTTTTAGGCACTGAGCCATCTTCAACTTTTATGCTTGGAGACCAAATTCAAACAGACATAATGGCTGGTAAAGCTGCTGGGCTTAAAACCATTCGAGTTCAAACAGGTGTTATTGAAAAGGGACCGTTTACTATCTCACCTGACTTTGATATTGAAAATTTAGAATCTATACCTTTAGAAGCCTTTGCAAAAAAGTAGGGTCATTTAAATCAATTTTTTTGGAAAACCAATGCAAAATCTAAGTGAAGAATTGGCGTTCTAAGCACAATAATGATAAAAATAACAGAAATAATAATTAAAAAATTCTAATTTAATATTTTTTAAGAAACATCAGGACAAGTGCTGTCTAATTTTGACGTACTTGATAAAAACAAAACAGAAAGCCCGATTATTCGGGATGAGGAAATAAAATGAAAAGAATCCAGCGGGTAGCAGTTCTAATCATCTCCTGCTTATACCTAACAATAAATGCTCAAGCTGATCACCATGGTGATTATGTCATTCACGATTTTAAAAAACAGCAATTAACTCCTGTCTATTGGTCTGAGGGTGGCGCAATAGGTGATTTCAATAATGATGGAGACATGGATGTAGTTGTTGGGCCGGACATATACCTTGGGCCTAACTTTGATCGAAGAACTGGTTTTCGCCATGAGTATTACCCAGCAGTCGCACCAACAAGGCGCAGTCATCGAGATTTTTCTTATTACTCTAACGATAACTTCTTTTCATGGCCATATGACTTTGATGGAGATGGATGGCTAGATATCATGGTGGCGGGGTTGCCTAATACTCCAGCTTACTGGTACGAAAACCCTGGAAAGCCTTTTGGTGGCAGATCTCCAGATATACCGGTGCACTGGGAAAAACATTTTGTTCACAGCAATGTTAAAAATGAGGCGCCTGATTTGATAGATATTGATGGAGATGGATTTCCAGAACTTTTAACGGCTTATGATGAGCATTATGGTTACGCAAAGGCTAACCCTGTATCTCCAAGGCTTCCATGGACTTTCTATCCAATATCAACACACGATGAGATTATCCATCACTATACTCATGGTATGGGCCTTGGAGACATTGACGGTGATGGTCGTGTTGATTACTTAACTGGTGAAGGATGGTACCGACAACCAGTATCTCTAGACCCAGCTTCGGATTGGGAGTTTCATCCGCATGCATTTCTTGATCGTGAGATCAACACAGTATTCTGTTGTTTAACTGGCGGTGGCACTATGTGGGCTTATGATGTAAACGGTGATGGCCTAAATGATGTCCTTACCAGTATAGACTCTCATGGTTGGGGATTAAGTTGGTATGAACAAATCCGCCAATATGGTGATTCTGGAGAAATGATCACATTTAAAGAACATCGTATTCTTAGCAGAACAGAAGAAAATACGGATAACCCATATGGGGTTCAATTTTCACAACTTCATGATATAGATCTTGTTGATATTGATGGTGATGGCTTATTAGATATTTTAACTGGAAAGACATGGCGAGCTCATGACTTTGGTGATCCAGGATCTAGGCAAGATCCCGTTATTTACTGGTTTAAACTCACACGCCAAAAAAATGGTGATGTAGAATATATTCCCTACAAAATAGACGATACAGCCGGTATAGGTAGACAACTTAGAAGTGGTGACATTAATGGTGATGGACATCCTGACTTTGTAGTTGGCAATAAACTTGGCGCATTTGTTTTCATTCAAGAGCCAAGAAAAGTAAGTCGTAAAGAATGGAAAGCAGCGCAGCCTGTTCGTCTCAAAAACTTTAAATGAGATAAAATTTTCTATATTTGAAGTTTGAAACCCAAAACCGCTCGTTAAATTTTGACGAGCGGTTTTTTTATAAAAAATTCATCTTTTTGTGACTTTTACTCTAATAGCTTCCAGCAATCTGAAATAAAACGGTAACTTGTCGATTGTGAATAATGCTCGCCAGGCATTAAAAGAGTGCTTGGAAAGGATGATATATTTGGAGTGTCAGGAAAATGCTGAGGTTCAAGGCACATTCCATCGTAT
>Ga0163109_10004016_pt1 | contig 11215 bp, 6 predicted proteins | sample CRUFie1St13metaG_FD_108704 | JGI IMG/M metagenome (GOLD analysis project Ga0163109, IMG submission 108704) | Marine microbial communities from the Costa Rica Dome - CRUD Field 142mm St13 metaG | ecosystem: Environmental > Aquatic > Marine > Oceanic > Photic zone | place: Costa Rica: the Eastern... | reverse complement strand
GCACTGGTAATTTTCAATGGGTTAACGGAATAAAAGATACACAAGTAATATTTTATCCAGATCCAAAAGGTAGGTTTAAAGTAAGTTGGGTACCACCAACTCATATGCAAAATAAAATAATAATAAAAAATGGCACGAAATATCCTGGCAACGATCATATGGGTGCTTTTGGTTGTGATAGCTACGACATTAGTGGCACGGTAGATGGCAAGGGCTCGAAAGGAGCGCTACACGGTTTAACTAAATTTAGTATGGAGGATTGTCCTCCACATCACTTTTTTTTAGAATATTTAGCAAGACCACAAACTGCTGATATGTTTTTTGAAGATGTGCTTATGGCTTTGGTGTTTTACGGTATGCCAATGCTTGCTGAAAATAACAAGCCAAGATTATTATACTATTTAAGACGTCGAGGTTACAGAGGTTATAGTATGAACAGACCAGATAAAATATGGAATAAATTATCTGTTGCTGAAAAAGAAATAGGTGGTATACCAAACTCAAGTGAAGATATAAAGCAAGCTCACGCCGCTGCTATAGAAATGTATATACAAAAGTATGTTGGTAATACTACAGAAGATGAGTACGGAGATATGTACTTTAACAGAACTTTAAACGATTGGGCTAAGTTTGATATAAACAAACGTACGAAGTTTGATGCAACAATTAGTAGCGGTTTAGCTATTATGGCTTGTAATAGACATTTGTATAAGCCTAATCCAAATATAGAAAAACAAAAATTAAACATTAACATATCAAGATATGATAACAGAGGTTTCATGTCTAAAATAATAAACAATTAAATATGGCTGAGTCAGTACATGTTAACTTTCCTTCACAAGTCGTAAGCGACTTAGAAAAATCTAGTTATGACTATGGATTAAGAGTTGCTAGAGCTATCGAACAAGAGTGGTTTAACGGAACTTATTCCAATAAATACTTTGACACTCAATCAAAGTTTCATCAATTAAGATTATACGCAAGAGGTGAACAATCAATACAAAAATACAAAGACGAATTATCTATTAATGGTGATTTGTCTTATTTAAATTTAGACTGGACACCAGTTCCAATTATACCTAAGTTTGTTGATATAGTTGTTAACGGTATGTCAGAGCGTATGTTTAATGTAAAAGCATATTCACAAGATCAATACGGTGTTAGCAAGCGTACTGAATACATGGAGTCAATGCTAAGAGATATGCGATCAAAAGAGTTTAACAATATGGCTGCTGTAGGTATGAGTATGAACTTGTACGAAAATGATCCTGAAACTTTACCAAGCAACGAAGAAGAACTAGCGTTACATATGCAACTTAGTTACAAGCAGAACGTAGAAATAGCAGAAGAACAAGCAATAAACACTTTATTAGATGGTAATAATTATGATTTAATAAGAAGAAGAATGCTGCGTGATCTTACGGTTTTAGGTATTGGTGCTGTAAAAACTAACTTTAATTTTAGCGAAGGTGTTACTGTTGAGTATGTAGATCCCGCTAATTTAGTTTATTCATATTGTGAATCACCATATTTTGAAGATTTATATTATGTTGGTGAAGTTAAAACAATACCTTTTAACGAACTAGTAAGACAATTTCCTGGTCTTAGTCAATCAGAACTAGAGACAATACAAAAAAGTGCTAAAAGACCAACTGGTAGATACACTCAAAGAGAAGTTTATGATAAAAACAAGGTTCAAATACTTTATTTTAATTACAAAACTTACAACCACGATACTTATAAATTAAAAGAAACAGGCACGGGTGCTGAAAAAGCTATAGAAAAACCAGACACTTTTAATCCACCGTCTGACAAAGAAGGTAATTTTGCAAGACTACAAAGAGCTGTAGAAGTTTTATACGAAGGCGCTTTAATACTAGGAACTGATAAGTTGTTGGCTTGGAATAAATGTGAAAACATGATGCGTAGTAAAAGTGATTACAATAAGGTAAAGATGAATTACTCTATTGTAGCTCCACGTATGTACAACGGTAGAATAGAAAGTACTGTTAGTAGAATAACAGGCTTTGCTGATATGATACAGTTAACACATTTAAAATTGCAGCAAGTAATGTCAAAGATGGTGCCAGATGGTGTTTATTTAGATGCTGATGGTTTAGCTGAAATAGATTTAGGTAATGGAACAAATTACAACCCGCAAGAAGCTTTAAATATGTTTTTCCAAACAGGTTCTGTTATTGGTAGATCAATGACACAAGACGGTGATCCTAATGCTGGTAAAATACCTATACAGCAAATAGCTAATAGCTCAAATAATGGTAAGCTACAAAGTCTAATACAAACGTATAACTATTATTTACAAATGATTAGAGATACGACAGGGCTTAATGAAGCTAGAGACGGTAGCGTGCCTGATCCTAAAGCTTTAGTTGGTGTTCAAAAGTTAGCTGCAGCTAATTCAAATGTAGCTACCAGACATGTGTTGTTAGCTTCAATGTTTATTACAGCTGAAATAGCTGAAAAGCTATCATTGAGAATATCTGATATACTAGAGTATTCACCGACAAAAGAAGCTTTTATACAAGCTATAGGAGCTCACAATGTTGCTACGTTAAAAGAAATGAAAGAACTTCACTTGTATGACTTTGGTATATTTTTAGAACTAGAGCCAGATGAAGAAGAAAAACAAATGCTTGAAAATAATATACAAACAGCTTTATCTCAAAAACTTATAGAATTAGACGATGCAATTGACGTTAGAGAAATAAAAAACACTAGACTTGCAAATCAGTATTTAAAATTAAAAAGAAAAAAGAAAGCTGAAGCTGATCAAAGAATACAACAAGAAAATATAAAAGCACAAGCAGAAGCTAACGCTCAACAACAGCAAGCTGCGGCTCAAGCTGAAATACAAAAAAATCAAGCTAAAACAGCTGCGATGGTGCAAGCAGAAACAGCTCAAGCTAAATTTAAAATAGAATACTTACAAGAAGAAGTAAGGCTTAAAAAAGAACTTATGCAATATGAGTTTGAACTTAATTCTCAATTAAAAAATATGGAGAATAAAAGTAAAGAAAATATCGAGACTATGAAACAAACTGGGAAAGATACTAAAAAATTTGAATCTTCAGGTAATGATATAATAGGGAGTGGTGTAGGCCTTGATAAATTTAACCCAAAAATTAACTAATTATATAATATTTTATTATGGAAGAAAAAAAAGATAACGCAGCTAATAAAGCTGTAGAACAACCTATTGTAGACACCGAGGTTGGAAAACAAAAAGTAAAAAAAAGGCGAGCTACTTTAAAAAAAGAAGAGCCTATAACAAAAGTAGATTTAAGTAAACCAAAAACCAAAGAAAATGAAGTTACAAACGATAACGTTGACAAAACAGGAGTCACTGAGGATGCTAAATCCGAGGACACCGGGACCACACAAGAACAAAAAGAAGTACAGCCGGAAGAGCAAACACAAGAAGAGCCAGTATTAGAAGAAATAACTGAAGAAAAAGTAGAAGAAAAAGTTGAAGAGTTGGTTGAAGAAACTAAAGAGGCTATAGTTGAAGCTCAAGAAACAGGTAAAGAACTTCCAGAAAACGTTCAAAAGCTGATTGACTTTATGGAAGAAACTGGTGGTGATATATCTGATTACGTTAGACTTAACCAGGATTATTCTAAAATGGATAACTTAACTGCTTTAAAAGAATATTACAAACAAACAAAACCACATCTTACAGCTGATGAAATAGATTTTATGATGGAAGATCAGTTTTCTTACAATGAAGAAGAAGATGAGGAAAAAGATATTAAAAGAAAAAAATTAGCGTTAAAAGAGCAAGTTGCGAATGCTAAGAACCACTTGGACGGTTTAAAGTCCAAATACTATGAAGAAATTAAAGCTGGGTCAAAGTTGACCGCTGAACAACAGAAGGCTATTAATTTCTTTAATAGATACAATAAGGAATCTGAGGCTAATAAAAAAGTTGCAGATAAACAGAAAGAAGTATTTTTAAATCAAACTAACAATTTGTTTAATCAAGATTTTAAAGGTTTTGATTTTAATGTTGGTGATAAAAAATACAGATTTAATGTTAAAAACGCAAATGAAGTAAAAGAAAATCAAAGCGACATTAATAACTTTGTCAAAAAGTTTTTGAATAAAAGTAACGAAATGTCAGATGCTGCAGGTTATCATAAATCTTTATTTACTGCAATGAATCCAGATGCTATTGCAAGGCATTTTTACGAGCAAGGTAAAGCTGATGCTATAAAAGAAACTGTTGCTAGAGATAAAAACGTAAACGTAAATCCTAGAGGTTCTTTTAACCAAGCTCAAGTAGGAGGTCTTAAATTTAAAGTGTTAGGAGACGATGCCAATGATTTTAAAGTAAAAATAAAGAAAAACAAATTATAAATTTAAAAACTATTTAAAAAATGGCAACAGGTTTTACTCCTGGTTCAAATTTGAATAGTGTACCATCCGCACAACCGCAGACGTTAACGACTAACTATATCGATTTTACGTCTCAAGATACTAAAGGGTGGGCACAACAATTTTTACCAGATTTAATGGAAAAAGAAGCTGAAGTGTTCGGTAACAGAACAATCGGTGGATTTTTAGAAATGGTCGGCGCTGAAGAAGCAATGTCCTCTGATCAAGTAATCTGGTCAGAACAATCAAGATTACATTTATCTTACCAAGGTAACGTACAAAGATCGTCACCTAATGGTACTTATACATTCGCTGCAATTAAAGACATTGATGGTAACGCTGTAACAGGTGCTACTGCCGCTGCTGCAAGTGCAAACATGGCTATAAGAGTTGGTGATTTAGTAATTTTATCTGATGCTGACGCAACTATAAAAGGTTACGTTAGTGATGTATTAGCTCCTGCTCAAGCTGGTTCTCCGGCTGCGGGTGTGTTCTTTGCTAAATATACTATTGTTCCTTTAACTGATAACGGTTCTGGAATTGGAAACGTTGCGGTTTCTAACACTGACGTTACTTGTGGTTTAATGGTTTACGGTTCTGAGTACGCGAAAGGTACTGAAGGTAGAACTGCTTCTAACCAACCGCGTTTCAAGTCTTTTACTAACAAGCCTATCATAATGAAAGACAGATATGAGGTCTCAGGATCTGATGCTGCTCAAATTGGTTGGGTTGAAGTTACTGGTGAAGACGGACAAAACGGTTACTACTGGTACTTAAAAGCTGCTGGTGATACTAGATCTAGATTTACTGATTACTTAGAAATGACAATGGTTGAGCATGAACTTGCTACAAACACTGTAACTTCTCACTACTCTAATACTTTAGGTGGTTCAGAAGGTATGTTCGCGGCTATCAAGTCTAGAGGTAATGTTTATGATGGTTTATTAGCAAACACTGTAGCTAACTTTACTGGAGCAAACGTTTTAGCAGACTTTGATGAAATACTAAAAGAATTTGACAAGCAAGGTGCTATTGAAGAATACATGATCTTTGGTAACAGAGACGTTATGCTTAGCATTGACGATATGCTAGCTTCAATGAATTCTTACGGTTCTGGTGGTACATCTTATGGTGTATTTGACAACTCTGAAGATATGGCATTGAATTTAGGTTTCTCAGGATTTAGAAGAGGTTCTTATGACTTCTACAAGTCTGACTGGAGATACTTAAACGACAAAGCTACAAGAGGTGGTATCAAAGATGTTGATAACCACGTTAGAGCGGTCTTTATTCCAGCTGGTACTACAACTGTGTACGATCAGTCATTAGGAAAAAATCTTAAGAGACCTTTCCTACATGTAAGATACAGAGCTTCTCAATTAGAAGACAGACGTTTCAAAACTTGGACTACTGGTTCAGTTGGAGCTGCTACTACTGATTTAGATGCAATGGAGATGCACTTCTTATCTGAAAGATGTTTAGTTGTGCAAGGTGCTAACAACTTCATATTACTTGAGGGTACAGGTACATACAACTAATCTTAATTAATTAAAGCCGGGACTTCGGTCCTGGCTTTTATTTACTAATTTTATTATATATTATATTATGAAAAAAGAAAACAAAACTCAAGACACTTGGGAAATAAAAGATAGAACATATGTTTTAATGGACATGTCACCTCTAGGTTATCATTTAAAATCAACAGGGCTTTATTATTTTGACGAAGATAAAGGTTATGAAAGAGAAATAACTTACGCAAGAAATCAAAGAACTTGTTTTGTTGATGAAATGAAAGGTGATATTAGACCTGGCCATATTTGGTTTAGAGATGGGGCTTTATATGTTCCAAAAAACAATGTTACTTTACAAAAGTTTTTATCTCTCTACCATCCGTATAGAGATAAAAAATATTTTGAAGTTAATAATCAAGCAGTTGCAGAAGATGAAGTAGATACTATAATGCTTGAAATAGAAGCTTTAAATTTAGCTCAAAAGTTAGACATAGAACAAGCTGAAGCTATTATGCGTGTACAAAAAGGCTCTAGTGTTAATAAGATGAGTTCTAAGGAACTTATGCGTGATTTACTAGTATTTGCTAGGAACAATCCGGTGTTGCTCTTAGAATTAGCCTCTGATGACAACGTGCAACTTAGAAACGTAGGTATAAAAGCTTGTGAAGCTGGAATAATAAATCTATCTCAAGATCAAAGAACATTTACTTGGGGATCTAATGATAGAAAATTACTTAACGTTCCTTTTGATGAAAACCCATATTCAGCATTAGCCGCTTGGTTTAAGACTGATGAAGGTGTTGAGATTTATTCTCAAGTCGAGAAAAAATTAAAATAATCAAACTGTAGTGGTAGTCGCCCTACAGGGCGATTACTAACTACTAATAAAAAAAAATATGGCAATAAGCGTAGACACAGTATATCAAAGAGTATTAGCTATTGCTAATAAAGAACAAAGAGGTTACATAACACCTCAAGAATTTAATTTATTAGCTAATCAGGCTCAAACAGAAATATTTGAGTCTTATTTTTATGATAAAAATCAAAGAGAAAGATTAGAGCCAGATGAAAAAGAATATTCTGAAACTAGTATATCTAAATTGCTAGAAAGAAAACTAGCTCCATTTACAACAATTGCAACCGTGACTTTTGGAACAACATATCCATCACACTACCAAATAGGTAAAATATTTTTAGACGGCCAAGAGTGTGTTAAAATGGATAGAAACGAATTAAAATCTTACAAAACTTCAGTAAGACATCAATCAATAAGTATGGTTAATTTAAGCGCTGTGTATATAGACTCTTTAACTAACGGAGAAGATATTGAGGTTTATAGGTTTGATGGTAGTGTCTCAAAAGAAACGTCTGGTGTTACTTGCGAAGTTATTAACGCACCCGCCGCTGTTGAGTGGGCTTATGTTGTAGTTAATGAAAAAGCTTTATACAATGCTAGTGCCGCTACAGATTTTACACTACATATATCTGAAGAAAACACTTTAGTTAATAGAATATTAGAGTTAGCAGGTATAATATTAAACAAACCTGGATTAGTAAATTTAGCAGCAACAAGAACTCAAGCTGAACAACAAACTCAAAAACAATAAAACATGGCATTAATTACAAACGCAGAACAAAGTTACTACGCTAGCACTGGTAATCATGGCAACTATAGATTTTTATCTCTTAAAGATATTATACAAGCATTTAAAGCTACTTACGTTGGTAAAGGAAAAATATGTGAAAACGTTTTTGAAGGTGATATTGTTTTTCACGCTGGTAGAGCTTTGCAAGAATTAAGCTACGATACTTTAAAAGTTGTTAAAAATTGGGAGGTTGAAATACCAGCTTCATTAATGCTTGTTATGCCTGTTGATTATATTAATTACTGTAAGCTTTCTTGGTCAGACGAGTCTGGTGTTGAAAGAGTAATATATCAAACAGATAAAACATCTAATCCTAGAAATATAACAGAAACTGTAAATGCAGATGGTGGATTTACAATAAGCGGCGCAAATGATGATTTAGCTTTTACAGAAACATCTGATACTAGAGAAAAATACAACTCACAAGAGCTTAATACCTTGGCTATGCATAGACAAGATAGAGACGCTTATAATTATTTAGATGGTAATAGGTATGGTATTGATCCACAATACGCTCAGATAAATGGTAGTTTTTATATTGATGAGCAAGCAGGAAAATTTCATTTTAGCTCTAATATTTCAGGAAAAACTGTAATACTAAGATATATAAGTGATGGCTTGTTAACAAACGAAGATCATAGTGGTATAGATTATACTAACACGCCAGTACCAAAGTTTGCAGAAGAAGCAATGTACAAACACATGTTATTTGGTATACTGTTATCAAGAAAAGATACGCCAGGTGGTTTGTTAGCTGAGATTAAAAAACAAAAAATAGCCGAAACAAGAAAAACAAAACTAAGATTACAAAATTTTAAACTAGAAGAATACGCTAGAATACTAAGAGGAGGTAGTAAAATTATAAAACACTAAAATATGCCGGAGTTAAAACGTAACTTCTCTCAGGCCAAGATGAATAAAGACCTTGATGAAAGGTTAATACCAAACGGCCAATACAGAGACGCTTTAAATATACAAATATCTACTTCAGACGAATCCGACGTTGGTTCTGCCCAAACACTAATGGGTAACACTCTAAGAAATGTTATAGAAAATAGTGGAGTCTATAACATACCAACAACTTCAACTTGCATAGGAACTATAGCTTTACCGGAAACGGATAAGATATATTATATGGTAGCTGCCAGTGTTAAAAACGACAATGGTAATCCAAATAATATACAAAAAGATTATATATTAGAATATGATACTTTAAAAAACACTATTAAATATGTTTTTGTAGATATTCATAATGTAAAAACCTCTGCTAGTATAGCCTCTAACAATACTAACAATGTTAGAATACCAGATTTAGGATCTTCAACAATAAATATAACCGGTGTTAGAATAGGTATGAAACTTATACATGCTAACTATGGTCCTGATGACAATATAAAAGTAACTGATATAGCTTATGATACTGGTAACAGTAGATGGAAAATAACTCTAAGTAAAAACGTTAGCGTTAGTAGTAGTGACGAATTAACATTTATTGCTGATAGAGTTTTAAACTATAGTAAAGATGTAATAATAACCGGTATAAATGTTTTAGATGATTTTTTATTTTGGACAGATAATATAACAGAGCCTAAAAAAATAAATATTAAAAGATCAATAGCTGGTACAGGTGGTACCGAGTATTTAATAGGTGGTGGAGTTGCTGGTATAAACAATGGTACCCCAACAACAGATATTTTTACAGGTGATACAGATAATTTTCATACAAGATTAGTAGCTGACAGAGATAATAACGACAATTTTGAAATTGTAACAGATAGAACAGGTAAAAAAGCTATTTATGTACAAGAGCAAAATATAACTGTAATAAAAAAATCACCAACACAAGCTTTACACTTAAAGATGTCAGATCAAAAAGATCCAAGAGTAAATTCTAGTGGTGTTACTAATCCATCTGCACAGGCTGCAACAATTGATTTTACGGGTAAGGCAGCTGGTGATGATATTTCAATTACATTTGATGGTGCTGTAGATTTTAGAGTTGGTGATATTTTACTTTTTACAGATGATAGTTCTGCTCCTATAGCTTCTTTTGAGGAAGGTAAATCTAAAATAAGAGCTGTAGTTACAACATCTTTAGTTTCAGATCCAGATAATTTACACGCAACCGGTTTTGTTGTTAGAATACTATCAATATCAAATGACGTTGAAGAAGCTTCTACTCCTTATTTTGTAAGAAAAACTAAAGCTGATCCTTTGTTTGAAAATAAATTTGTAAGATTTAGTTATAGATATAAATATCAAGATGGTGAATACTCAACGTTTGCACCTTTTTCTGAGCTAGCATTTTTACCAGGTAATTTTGATTACGAGCCAAGAAAAGGTTATAATTTTGGTATGAGCAATAGACTTAGAAGTTTAGAGCTTTGTAATTATTATTCAGAAGAGTTAATTACTAACGATGTTATAGGTATAGATCTGTTATATAAAGAAGATGGAAAACCTACTGTGTATACTGTAAAATCAATATCTCAAAAAGACGGGCACCCTGTATGGCCTGATACAGCTAACAATGCTTACGACAGGGGTAAGTATGTTGTAACTTCAGACGTGATACACGCTGTACTACCTTCAAATCAATTATTACGACCTTATGACAATGTACCGAGACTTGCTAAAGCTCAAGAGATAAGTGCTAACAGATTAATATACGCTAACTATTTACAAAACTATAATGCTGACGATCCTGTTTTAGAAATATCAAAACACTCTCAAGAACTTGATGATATAGGTGAAGAGTTTGCAGCTGCTTCTGTAAAATCATTAAGAACTTATCAAGTTGGTGTAGTGTTTTGCGATAACTATGGAAGAGAAACGCCAGTATTAACTTCTAAAAATGCTTCAGTTAAATTTGATAAATCTTGTTCTACACAAAGAAATAGACTTTTTACTAGATTAAAAAGTGATGCGCCGCCTTGGGCAACTCATTACTCTTATTATGTAAAAGAAACATCTTCTGAATATTACAACATGGCGATGGATAGATATTACTTTGCTAACGACGGTAATATATGGTTGTCTTTTCCTTCTGCTGAAAGAAATAAAATTACAGAAGATGATTATTTAATACTTAAAAAAGCGCACAGAACTAATGAACCTGTTTATGATAAAGCAAGATATAAAGTATTAGCTATAGAAAATGAAGCGCCAGACTTTATAAAAACAACAAGAAAGTTAGTAGGTAAATGTAAACACGGCAGTACTCAAACAATATCAGGTGGTTCAGGTTCTGGGGCTGGTGGTAATTTTGGTAACGGTATTGGTCAAGGTTATCCTATACCAGGTGAAAGTGAAGTCACTATTCAAAGAAGTGCTTTTATAGATTCTTTTGGAGATCAAATATTAACATTTACGCCTGACAAGTTATTTTTAAAAGTACAAGACCCAACAAACAGTTCAGAAGAATATGAAGTCATGAAAATGTCTGATGATGGAACTAAAGTTACTATAACTTTATCTACTATATTTGGTGAAGACATGTCATTTACAGACTCTGATACTACTTCTACCGGCACACAACCACCTAACGGTTTAATAATAACTTTATTAGAGCATAAAATAGAAAACAGACCTGAGTTTGATGGTAGATTTTTTGTTAAAATATATAGAGATGAAAGTTTATCAAAGTATATTTTATCTAGTGAT
>Ga0163109_10004015_pt1 | contig 11220 bp, 6 predicted proteins | sample CRUFie1St13metaG_FD_108704 | JGI IMG/M metagenome (GOLD analysis project Ga0163109, IMG submission 108704) | Marine microbial communities from the Costa Rica Dome - CRUD Field 142mm St13 metaG | ecosystem: Environmental > Aquatic > Marine > Oceanic > Photic zone | place: Costa Rica: the Eastern... | reverse complement strand
TGAATTTTCTTATTGGCAGCCAGCAGATAGTATAGCGATTTTTAAATTACTTGCACTCAAAATGACTGCTCAAATAGATGCAGAGGTAAAATATGCTAAAGCTTCTCTGACAATAGAGGACAAGAAATTACTGACCGCATTATTACCAGATGCACCCGGCAAAATAATAGGAAAGCTTTCATATAACCAACAAGTCTCTTCGAAAATATCTCCAGATTTTAATAAACAAGAAAATTCGAAATCTTCTTTTGAATTTCCAAATTTGGAAACTGCAGGAGCATCTAATGTTTTTGGAGCAACAAAAGAAAGATCTGCAGCAAATGGAGCTTTAATTGCAAATGATCCCCACTTTGAGCTTTCTGCACCATCTCTATTTTATTTGGCGAGAGTACAACTTGGAAAAGGTAACGTAATTGGAGCTTCACTTCCTGGTACGCCCGTAATTATAAGTGGGAGAAACGAACAACTAGCATGGGGCATCACAGCTTCATATCTTGATGATCAAGATATATTCATAGAAGAAATCAATTCATCAAACCCAAGCCTTTACAGAACAAAAAATGGTTGGGCAAAATTTAAAATTGACGAACAATATATCAAGGTCAAAAATTCTTCAAATTTAAAAATCAAAAGACGATGGACAAACAATGGTCCAGTTTTACAAGGTTCAGTTTTCAATTTATCAAGTATTACACCTAAAAATCACATCCCTACACTTTCTTGGACAGGTCTATCAGACAAAGACACCACAATTTCATCAGCAATCAATTTGATGCAGAGTCAGAATGTTCGACAAGGACTGAATGCACTAGAAGATTTTTATGCACCGTCCCTTAACTTTTTGTTAGTTGATAATAACAGAATGACGCTTAAAAGTGTTGGTAAAATGCCACGCAGATCTCCAATAAATCAAAATCAAGGTCGGATGCCATCTCTGGGATGGAAAGCAGAGAATAATTGGCGAGGCTTTTGGGGATACGAAGTAAACCCAACTGTAAACAGTTCACCAGGTGATATATTGGGCAACACAAATAATAAAATAACGGATGAGAAATTCCCGCAACATATGTCATATTTTTGGGGTGACACTCAAAGAATTCTCAGATGGCAAAAGTTAATGCAAAATAGAGAAGTGCATACGAGAGAAAGTTTTATAGAGGCACAACTTGATACTGTATCACCTACCGCTCGATCCCTTTTGCCAATTATAGGTTCAGAACTTTGGTATTCACAACCAATGGGTGAAGCAGGTAGCAAAAAAAGATTGCGCTTTGATGCAATTTCAATGCTTGCTTCATGGAACGGTGAAATGAATGAACATTTACCTGAGCCTTTAATCTACTCTACATGGATGAAATTTTTACAAAAAAAATTGATTGAAGACGAACTTGGCCCTGTTTCCCAGCAATTTTTAAATATAAATCCTATTTTTATCGAAAAGGTTTTTCGCGATATTGAGGGTGCTTCTATTTGGTGTGATATAAAGCATAGTGATAATCGTGAGACCTGTGCCCAAATTGCCTCAATTTCACTTGATGAAGCACTTTCGTGGTTACAAGAGAAATATGGTAAGAACCTAAGTGCACTTAGATGGGGAGACGCTCACGAAGCTTTCCATAGAAATGAAACACTTGGCAATATTCCGATCATTAAATATTTTGTCAATATAAAACAATCGACGTCAGGTGGTAACCACACTCTTATGCGTGGAAAAAGCCTGGGAAGTGGAAAAGAGCCTTTTTTAAATATACATTCCGCTGTCTACAGAGGGGTTTACGATTTTGCTGATCCAGATAGTTCAGTTTTCATAATTTCAACTGGACAGTCAGGACACTTTTTATCCCGCCATTATGATGATTTAGGTAATTTATGGAGGCGTGGAGAATACGTACCAATGTCTTTAGATCCAAATTTAGCCAGAGCCGCATCTATTGGAAAAACGATTATTTCACCCAAATCTTTTTAACGAGCGAAAGAATAATATTTCGCCCTTTGAAGATCTGACCAAGTAACATCAAATTTAAAACCAACATCAGTATAGAATTCGTTTACGACTACGCCATTTTGATGGAGCCAAGCTTTCCTATCTCCAAACTCAAAAGGAACTATTAAAGTCTCGGAAAACTTTTTAGGCTCTAATTCGTTTTTTATATTTTTAACTAACGTTGGAATACCCTCACTCGTAGTAGCAGATAGTGTGCATATACCTTTTCTTCTTTTGACAATATTTTGTAAACTTTTTCGTTTATCAGGCTCAACTAAATCTATTTTATTCCATATTTCTAGGATGGGAATATTATCAGAGACACCGAGATTTTGGAGAACTTTATCTACTTCAAAACTTTGATTTTTGGTGTTTTTATGAGAGATATCTCGCACATGAAGAATTAAATCAGCAGACAGTACTTCTTCGAGAGTCGCTCTGAAAGCAGCTATAAGTTCTGTAGGCAAATCAGAGATAAATCCAACTGTATCGGAAAGTATCACATTAAAATCACTATCTAAACTTATTGATCTCATTTTAGGATCAAGTGTTGCAAATAGCATATTTGCAGAGAATTCGTGGGCACCTGTCAACACGTTAAATAGAGTAGATTTACCCGCATTAGTATATCCTACTAAAGCTACAATGGGAAAAGGAACCTTAGCTCGTGACTTTCTATGCAACTCTCTTGTTTTCTTAATTTTTTCAAGTTGCCGTTTCAAACTTACTAGTTGGAGATCAATCGCTCTTTTATCGGCTTCAATTTGTGTTTCACCAGGACCTCCAACAAAACCAAGGCCACCTCGCTGTCTTTCCAAATGTGTCCAGGCCCTAACAAGCCTAGAACGTTGGTAAGTCAATGCTGCCATTTCAACCTGCAAAACACCTTCTTTTGTAACAGCTCGGTCCGAAAAAATTTCTAGTATAAGAGCCGTTCGATCCAATATTTTAACTCGCCATTTATTTTCCAAACTCTGCTGCTGAACTGGTGAAATTTGACTGTTTATTATCACCAACTGAATTTCATTAGATTTAAATACTGCAGCCAACTCATCGACTTTTCCTTTACCAAAAAATTCTTTTGGACTTAGTTTTTCAATTGGGACAATCGTTGCGCCACATAAGTTTGTTCCAGGCAAAGCTTTTGATAAAGACACAGCTTCGTCTTGCAACAATAAATCGTTTTGAGCTCTAGATTCAGATTTTATTTTTGGTTGAATTACCCAAAGGGCTGTGAGTTCTTTCTTTACTACCTTCAACTCTCTTCTTCACCGTCGTATAGGGAAATATGTTGGGTAGGCATTATTGTTGAAACAGCGTGCTTGTAAACGAGTTGGGCTTGTCCATCTCTTCTCAATAAAATACAAAAATTATCAAACCAGGTTATTGCACCCTGTAATTTTACTCCATTAATTAAAAAAACCGTAACTGGTGTTTTTGTTTTGCGTACCTGGTTAAGAAATGCATCTTGTAAATTTTGACGATCAGAAGACATATCGGGAGCCTTACCTTTTATTATTATTTGACTGACCCTAAAATAACCTAAAATTAAATCAAATCAACCAAAAGCAGAAACAACCTTGTTCAGTTTTGCCTAAAAGCAAATGTAATCAGTGATAATGCAACTAATATTTCTAATCGGCCGATCACCATACTTACAACTAAAACTATTTTTAAAAAATACGATAAATCCATTGTTAATAGAGGATTGGGTCCAATTAGTTCAATAATTGGCCCAGTAGTGGTAAGGCAAGCTACTGCAAGAATAATTGAGTCTTCAAACAATATTCCAAAAATCGTTAGAATAGTTGTTACTAACGCTAAGCTTACGAGGAACAACATAAAAAAGATCCAGGCCATAAAAACAGAGTTTCCAAAGGCGTTGAGACTGCTTTTTGTTCCTACTATTGACGAAGGATGCAGTAATTTGTCTGTCTCATCCGAAAAAGCTGATAATAGAATTGATATTCGAAGTAATTTAATGCCACCCGCTGTCGTCGCCAATCCACCACCAAATAAACAAAGACCTAGCATTATTATTATGACATGAGGATTATCTAAAGATAATGAATTTGCATCCCAGTATGCACTAACATAGCCGTTTGTAGTTATAAATGAAAATACAGTGAAGAAACTACCCCAAAAAAGCTTAAACCCACTTAAAATTGCCTCTTTAAAATTTAACAAAGAATTTACGTGGCTCATGTCTTTGATAAAAAGTAACAAAGTAGCGCCCATAACTATCGATAGACCCAATCTTAACTCCCTATCAATTAATATTTTTTTTAGTTTTGCTTTATTATCTAAGGAATAAAAAATAGTGTGTGATAAGGCCAATAACAAAAACACAGCAACCACTAATTCACCTAAAAATCCTGCTCCATCCGTTTCAAATTTCTCAGGACCTGAAATTCCAGACGTGGAAAGTATGGATAAAGCTCTTATTAAGCTTGTATAGCCATCTGTTCCAAGGCTAGTAAGTGCACACCACAAAACAAAAGTAAGAGAAATATATATCGGTATTAGCTTTTGACCAACCTTTATCAACGTCTCGGATCTTTCATTTAGTGTCAAGTTCCTGTTAGACCTAGGATTGACTTTTTTACTTGAAAAATCATCAAAACCTCCACGACTTGCTGGTAAAAGAATTACAAAAGCTGCAATCCAAATTAAACAGCCACCAAACCAAGCAATTAACGCTCTCCAAAGATGCAAAGGCTTTGATAAAAAGTTATCATTAAAAACTGGTAAGCCTGTGGTTGTAAAAGCACTCACCATGTCAAAATAGACATCAGTAAAACTAACATTCTGTAAGATAATCCAGTTTGGGATTGCTAAAAATAAAGGTAACAATAAAAACAAAAGGATAAGAGAAATAATTTGTGTTGTGCCATTCTCTTTTAAATTCCGATTAGAGGTTGCCAATTTTACTAGAAAGAATATTAAAAAACCTGTCAAACAGGTATAAAAGAAAACCCTTGCTTCTCTAAAATTTTCAATAAAAACCGCATATATAGCAAGGGTAAACATCAAACCACATGCTACTGAAAATACGAGAAAAACCAGAGGTAAACTAGTAAAGCTTTTTCTTAATGTATAAATAGGTGTCATAAAATAACAGCAATTTTTATACTAAAAATAATCTATTGTCACTTGAAGAAGTCTTTCAACTTCAGCAATATCTTTAGAAAGCACAAATAAAGCAACTACATCTCCCTCTTCGATTTTTGAATTACTATCTGGCTTAAGCATTTCATTATCCTTTAAAATACCCCCTACTATAACGCCTTCAGGAAAGTCGATGTCACCTATACGTTTCCCAGCAATTAGCGACGTAGACAAAACTTGCGCCTCTATAATTTCAGCTTCGGCATCTCCGATCGAGTAAACATTTTTAACCTTACCATGTCGAACGTGCTTCAAAATTGAGCTTACTGTTGTCGCCCTGGGATTAATATAAGCGTCAATACCAAGAGGTTCCATTAATGCAGCCATAGTTGGATCATTAATAAGCGCAATTGCCTTATTACATCCTTTTGATTTTGCCCTCACCGCAGCAAGCATGTTTGTTTTATCGTCATCGGTTACGGCCAGGATAGCATCAGCTGTTGACACATTTGCCTCTTCCAACAGAGCAGAGTCCAAACCATCACCATGAAGCACGATAGTTCTTTCTAAAGAACCGGCGGAAAATTCTGCTCTCGATCTATCTTTTTCGATAACTTTTGCTCGAATTCGATTTTCGCTTCTCTCCAGTGTTTTAGCAATTCGCAAACCTACATTACCTCCGCCAATCAATATAACTCGGTTTTGTTCGCCTTGAGACTTACCAAAAACATCCATAGTTCTTTTTGCATCAATTGTGTGACACATCAGATAAACTTCATCAGAACAAAAAATCTGATCACCCGCACTTGGAGCAAAAAGTATTCCCTGTCTTCGGACTCCAACTACTATAACCCGTAGAGTAGAGAATAAATCGTTTAATTGCCTCAATGGAGTATTAATAACAGGACAATTTTCTTCTATATGAAGGCCTAATAGTTGAGCCTGATTATTCAAAAAATTTTCAGACTCAAATGCATTAGGGAAAGATAATCTTTTTAAAGCAGCCTCGGCTACTTCCAATTCAGGACTAATAACAACATCTATTGGCAAATGGTCTCTTCGATATAAATCAGCATAAATTGCATCTAAATATGATTGGCTGCGCAATCTAGCAATTTTTCTTGGTATGTTAAATATTGAATGTGCTACCTGACAAGTAACCATGTTTACTTCATCGGAGTGGGTCGCAGCTATAATCATATCAGCGTCCTCAGCACCTCCATCACTTAACACATTGGGGTATGAAGCAAATCCGCTTACGCCTTTAACGTCTAGGGTATCTGTCGCTCTTTCAACTAAATCCTGGTCACTATCTACTATAGTTACATCATTTTTTTCACTAGCAAGATGGCGCGCGATTTGCCAACCTACTTGACCTGCACCACAAATGATCACTTTCATTTATATTTTCCTCACTAATCATAAAAAATCATTTTAATTAATAATTAATTATGAAATTACCTTCTCGTACTCAAATTTTTTGTCCAGAAGTAATACCTAAAGACTTGAGTTTTCTGTGCAATGCGCTCCTCTCCATCTCAATAAAAGAAGCTGTTTTTGATATATTTCCCCCAAAACGATTTATTTGCAAAATAAGATAATCTCGTTCAAATATTTCACGAGCTTCTCTTAATGACATATTGGATAATTGTTGAGAATTTAAGTTACTTTTGTGGTTATTATCTTGAGATTTCACTTCAGATGAAACTAACTCATCAACACTTATTTTTTCTGAGGGGTTACCCAGAATTAAAAGGCGCTCAATTAAATTTTTAAGTTGCCTTATATTGCCCGGCCAACTCATTGATTGTAAAAAAGTAAGGGCTTCATCAGAGAACTCCCGAAAGGTTAGACCATTTTTAGACGAGAGTTCTCCTGCAAAATGCTTGGCTAAAATAGGAATATCTTCAAACCTTTCATGTAAATTTGGAATCTTGATTGGAACAACGCTCAACCTATGAAACAAGTCTAGTCTGAATTCTTGATTTTTTATTTTTTCCGAAAGATCGAAAATAGTTGCACTTATAAATCTTACAGCCAGATTTATTTTTTTATTACTTCCCACTCTACTCATACTGTTCTCTACCAGAACTTTTAGTAGTTTACCCTGCAAATCAATGGGTAATTCAGCCACTTCATCCAAAAATACTGTACCGCCATTAGCTTTTTCTAAAGCTCCAATATTGTGTGATCCATCTTGGTTTTCAGAGCCAAATAACATCTTCTCAAGATTATCTTCGTCTGAGGTGGAGCAATTTATAACAACAAAATTACCATCGGAATATTGAGAATTTGCATGTATATATCTTGAAGCAACCTCTTTACCTGAACCAGTAGCTCCAGATATTAAAACTCGACTATTTACTTTTGAAACCTTGTCTAAACTAGACATTAAATTTCTAAACGAAGTACTTTGACCAATTAATTCGATATTAATTTTATCTTTCTGTTTGAGTTCGTTGTTTTCTCTTCTTAAAGAAGCAGTTTCCATGGCGCGCCTTACAACAACTAAAAGTTGCTCAATGTTAAAAGGCTTTTCTATAAAGTCATAAGCACCTTGCTTTATTGCTGACACAGCTATTTCAATATTACCATGACCTGAAATGATCACCACTGGCACATTAGGATAGTCAATTTTAACCTTTTTTAAAATATCAATGCCGTCCATGTTACTATCTTTTAGCCAAATATCTAAAATCAACAAACTGGGAGGATTATTTGCCACCTGTGTTAAACACTCAGCTGAATTACTTGCCAACCTAGTAGGATATCCTTCATCAATTAGAATTTCTGATACTAATTCTCGAATATCTTTTTCATCATCAACAATTAAAATTTCGTTCATGTAATGTTTACTCCGAGCCATTCTGGTAATTTTTCTTCGAATTTGGGAGATCAATAGAAATAGAAGCTCCAACTATGTTCCCATCTTCAAGAGGAGATGAATCTTCTAATTTTAAAATTCCACCATGCTCTTCGACAATTTTTTTAACAATCGCTAGTCCAAGTCCTGTGCCTTTCTCGCGAGTTGTAACGTATGGTTCAAATAATCTGGATCTATCTTGCGGCAAACCGATGCCATTATCTGAAATTGTCAATGTAACACTTTCTGTATTTTCTTTTAAAGTAACATCAATTATGCCGGTCTCCTTCAAATTTAAATTTTGTGATATTCTTGTTTCTATTGCTTCACCAGCATTCTTTAAAATATTTGTTATGGCTTGATTAATTAAAGTTGCATCAACCGAAATTAATACTGGGGTTTCTGGTTTACAGAAATTAATAGAAACTGTAGGTTGGCCAGCTTTCTGAAGAGAGATAATTGAGTCAATTAAAGCACAAAAATCTTGATTACTACGTTTTAACTCTGGCATTCTAGCAAATTTGGAGAATTCATCCACTATACGTCGAATATCATCTGTTTGCCTGGTTATTACTTCTACCATTTGTTGTAGTGCATCCGAGTCATTACTAAGTAACGGAGCAAATTTTCTTATAATTCTTTCTGCAGATAACTGAATCGGAGTAAGAGGGTTTTTTATTTCGTGGGCAATTCTTCTTGCAACGTCTCCCCAGGCTGCAGATCTCTGCGCAGAAACCAAGTTAGTAACGTCATCAAAAGCAACTACGTAACCTTTTAGTTTCTCATCTTCATTCATCGTACCTATCCGAACTAAAAAATTTTCTAAACGACCAGATCTTACTAAGTTAATTTCAGACTGTAAGTTATCAGCTCCAGACGTTTTTAATTGTTTGAAAATTTTATTTAATTCTGGGAAAACATCAGAAAGATGATTTTGAATTGGTTCTTCTATGGTGTAATTTAATAGCTTACCGGCTGAATTATTGGTGAAATTTACATTTCCAATTGGATCGAGAACAATAACTCCAGAAGTTACAGAAGAAAGTACTCTATCAAAAAGACGCCGTCTTTCTTCAATCTGTTCAGTATTTTTAATTAACGTATCTCTTTGTTGCTTAAGTTGCTTTGTCATTTGATTGAAATAGCGACCCAGCTGAGCTATTTCATCGTCGCCTTCTTCTTCAATTACTTGAGTAGTCAACTCACCTGCTCCAACTCTATTTGCCGCTGCCGCCAATCTCCCTATAGGCTTAGATAATCTTTCAGCGAACCAGAGTGCAAACAAAACTGAAGAGACTATCAGTAGAAGCGCTAAGGCAAAATAAAGAACTGCAAAATTCAAAAGATACGCAGTTCGGTCATTTTCCATTTGTTGATATAAAACTGCTGTTTTCTGTGTTTCATCTATCAGATTAAAAAGTGTACCATCAACCTCTCTAGTTACATACAGATACCTATTCCCAAACCCTTTTAAATGGATCAAAGCTCTCAACTCATTGTTATTGAAGTCATCAATTAGAAGCACTTTAGTCAAAGCTTGGTTCAAGTCTTGCTCACCAGGTTTCTCAAAATCAAAGAGGTATGACCTTTCTCCTCTAAGCTCTATATTACCCGACCCATCTAATATAAAAGCTTCTTTGAGCCCTCGTTGTAATTCGAGTTGTCTAGAAGCAAGTTCGTTTCTTAATTCATCATCTTCTGTTAGCGCTTTATTTTGCTTAAATTTTTGTAGGTGTTCAGCTACTGAACGAATATCATCTATCAACGCATCTTGTTGTTCGTCAGCATATGAGCGGGCAGCAGATAATGAAGTACCCACAACGCTTTGAACACGATCGGAAAACCAAGCCTCAAGGCCTAAATTTATTGAAACAGTAGCAAATACCGCAACAGTAATTGTTGGCAACAAAGACATTGTCGTAAAAACACTTGCTAGCCGGAAATGTAGTTTTGAGCCCGCCAAACGAGATCGTCGTTGAGAAAGGACATATAAAATTCTCACTAGTACTATGCCCACAATCAACAGCACGTATACCACATCTAATAATAGAATAAATCTAAGCCAAGCAGATTGCCCGGCTACATTGAATGGACCTAAAAAAAGATAGGTCGTAATGGCTAAAACAGGACCAAAAATAATAAGCGAAAAATTAATAAAAGACTGCAGTGGTTTCAAATTTAAGTAGTATGATAGCCATTTAGAAAGAGACTTATTTTTTTTAGTTAGGACTATCAAAAAACTTCAATAACTCATTATCTTAGCCATGTTGCATAAATACATCATAAATCCATTTCAATTGGAATTGTCAAGTGTTATGTTGCTTTTTTACATCAATTTTCGACGTCTAGTGACTTTAATGTCTAACTCACTTATTTTTTTACGCAAAGTATTACGATTAATTCCCAATAAATCTGCACACTTAGCTTGATTACCACCTGTTGCTTCCAAAGAAACACCTATTAGAGGAATTTCGAGTTCTTTCAAAATTCGATTGTATAGACCAACAGGAGGTAAAATATTACCATGCAAGTCAAAATATCGGCGCAAATGCCTTTCTATATCACTTGATAACTTTTCCGTACCAGCTTTTCCAAAAGACGCTTCCATTTCAGGCTGATTTTCAAGTGATTGTTCAACTTCTGTGAGAGAAATCTCGTGCTCTCTCGCAGTTAAACCTAACCTTTTTACTACATTTTGTAACTGCCTAACATTTCCAGGCCAGCTGTAAGAACGAAAAAGATTTTGTGCTTTTATCCCTAATTGTCTTTTAGGACCACCCTCCTTTTCCAGCATATTGAGAAAGTGCTCTGTCAAAATTAAAATATCATCAACACATTCACGCAAACTAGGTAATTCGATTGTTGCTCCCCCTAGCCTGTAAAAAACGTCGCTTCTAATTAAGCCAGTCTCAACAGATTCTATCATGCTCCCTTGCATGGTCGCTATAAACCGAGGTGAATATTCACCTGGATTATCAATCATTTGGACCAATCTAGCTTGACTTTCTAAAGAAAAATCAGAAATTTCCTCTATAATTAAAGAGCCTCCTCTTACTTTAGCTAAAATTTTGGCCGGACCATCAAGCTCCACTAGATCAGCTGGAGAAACAGAAACTAAAGGCAAATTACGCCTATCTGAAAAACTGTGTAATACTTTTGCGATCAGACTCTTACCTGTACCGGATTCTCCAGAAACAAGAACAGGTAAATCCGAGTTCATAAGGCCGGCAACCAATCTATATACGCCTTGCATAGGTGCTGATTT